>Ga0180438_10001066_pt1 | contig 50085 bp, 46 predicted proteins | sample SS_ome_12_FD_132455 | JGI IMG/M metagenome (GOLD analysis project Ga0180438, IMG submission 132455) | Hypersaline lake sediment archaeal communities from the Salton Sea, California, USA - SS_3_D_2 metaG | ecosystem: Environmental > Aquatic > Non-marine Saline and Alkaline > Hypersaline >...
CTGCTTGGCAAACGATTCGTAATGCAGCCGAAGCAAAAGTAAACTGGCGATTCACTACTGAGGATGCCCGAATAAAACTGAAAAAACTATATCCATCAATTGAACTGTAACAAAACACTAGGCTTCGAAGATGTATCCTCGTATTCTAAGAATAAGAGCTCCGTGGGCATATTATGTTTGATCCGTCTAAATAAGTAGTAATAGAAGGGATTTTCGGTCTTATCAAAAAAGTTTGTTTTTATCTCTCCATTGTTTTTCTGAAAGCTCTCCCCTAGATCTGCTCCAAACATTGGCCAAAATAATGCCAGTTTAACTTCCGAGTCAGTTTTGCTATCTACATTCTCCATCATTTTCTCTGCCTTCTTCCATACGTCATCGAAATGGGGAATCGAATTCCTTGCTTGCAAAACTAATTCTTTAGCCGCCTGTTTTACTTCCCAAGTTAACCACCAATTTTTTTTAACCTCTATGCCTATGTTATTGATAGCATTAGCTGTGGAATATCCGAGGGCACATGTTATTATCATGCCCAAGATGATAGAATCTGACTTACAGGATTCTAAAATTTCATTTAGTGATAAATAAACAAATGCAGGTCCGGAACTTCCCGCTGGAGGGGCAGTCCTAAAAAATCGAATTGTATGTAAAATAAAAATTGTTATTACAATGATTAATAAATTAAAGAAGATATATTTAAGAATCTTGCCAGCAATTTTGAAAATCCGTTCTTTATCCATTCTTAACACCTCTTTCAAATACTTGATACTCTTTGGTATTGAAAATTTTCATCTTCATGACATATAAATACGGTGTATCTAGAATAGCCACAATAGCTTTTACTACAAGCTGTCCCAATATCAATCTTCCAACAGGCATCATCTTCGAGCAAGAGATGCGATAAGGGTGACGGTTAAAAGCATCGAAATTATCCAGATGAGTTCTAGCATTTTCGCTTCTCCTTAACAATACCTAATACTGGCATATGATTATCAATAAGATAAGAAACATCAGAAGCTGGGTCAAATTATTTATTGAGTTATTTCAAATTCTCTATCAGGGGATTTAAAATAAAAAAACTAAAAAACCTCTGCAAATTATCGAACTCACACAAGATGTTGCTAATAAATATGTTAGCTTAAAACCGGTGCAAAAACGGCAAATAGTGAAATCTGTATTCTCGAACTTGGAACTGGACGGCATAAGTCTTTGTGCAGACTACAACTTACCATTTGAGATACTGGCCAATAACGCCAAGTATCCACTCAACTACGCCAGGCAGGACTCGAACCTGCGACCTTCGGTTTAGGAAACCGATGCTCTATCCTCCTGAGCTACTGGCGCGCAAAATTTTGTTTATTAAATTATAAGCATGGATTTTTGATTTATCAAGACTTTAAAATACTGATATAAATGCAAGGATACAGGATAATAAAAATAGCTTCGATTGGTTTTAATAGGGATGAATCTGAACGGCGTCGACTTCGATTTCAAAAAGCAGTTCGTCGCGACAAATATCACCGTGAGCAACCGCAATCGGCATGTGCGGTAGGGCTTTTTCTCTGCAGTAATGTTTCAGCAGATGGGAATCCTTCATATCTTTAAAATAGGCGATGGCTCTGCTGACATCCCCCCAGTTCATATTGCGTGACTGCAGGATTGCCTGCACTACGTTCATAGTCAAAGCGATTTGTTTTTTGACGTCTCCGACAAAAGCGGTTTTCCCATCCGGCTCGATGCTCGCCGTGCCGGAAATATAAAGCCGGCGGTGGTCGGATAACACCAGCTCTACCGCTCGACTGAATGAACTCTTGTAATCGACAGCCGGACACTGCAGCGGAGAGGGAACGGAAAATACCTGAACTTTTTCATTTTTTGGTTTTACGGCAAATACATCTGTGATAAGAGCCGATCCCGCAGGATTTGCAACGCCGATCCCAGTGCTTGCCGGCATTGTTTTATTCGTCACTCCCGAATTCATGAAGTATTTATTGCGCACTTTGTTGAACGCATCGTACCACGCAAGAATGTTGTTTAGATACATCCAGGTGCGTACGACATGCGAGAAATTCATCTTGGCGATTTTAAGAGCTTTTTCGATTTTTTTTAAAGTTGCTGACGTCTGCTTTTCTCTTGATTGTGATATATCTGTAGGCCGCAGGTCACCTAAGAAACAGTAGATGGCGTCCTCGTCTTCGAATGTGTTGCCGATGATGTGCCCGTCCATTTCAATCGGCTTGACATTCCCGTCTGAAACGGCATATATCTGTGAACCCGTCAGTTTTCTCCCGTAACTTCCATCTCCTTCTATCCAGGTCACGGGCCAGCTTAACTGCCCGCATAATTGCGTAAGCGTTTGCATCCCCTTCTTATGAAGGTCACAACTGCCGAATACATCCTGGGCGATAATGGCAGCGTTCTGCTCATTTATAAAACGGCTGATGTTTTCTAAGATAGAAAGATGATTACTGCTGTCAACCGGATGGGCGGTGATATAGAATTTCATAAAACATGGCCGTGACACGCTGACCACATCAAGTTCTGATGAAGCTATTTTTTTTATCTCCGCAAAAGTACCCTTCATAATAATGTGCGCCTTTTTTTAAGGGGTGCGTATTGGTTATAAAGATAGAACGTACTCAGAAAGCTGTTCGATTTCTTTGTCCGTAAGATCGGAAGTTTTACCGTGTTCGTCGTTGACATTATATTTGGTTAATACTTCTTGAATGGTTGAGGCCCGGCCGTCGTAGAGGTAGGGTCCGCTTCGCCACACTTCCACCAGGGTCGGGGTGTCGAATTCCATGTCCTTTTCACGTCCCTTGCCGGTGCCGACATTGTATTGCTTCTTATCCGTGTACAACGGTGCCGGATGACATTTCGAACAACCAGCTTTTTCAAAAACCTCCTTGCCTCGCTGAGCATCTTCACTCAGCTTATAGTCCGAAAGATACGGACTGGGGATTGGTGTTAAGGCTTTTATGTACTCATCAACCGCGGATGCATCGTCTTCGGCAACCTGGGTAAATTGAATGAACTTAAAACCCGACCTGACAGCAACCTCTGCTTTGGCCCGTACGCCGCTTATCATCACCGGAGGCGTTTTATGGGATAACAGCAGCGATTTCGTGCTTTTCGGATTTCCCATGCCGTCATTCATCAAGTCCCAGTTAAGCCCGTCGACCCTGCCGTCATCCAAGTGACATGTTGCGCAGCTCTGCCAGCCCTGGAAACACAGGGAAGCGTCATTGAAAAGCACCTCTCCTTTTCGGGTAATAGATGGATTTGGCGCAGAGCCAAGCGGTATGGATTGAGTTTCACCCTGTCTTTTTTGGCCAATATTTATAATAGCAAGGCTGTCACTGAAGTATTCGGCGGCGTAGACTTTTGTTCCGATGAGAGTTAATCCTCTCGGACCTTTTCCCTTTAATTTTAAACGCCGCTGCAGACCGACCAGAAATGCAAGGTCATTCGGAACATCGTCAGGATACGTCATCGCATTGAGTGAGTTGGAAAATTTGTATCCTTTTGAGGTTGCTTTTAGCTTCTCATGAAGTGCGTCTCTCTCAATTACGCTGATCTCATGGGTTCCGGCGTGCGTGACACATATGAATTTCCCGTCCGCCGTACAGCCCACGTCCCACGGATTCGCGGCGCCGAGGTCAATATCATCGAGCAAGACCGTGTTTACGTAGTCCTGATTGACGGCGTCAATGACGGTTAATGCATTGGTATTCATCCAGCCGCGTTCGAGTTGAGTTGTGGGCATCTGGTAACGTGCGAGAATGTGAGTTGCATAGATATGCTTTCCATCCGGTGAGATACATAGTCCTCGGATAGCGGTACTTCCGTTTGGAAGCTTAATATTCTTTATAAGTTTGTTTGTTGCTGTCTCAATGATTGAAACATCGGACGAAATATAATTCGTATCAGCCCTGCCGGCAGGCAGCAGATTCGCGACATACAAATATTTCCCGTCCGTCGTAATCACGGCGGCGATAGGTTCTCTTAGAACGGGTATTCGCGTTTTTTCCTTGTCTGCTGAAAGGTCTATAACAGAGATGTCATTATCAAATCGGTTACAGACGTAGACTGTTTTTCCGTCAGGGCTGGTTACGGGACAACAGGGTGTGTGACCAACATCGAACGATGTAATCAGCTTCATATTCTCTGTATCGATGACCTGTAATATACCTTTGGCGGATGCACAGGTAACATATAGAGCTGAATCATCAGGGGACAAAACAAGTCCGGTTGGCGGTTCAGGTAATTTGGCTGCTGTAGTTACTTTTCCTTTTTCTACATCAAAAACAGCTATCTGTTTTTTAGTAAACTCCGCGATATATATAGTTTTACCATCCTTATCGGCTGTAAGAGCTAAAGGAGAGATATATTTGTCTGCTGCATGCGCCGCGTTTATACCGAAACCGGTGACTATTGCTAAACAGAGCAGTACGATTTCCCTTTGGGAATAATGTGACACCTTTTATCACCTTTCTGTTTTGTAAATGGGTAGTAAAAATATTATGGGAATACCAGCTTCGGATCAGAATGCACCACCCCGGCGTTATCATGATACCTGCCATATTCGGAAACAACTGCTCCTTCAGGACCGCCAAACATCCAATGCCTTGCCGTCTCTCTTTCAAGAACAGCGGTTTGACCTTCTTTCAGAATTGTTTCATGCTGTACGGTTACCGTGCCGTTCATATGACATTGGGGGATGACCGCCTTCATGTTCTTCGTTGGTTCCCCCTCGCCATAAACATAAGCCATTCCGTGTCTGACATGCCAGCCTTCCATCTTCGCCGGCTTTTCGGTTTTTATATGATAATGTTCGGGAAGCATTTGATTTGGAAGCAGGAACATGTCCTGACCCAGGTAACCGCCTTTTTCATCATTAATAAAACAATATGCTCCAAGCCCGAGTTTTGCGAACTGGCCCGTGCCGTAATCAGACACCCATATCTTTTCTTTCATTCCATCAAAAACCGGATAGCCGTGGCATTCCATTAGGGCTATGTAAGCATCTCTGGCTTTTTCCGGATCGAATGTGCCGTCCTCCTTATAGAAAAAGTCATTATCGAAGGTTATTGATGCTTTGTCGCAGGTTGATTCTTCAGCATCAGAAGCCTGCAGAAAGGCAGTGAATGCTAAAGCCAGAACCACCATCACAGCAACTATACAATATCTTTTCATCTTTTGTGCCCCTTTCAAATAAGTTTCTTATTATTTTTATTGGTTTAAAATTTTACGATCAGATTGATTTTATAAATTTTACGTATTTTTTCAATAGTCGTTCATTCTCTTCTTTTTTGAATCTCTGTCTTTATTCAATTTCGTTTTCAGTGGATTCCGGACCTGAAGCAATTAATGGTGATTTTGTGCTTACGGCCTCTGCGAAAGTTGGTAACGGCCGAAAATCCGGATGGTCTTTATAAACGATATGTTTACGGCCGTAATAGGTTCCATAATACTGTGCATTGGCATCCACCCACGTTGTAAGCTTTATCATCTCCTCACGCGATAGTTTGACATCCTTATGCCCGCCACGAATGGTTTGAATGATGCCGCTGGCATAAGAACCGATAGATTTAGGTTTCACCGGCTCAGTACCATCGAAATCTGAGCCTTCATCTGTGGTCTCCACTAAGCCGCGTCGCATAATATTCTCATAAGACCGAGTGAATATCTCTGTCATCTCACCGGTTAAGTCCATATTCGCCGCAGGAGCAGGCCCGCTGTGACAACTCACACAATGCTTATCAAGAACGGGTTGAACATCCAGCGTATAATCGATGACGCGGGGAGCTTGCTCTCCCGGCTGAGGTCCCGGTCTTGAAGGCGGATGAATTAAAGCCTGAACATACTTGTTCGCGGGTGCCAGTTGTCTATATTCGTGACAGCCGATACAGGCTCTCTTCTCACCCGGACGATAATTGATGTAAGTCCGCTGTCGCTGTATTTCCATATAGTTCTCGTCCAGCGCTTGAAAATAGATGTTCTTGTCCGTCGGAACAACAAAGTAAGCTGAACCATCCTCATAGACCGGCACGATTCCATGCAGCACTTTCAAACCCAGCACCGGCCCCATGCTGATAAGACCGGTGTGACCGCAGTACCGTCCTTCCTGGTCCCAGAAATGCCTGCAATCCCACGGTCGCGGGACCTGTTCCATGATACGAAGATATTTGACGGTTCCTCGTTCAATCCCTTCCAGCCCGACATAAACGTCACTGAGTACCACGACGGCTTCTTCCTTTTCAGGATCGGCCTTCTCCTCTGCAATCATCGGGGGAATGACCGCCGGCCTTTTCCGCGGCTTCAAAGGCATCGGCTGCCACGAGGAAAATTCAGGGTCCTGATAAATTTTTACGTGGTTGCCGAATTCGTCTATCATATACAGCCCCCAAGCCCTTAAATCATTCCATGGCTTATCCGGATTGTGAGATACCAGGAAGAACTTATCGTTTAAAGGATAAGGATCTATATAAACAGGACCATAAAGGTTTCTTTCCCACCCGTCACCGACTCGATGATGAAAACCGCCTTCTGTACGGATATCGATATGAGGGGTGATGTAGGTCATCGGCTCTCTTGTGCGGATTGGCTTGTTAATATCAAGGCGTATGACTGTTCCAACCCCTGATTGTGGAAAGTGCGGTGCTCCCAAAACGACAAACAGATTGTTATAGCCGGGTATTTGCCTGCTGTGAATAAATACAGGCGGTAGCGCAATGTCATTGCCGTATATCTCGACCGAACCGCTGCCGTCCGGCCGCATCGCCCATAAACATTTTACACCGATTTGTCCCTTGTCAACGTATTCCCATCGAGAATACAGGATTCTGCCGTCATGCATAATGCTTGGTGAAAATTCGCTCACGGCACTGTTCGTCAGTTTTATCATGTTCGAACCATCACTATCAATACGGTAAAGCACAGCGGTCGCAAGCACATCCGGCGAGTCACAGAGGGTGCCGTACTCACATCGTGACGAGGTAAAAACTATTCTCCCATCCGGCAGATAAACTGGATGCATATCATCCGTATGATGGTTATAATAGCCTCCCCACGCACCGGTAAACCTGTTGTCATATCTCTTGATTCGTTCTTCTTCATCCTCTGGCGGAAAAGTCAATTGTCTTAGTCCTTTTCCATCGACGCCGACTTCAAATATCCTAAAGCCCACCTCCTGTTTTTGCTTCCAGTCAAACAGAATTCGGTCGGCATCAAAATGTAAATCATAACGTCCAAAGATACCCTTGTTCATTTCAGGCAAGATATCTGTAACCGAGCCGTCTTTGAGTGAAAGAATACTGATGTTGCCGCCGAAATTTCTGCAGCCGTCAATAAAGTCAGTGTAATAGTGGCTTGATTGATACGTGTAATGCTTTACAAGTAATATTTTATCAAAATCAAAAAGCGGGTTGTTGGTAACTAATGCCTCATATTGCAGCTTGTTAAAGCGTTCTTTCAGCTGGTTAATAACTTCTGTCTCAACCGGTTTTTCTTTCAGCGGTGCGATTCTTTCCTCAAGCTGGTCAAGTTCCTTCATATATTGATTGCCGTTTGAATATTCATTAATAAATTCTTGCTTAAGATAGTGTACAGCATCTCGTACCTGGGCGATTTTTGTATTCAGCTCGTCATAAGCCTCCTGGTTTTTAATAGAAAGATAATAGATATTTCGAACTTGCTCTAAGCCGTCTGATGTATTTACAGTTTTTGCTGATTGCTTTGCTTGTAACGGCAGGTTACCAATGTCACGGGTCACTTCAGTATACCGTTTTGACAGCTCATGAAAATCTCCGGCTTCCCAGTCAGCGTCCCAGATACTGTCCGCTTTTTCCCATGTGATTTGTCGTTGTGTTTCTTCATCGACAAAATCCTCAGAAATGATATCCCAAAGCTCCGAACGGGGATCTCTTCGGCGCATTCTCCGGGTCGAAAACCACATCAGTCCCTCACCGTTAAATTGGGCAGCGTTGCCGATTTTACCTTCGGCAGTTTCAGCTCTAAAGAGCCGGCCATTATAGCCGTTACCCGTCGCATCTTCTACCCGCCTGTCATTCTCGAACTGCCACCAGACTGCTAATCCCTCATCGACCTTTTCCGGTTTAGAAGTTAGAGTCTCGATGTCCCTTGCACTCAATCGATAATTGTAGATACGCAGTTCATCGACAACACCTTTGAAGCGTTCGCTCTCCTCGGTTTCTTCGCTTCCTCGATCCCTTAGATTGTTTCCGACTAAAATGGCATATTCTGACCCTTCAGACAACGTTTGTTTCGAATCGCCGATATCGCCTTTTGCCGTCTGTTGACCATCGATGTAAAATTCATACGGATTGCCGCCGCTCAATACAATATGGTGCCACTGACCGTCGTTTATTTTTATGCCGCTGTCCAGCAAATCGGCTCCACCAATCATATAAACCGGGCAGCCTTTTTCAAGATAGAGAGCCTTTCTCTGGAATTTCCTTTCAGCTCTCTCATCAGGTGATTTTACAAATATAACCCCGCCTTCTGATTCCGTCCTTACCCACAGGCTGATTGTAAAATCAGAAATGCCCAAATCGGGCATTCTCGCACCAAGCCCACCCGCTTCCTGAAGCTCGATCAACGCTTCACGAGAGCAGCGCATTGTTTCCTGCCACGTCTGTTTCTTTTTATAGTACGGTCGCTCTTGAGCGCATACTTCAAAACAGAATGCTAAAAACAGGAGTGTGTTTAATATCAAGGCAAGAAGCGCCTTTTTCATCTGTTACCCCATTAAATGCGCATTTTGTAATAATTAAACGTAAATAAATTACCATTTATTTCAAAAAAATGCAATCTTTTGATTATTTTTTTAATACAGCCGTTGCAAGTCGTTTTAATGCATATACTTATATCCTTTTCAACATATCAGGGAATTTGAACGATAAACTATGATTTCACCGACAATAAAAAGCTGTTCTTTTTGAAACGACCAGAGACAATTCATGAACCGATCGACAAAGCGCGCTGAAAATCTACCCTGAAGCAGGAATGTACTGAATCGCAGAATTCCTAAAACCATTGAAAGGGACTTCAAGTGAGAGGCTAAATGAATTTTCTTTACCTCAGATGTGGCTTGTGATATATATGCACCGAATAATAAATTATAACTGACGAAAAATATTCTTTAGAGGAATGATAAGTGATGGATTTTGCAGGCAAGACGGCGTTGGTTACAGGAGCAGCAGGCGCGATTGGTAAAGGAATAGCCAAAGCTTTGTATGAATCAGGAGCGAGAGTTTTTCTTACTGACTTGAAGCAGGAAGCCGTTGATGAGGCGTTGAAAGAGGTGTGTTCTGATGGTGAATGCCTTGGTTTAGCGGCTGATGTAACCAATGAAACTCAGGTCAAAGCCGTCGTCGAGGCAGCGGCAAAGGCGTTTGATAAAAGAATCGATATTCTTGTCAATGTAGCCGGTATCATCGGATCTTGTCCGGTCGAGGAATTGACCGAAGAAACCTGGGATTATATGTTTGCCGTTAATTGCAAGGGGACGTTTTTCTTTACAAAGCATGTTGTACCGCTTATGAAAGCCAATAAAAGCGGTAAAATTATTAATTTTTCATCGAAATCCGGTAAAACAGGCTCAGCGCTACTAAGTCATTATTCTGCTGCTAAAGCAGCTATTATAGGATTCACACAAGCATTGGCGTATGAACTTGCTGGCTACGGAATAATGGTAAACTGCCTGTGTCCGGGCATAACCGGAAGCACAGGTGTCTGGAGTACAGTGTCAGCCGGGTATTCAAAGGAGCTTAATCTGCCGATGGAGGAGGTTGTCAAAAAATTCACAGCCAAGGTACCTTTGAAGAGACTGGCGAGAGTTGAGGATATAGTCGCATTGACACTGTTTCTCGCTTCCAGCGGCTCGGATTATATGACAGGCCAAGCGATTAATATCACCGGCGGACGGGAGATGCATTAAAATAATTTTCAATAATCGAAAAAAAGGAGTAGAAAGAATGTACACAAGAAAAGAAGTAGCTAAGACGATTGACCATGCGGTACTGAAACCGTTTGCCACCGATGCTGACATAATCGCAGGATGTAAGATGTGTGCAGAACGCGGGGTAGGATGTTTTTGCATAAGACCAACTGATGTTGCCTTGGCGGTTAAAGAGCTTCAAGGCAGTGACACTGTTGTCTCGGCGGTGATTGGTTTCCCTCACGGCAGCAATAAGCCCGAGGTCAAAGCCATGGAAGCGAAAATTGCGATAGAGGAAGGGGCCAAAGAGTTGGATATGGTGATGAACATCGGTAAGTTTATGTCCGGAGATTACGATTTCGTGCAAAAGGACATTGAGTCGGTTGTTGCTATAGCCAAACCAAAGAATATTATTGTCAAAGTTATCCTGGAGACCTGTTATCTTGATGACGAACAGGTAGCAAAGGCGTGCAAGATATGCGAAGCGGCAGACGCGGATTTTGTAAAGACATCGACAGGATTCGGCGATGGTCCGGCAACCCCTGAAGTGATTGACATTATGATAAAGACGGTGGGTGAGACGATGGGTGTCAAGGCATCCGGAGGTGTCAGGAGCTATGAAACCGCTGTCGGTTATCTGAAACAGGGCTGTACAAGACTTGGGGTGGCATCAACTGAGGCCGTATTGGATGGAGCGCCCGAATGAGTGAGATGATGAAGGCTGTGGTCTATCATGCGCCCGGTGATATTCGTTTAGAGCAGGTTGAGGTTCCTATTTGCAGCGATAATGAACTTCGTGTCAAGATTGATGCCTGTGCAGTTTGCGGTACGGATTTGAAGTCCTATATCAGCGGCAATCCCCGGATTAAGGCCCCGCAGGTGATGGGTCATGAGTTTACTGGCCTCGTTGAAACTGTCGGAGCCAGCGTCAAAGGATTTGAAGTTGGTGACAGAGTGGTCATGGCGACAAGCATTTCGTGCGGGGATTGCTATTACTGTAAAAAGGGCTGGAGGAATCTATGTATGAATCTTGCCCCTATGGGATTCAGTTATCCGGGAGGTATGGCTGAATTTACGATTATTCCAGGACGGGCTATAGAAAACGGCCATGTAGTCAAGGTTCCTAAAGGTGTGAAACCTGAGCATGCAGCACTCTCGGAACCTTTAAGCTGTGCTGTGAACAGCGCGGGAAACTGTGGAATCCGGCAGGATGATACAGTTGTTGTCGTCGGAGCAGGACCGATGGGAATTATGAACGCGTGCATAGCCCGCGAGTATGGGGCGTCGAAGGTGATTATGGCGGAAGTCAACGAGGTAAGGCTTGCACAGGTCAGAACATTCGGATTTTACAAGGTGGTAAATTCTGCAAAAAAAGACTTCGGAAAAATTATAAAAGAGGAAACGGAAGGAATTGGTGCGGATATTGTGATAGTAGCAGCCCCTGCTGCAAAGCCTCAGGAAGAGGCATTGAATTATGTCCGCAAACAGGGGACCGTTTGTTTGTTCGCATCGCTTCCTTCCGGTAAAAGCGAGCTAACAATAGACAGCAGGGTTCTGCATTACGGTGAAATAAAGTTGGTTGGTACCAGCGATTCGACGGATGTGCATGTTAAAAAAGCGGTAGAATTAATCAGCACCGGCGCATTACCGGCTGATAAGCTGGCGAGTCACATCTTACCACTGGATGGAATCTTCGAAGCTTATGAATTAATGCAGAGCGGTGAAGCGCTGCGGGTCGTATTGAAACCATAGAGGGAGGTTAACACTATGGATTTGAATCTTAAAGACAACGTTGCGTTAGTTACCGGCGGTTCGAGCGGTCTGGGCAAAGCAATATCTTTAGGACTGGCAGAAGAGGGGGCCAAAGTTGCGGTAAATTACTATCGAAACGATGAGAAGAATGTAGATTTTGTTGAAGATGCCGATAAAGTTGTTCAGCAGATAAAAGACAACTACGGCATTGAAGCACTATCTGTCGGCTGTGATATTTCGATAGAAAGTGATGTGATGTCGATGTTTGATGAAGTAGAAAAGAAACTTGGACCGGTTGATATTCTTGTCAACAACGCTGCTTTGTGCCCGACCTGCAAAGTTCATGAGATGTCAGAGCGAATGTGGAGCGAAACGGTTCAAACGAATCTTACAGGAACATTCTTTACGAGCAAGCAGCTCGTTAAGCGATTACTAGAGTCAGAACGACAAGGCAAGATAGTCAATATTGTTTCTCAGGCGGCTTTTCGCGGCTCAACTACGGGACATGCCCCTTATGATGCAAGCAAAGGCGGCATCGTGTCTTTTACAATCGCATTGGCAAGGGAGGTTGCACAGAAGGGGATCAATGTCAACGCAGTTGCACCGGGGATGATACGAACAGAGATGGTGGCAAAAGTGTTAGAGGCTAATGAGCAGAAGTATCTAGACCGAATTCCGCTGCATCGAATAGCAACACCGAAGGAAGTTGCAGATGTCGTTGTATTCCTTTGCTCCGAACGAGCGGGATATATGACCGGTGCGACAGTGGATGTTACCGGCGGAATGCTTATGCGTTAATATTTTTAGGAGGTTTCAAAATGTCCTCGATGCCAATAAGCGTTAGAGTTCGCTTAAGCGCAATGATGTTCCTGCAGTTTCTGCTGTTTGCCGTTTTTTGGCAGCCATTAGCGGCATATTTAAGCAGACTAGGGCTTAGTGGGACACAAATGGCACTCATTTTAAGCTCAATGGCCCTTGGATGTCTTGTTTCTCCGATTATCGGAATGATCGCAGACAGACACTTTGCAAGTGAAAAGGTTTTGTTTGTTTTGAATCTGCTTGGAGCCATTTTGCTTTTTATTGCTGCCCGTCAAAAGGAAGCGACTTTGGTTTTCTTGACTTTATTGCTTTATATGCTCTGTTATATGCCGACGTGGGGCCTGACGAGTGCTATAGCAATGGCGAACAGCCCATCTGGGAAATTTCCCCAGATACGTGTTTTTGGTTCTATCGGCTGGTTTGCTTCGGGGGCGTATGGTTTAGTGGCATTAAAGGTATTTGGAACGAAGATTGACGGCACGGTTATACCCTTATACTGCGGTGCGGTAACAAGCCTGATTGCGGCGGTTGTAGCATTGACAATCCCTACTACTCCGCCTCCGGCAAAGGGAGAGAAGGCATCGGTTATAGATGCGCTGGGACTTCGAGCCATGTCGTTAATGAAGGATTTTAATTTTTCATTATTTATTGTGCTTACTTTATTGGTGATGATACCGTTTTCAATGTACTGGTCTTACTTTTCAATATTTCTGGAGGACAAAGGATTTCAGCTTCACTCGGCGACCATGAACTGGGGACAGTTTGTTGAGATGTTTGTAATGCTGCTTGTTCCGATCGTTTTGCTGCGTGTAGGTATCAAATGGACAATGTGTATCGGTCTGGTAGCGCTGGTGGCGCGTTATCTGTTCTTCCTTTTCGGTGGGACGCAGGACCAAACCTGGATGATATACGGCGGTATCCTTGTCCACGGTATAATTTTTTCCTTCTTCTTTGTAGGGGGACAGATATATGTCGACAAAAAAGCAAGACCTCAAATTCGTGCACAGGCGCAGGGACTTCTATTTCTACTAAGTTTCGGCATAGGCTTACTTGTAGGTAATTTTTTTAATGGAATGCTTATTGCACGGAATACAACCGAAGAACTTGTATCAGGAGGAATGACGAAGGTTTACGACTGGAATACTATTTGGGGCATAACGACAGCTATTTCTGTAGTGTTGTTGGCGGCATTTGTTTTCTTGTTTAGAGACAAGCTTGATCATCAAGGTACGGAAGGTGTGTCTGTTGAACCTGAACCGGAGCCGCAATTACAAGCAAGTCAATGAGCAAAGGATAAACAAAATGGGTGATTATTTGATGGGAATCGATAACGGCGGGACGGTATCGAAGGCCGCAATCTTTACGCTCGAAGGAAAAGAAGTATCTGTTTCATCCAGAAAAACCGAGACACTGACTCCTCAGCCGGGATGGGCTGAAAGGGATATGGAAAAGGTCTGGCAGACGACGGCTGAAGCGATAAAAGAAGCCATAACAAACTCTGGAATCGATGCCGGTGATATAGCGGCGATTGCCTGTACGGGTCACGGCAATGGGATTTATCTCATCGATGAAAGGGGGGAACCTGTAAGAGGTGCCATTATGAGCCATGATTCGCGGGCCAGGGAATATATCGATAAATGGCTGTCTGATGGTATCGATAAGACTATTCGACCCAAGACGATGCAGAGTATTTGGCCCGCTCAACCTAACGCGCTTTTAGCTTGGCTTCGCGACAATGAATCAGAGTCGATAAGGAAGACCAGATGGGTGCTGATGGCCAAGGATTATATCAGGTTTTGTTTGACGGGTGAGGTTTATGCCGAGCTGACTGATATGTCCGGAACCAGTCTGATGAATGTCGGAACCGGCAAATATGATCCGGATGTTCTGGACGCTTTCGGTATCTCCGAGTTTCAAGATTTATTGCCGCCTTTGAAATTGACAGCCGATATTTGCGGTCAGGTAACGAGAGAGGCTGCAGAGAAAACAGGTCTTAAAGAAGGCACACCTATAGCAGGGGGGATGTTCGATATCGATGCCTGCGGCTTGGCGTCGGGAATTGTGAATGAAAGCCAATTGTGCATGGTCGCAGGTACCTGGGGCAACAATCAGTATATTTCCAGAAAGCCTGTGATTGATGAAGATGTGTTTATGACCAGTTGTTACAGTATACCAGGCTATTATTTGATGTTGGAAGGAAGCGCCACCTCCGCGAGCAACCTTGAGTGGTTTATTACTCAATTTTTCCAGGCTGAACGAGATTTAGAAAAGAAAAAGGGCGGGTCTGTTTATGATTTGTGCAATGAGCTCGTGAGTTCAGTAAAGCCGGAGGATTCGAATATTGCTTTCCTGCCGTTTTTATACGGCTCAAATGTTGGTCCTGATGCCAAATCCTGCCTTGTTGGTATGACGGGCTGGCACACTAAGGCACATGTACTGAGAGCCATTTACGAAGGCGTTGTTTTCGGTCATATGACTCATGTCGAGCGAATATTAAAATTCAGAGATATGCCTGAAACAATTCGATTGACTGGGGGTGCTGCTCAAAGTGAAGAATGGACTCAAATTTTTGCGGATGTTTTCCAGACACCGGTGCAAATACCTGATGGTACTGAGCTTGGAGCCCTTGGGGCAGCCATTGCGGCTGGTGTGGCGGTTGAATGTTATCCGAGCTATGAAGATGCTATTAAGGCGATGGTGAGGTTTTCGCGGATACAAGAGCCTGATAGGGGTAAAAAGGAGGTTTATCAGGCAAAATATGGGCGGTATAAGGCGATTTTGGCTGTATTAGAGCCGATTTGGAAAGCTATTAGCTAATCTGAATACATCTTTAAATCGATTAGAAGTGAGTTTTTTGGAATTATTTAATGCCATCAGTGCTGATTATTTTTGAAAGATGTGCTTATATAGAATAAATTAATGTGAAAAAGTTAGAAAAAAACAGCATAAAAGCTGAAAATGATGGAACAGAAAGCCATTTCAAAGCATCTTTTAAAGAGGCAAAAGGTCATCGGTGAGCATGTGGAAAAAGAGCTGATAAGCTATGAATCCCTGTTGACGCGTATACGTAACGGGAACCGAGCGGCCGCGGCCGAGCTCGTTGATATATTTTATATGCAGATATATGCTTATATGCGGCGGCTCGGATACAGTAGTGAAGTAAGTGAAGATTTAACACAACAGACATTTTTACAGATATGGCAGCATATTGGACAGTTGAGAAACAGTAAGGCCTTGAACAGTTGGATTTATAAAGTGGCTTCAAATGTATCAAGATTATACTTACGCAAACATAAGGGTAAGCAAACGGTCAATATTGAGGATGTTGTATTAGGTTATGAAAAAGATAATGAAGAAAATGTAGTATTAAATGAGCAGTTAAGACAATTAAACAAGATTTTAATACAAATGCCGGTTAAATTTAAGGAAGTTATTATTATACACTATCTTCAGGGATTGAATATTAGTGAAGGTTCAAGAGCATTGGGAATTCTTGAGGGCACATTTAAAAGCAGATTGAATCGGGGCTTGAAGATATTAAGAAAAGAGCTTGGATCAGGTGAGTAAAAATGGATGACGAAAAAGTAAAAAAACTATTACATAAATTGAGAGGTGTATCCATACCGCCATCCCGAAAGGAACTTGCTTATAAAATTAAGGAAAATATTCCGGAGGCATTCCCGCGTCATAAGGGACTTGATACTATCAGCATCATAATCGACTTGAGAATAAGCCGTCTTGCAGCAGCAGCAGTAGTCGTTATTACGATGCTTCTGTTTGCTAGTTTTTTAGGTAGAGAAAACGCAACTTCGGATAATATTTTAGAAGACAGCAAGATGCTGATTCAATACTGGTTCAGGGATAATAAAGTTAAGGATAACGTTTTCCGCGACAGCTCAAACCTGTTAAGGAATTTAGTTCCTGAAAACAGGGAAAACGTCCAATATTTTGGGCAGATTGTTGAACCGGGAGATAGCGAAGCGGTTCTGATGTATTGGAAAATGGATGATGGGCGCTATCAGGTTATTTTTGGAGACTTGCAGGTTGGAACGTTAACGGCTGATGAGCTTCTTCAAGCTCAAAGTAAGATGTTAAATAAAAGAGTTGATTGATAATTTTAAAGCAGATTCGGATATATATATTGGTTTCCTGTATATTTCCTTGGTTTTTTAGAATAATTTTGTTGTTATGGGGGTATCATGAAAATTTATTTGTACAGGATTTTTTAAGGAACAGAAAGTCATTTTGCGCATCTTAGATTTAGGTTATTTTAAAAAGTAATTATAAATTAAGCATAAATTAAGAAAGGAGCCATTTATGTCTGTTAAAGGTAAAAGAAAAGGCTTTACGCTTATTGAGTTGTTGGTGGTCATCGCCATTATAGCTCTGTTGATGTCAATTTTGATGCCGGCGCTGCGGAATGTTCGCGAGCAGGCCAGAAATTCCATGTGCATGCAGCGGCTGCAGCAGTGGGGATTGATGTTTAACATGTATGCAAGTGAATGGGATGGGGGCATGATGGACTGGGCTGAATATGCCTGGGCCGGGGGAGAGTTTGTGGAACACGCATGGGTGCCGATGATGTATGAATACGCCAAAGGATATGAAGTATATTTGTGTCCATCCGCAACTGAATTGTGGCAATATGGCCTGGATCCTCGAGACCCGAAGGCAGCGTGGGATTTTCAATTTATTATAGGAGGAGAGTTGTCCCTGGCGGATTGGTATTGGTATTACCGAACGGGTACACCTCCGAATTACGTCTATGCCTACGGCAGTTACGGCAAGAATGGATTTATATCGACAAATAAGGATACATGGGGTGGTGAACCAGATAGCATCCCATGGACTTTTCAGAACATTCGTGTTAGAGGCACGTCCGAAATACCGCTTCACGGAGACTGTAGCTTAATGGGGGGCTTTCCGACAATATACGATACGCCTTCCCCTACTTCATTAAAACATGTTTATGGTGGAGAGGGAGGAGAAATCAACCGCTGGAATCTTGACCGACATCACCTATCTGTTAATTTGGTCTTTTTGGACTGGTCGGTTAGGAAGGTTGGCCTTAGGCAGTTATGGGCGCTTAGATGGACCAAACAGAAGGATCCTGGAACTGGTCAATCAGGATGGGGCGATCTAAACATTGTTCCAGATTGGAACAATCCGCTGGACTGGCCTGAATGGATGCGTAATTCGAAGAACTACGATTTATAAGGGTATCTCAAAAGGGGATTAAAAAAGCCGGCTATTTGAAGCCGGCTTTTTTTATGTTTGAAATGAGGTTTTAATCAATATATGATCGCAGTAGCATCTTCTATAGCTTTTTGTATTTCATTGATATTCGCCGGGTCATTAACGTATGCATCAAATCCTTTATGCAGCAGGGCCAAGGCTTCGGAATCACTGAGATGATTGACGATCGCAATGATTTTGATGGTCTGTAGATCTTCATCAGAACGAATGCTCTCACAAATCTGTGCTGCAGAGATATTTTCGGAAAGCAGGTTAATAAGCAAAACGTGCGGCATAAACTTTTGTGCGACCATACCGGTTTCGAAGTTGTTCGAGACAGTCCGGATTTCATAATCTCCGTTATGGTTCAACATTTCAGCAAGATTTGTTGAAGTCCCGTTACATCCGTCGACAATAAGTATGCGTATTTTACCGACAGGCAGCCCGGTTATCGGCATATTATGCATTTTCATGAATCGAATAAGTTCATTTAACGGAATTCGACGGTCCTTACTGCCGGGAATCCGGTATCCCTTTAGCTGTCCTTTATCAAACCACTTGGAAACGGTTCGAGGCGCTACGTTACAAATTTTTGCGACCTCGCCGGTTGTTAATACATTTTTACCCTTTGACATTTTTCCATCCCCATTTTCATAATCAGGCTTATCAGCATAGTAGCCCATTTCGGCAAAAAAACACACATAGTTTAGACGAAGGTCGGCAATGTCATCCTTAAATGGCTAAAAATAAGCATTTATTTGCTTAGAAGTCCTATAAAAGATTCTTGATGAATATCATGAATTTTTAAAATACATGTTCAGATTGAGAGAGAGATTATCCATGAAATCTTAAAAATGGCTTTTCATTTCAATTTATTGTTATTAAAATGCTCATCCCGAAATTCTGAAAACTGTGCGAGGTCATATTTGAAGATTTATTTATCCAGGCCGGATATTACGGACAGAGAGATAGATGCGGTTATTGATGTGCTCAGAGGACCGAATCTCTCACTTGGGCCTAAGCTCGAAGAGTTTGAAGGTGCTTTTGCGGAATACATTGGAAGAAAACGGGCGGTTGGGGTCAACAGCGGTACCAGCGGCTTATTTTTGTGCCTGTCGGCATTAGGAATTGGAAACGGTGACGAAGTAATAACCACGCCGTTTACATTTATAGCCACCGCAAATGTTATTATGATGACTGGTGCCCAACCAGTGTTTGCGGATATCGAGCCAGTCGGTTTGAATATCGACCCCGCAAAGATCGAGCCGAAGATTACTGAGAATACGAAAGCTATTATGCCGGTAGAAGTATTCGGGAATCCTTGGGGTTTTGATAAAATCCGTGAAATAGCTGATAGATATAATCTAATTTTAATTGAAGATTGCTGTGAAGCATTGGGATCTGTTCTGAAAGGGAAGAAAGCGGGCACTTTCGGCCAAGCGGGTGTTTTTGCTTTTTACCCGAATAAACAGATAACCACCGGAGAGGGAGGTATGATTTTAACCGATGATGACGAACTGGCGGATATATGTATTTCGCTTCGAAATCAGGGCAGAAGCAAAAACGGCGGATGGTTGAACCACGAACGAATGGGTTATAATTACAGAATCAGTGATATTAATTGTGCACTCGGTATTGTCCAGCTTTCAAGAATAGAAGAAATTAAAGCCAAACGCAAACAGGTAGCTCAATGGTATCAGCAGGAGTTGAGAGATGAAGAACGTTTAATCTTTCCGGATGAAGCGCATGGTTGTGATATAAGCTGGTTCGTCTTTGTGGTTCGCCTTGTAGAGAATTATACCCGTCAGCAGAGGGATGAAGTACTGGATGCCATGAGAGATGCGGGGATACAGGTCAGCAACTACTTTTCACCGGTTCATCTTCAACCCTTTATGGCTGAGAAGTTTGGCTATCAGTCTGGGGACTATCCTATAACAGAATCGGTTTCTGACCGAACGGTTGCTCTGCCTTTCTACAATCGGCTTCAGCAGGAAGAGGTCGCGTTTGTCTGCGGCCGACTTAAAGAAATACTGAATAAAATGTAAGGCCAGGTTTGGTGGGGCGGTTTTTATATAGTATACTTTCATAAAAGCGGCAATTATTACCGGGATTAGGTGTTAGTTGTTCTTATAATGCGATAATGAATGGGGGAGAAAGAGCTTATGCACGGCTGGAGGTCTAAAATAGTATTTCTGCTTATTGTCTATTGTGCAGGTTTTATGACCGGTATTTACTGTCTGGCCCCTGTCCCTGCAGAAAACGGCGATGATGTTGAAAACAATTTCATACATTCTGCCATCAAATCCGACGAGTTCGCCAAGTCGCTCAATTCGGGCCTCCATAAATGTATTTCGTTTGGTAAAGATGCCGCTGAGCGTGCGGGTCAATATTTGAAAGAAAAAATTCATACGTATGATTCAGACAGTTGACTTGCTAAGTCGTTTATTTTCCAGGTGCTAACACCTTCTCCTCTCTGTGTATACGTCGTTCATTAGGGGGGCGTATATGCAAACTTCTCCGCAGGCCGTGGGTTAGCCGAGCCCACGGCCATTTTTTTTATGATAAATCGATAATAGTGGTTTGAGGCAGTTTGGAATCGATGAGTGCTTTTGCGAGGTTCACCCATTGCCTGCATCCGTCCAGGACGACGCTGTCGCTGCTGACAACGGTAAGTTCTGTCTTTATTAGAACAGCATCGGGGCTTGTTACAAGCTTGATTTCCCAGCCCCAGTTATTTTCGTCGGCGAGCTGACCCATCAGCGTTTTCAGCCGACCGCTGTTTGAGACGGGACTGTCAAGCAACCAGAGCGCCAATGGTATGTTTTTCTTTTGTAGAAATTTACCAATGAGCTGGAGGGCGGGAATGGTTTCGTTGACCTTTCGGTATGTACCGTGGATGCTGGCCAGGTCGCGATAACAGCAGTCGCGACCCTTGAAAATCAGGGCCCGGCTCATTGCGGCCTCGATGGTTATAAGGAGATTATAGCCGTCAATGGCTATCTGCGAACCGGATAAATGAGCGAGATGTTGCTGGTGTTGTTTTCGACGGGCAAGCTGTTGGTCGGAACAGGCACTTCGCATAATGGCAAGCCGTTGTCGCTGCGTCAATGCGAATTTGTCACCGACTAATTTAAGAGTACTTCTTTCTGCATATCCTTTTGTTAATAAAAATGAATAATCCTGTAGTGCCTGGCGCATGTCACTGATAGACTTTGAGCCAAAGAGTTTTTTATCCTGTGGATGAGCACCTCTGTGGATACGTTTGTCGGGCATTTTATAAACTCCGTTTTTTACTAATTTTTTCTATAATACTTAAGAAATTCGGGCATGGCAAGGAAGTTAAAAACAGATTGACATCAAGATGGTGGTATCCTACACTTCATTTTTTAAATACTTTAAAGGAAAATTATGCCAAGCCACAGATTAGCGAAGATTCAAATTGATGATTTAGAGATCATCGGTTACTCGGTTGCGGGCGAGGAGACGGTGGTCGCCATACCGCAGCTTGATATCTGTTTCGATATCGGCAAGGCCCCGGCACAGATTATACCGATTAATCATATTCTTTTGACTCACGGGCATATGGACCATGCGGCAGGGATAGCTTATTATCTTTCGCATCGGAATTTTTGCGGTCAGTCTGCGGGAACTGTCCTGGCTCCGGCGAACCTGATTAAACCAATCAAGGTGATCGTCGAAGCCTGGGGCAGGCTTGACGGCAATAGAATTCCCGCCAATGTTGTCGGTGTCAAAGTCGGTGACGAACATCAAATAAAACCGAATTTGTTTGTTCGCGTTTTTCCAACGAAGCATACTAAAGGATCGGTGGGATACAGTGTAATGGAAAAACGAAAAAAGCTAAAGCCGGAATACATCTCACTAGCAGGACCTCAAATTGTAGAATTGAAAAAGCAGGGTATTGAAATTGATTATCCTCTGGAAATCCCGATTGTCAGCTATTTGGGAGATACTCAGTATGTTGATTTCTCCCAGCTTGATTATATCGCCACGAGCAAAATCCTGATTGCAGAGTGCACCTTTTATGAGGACAAGCATAGTGGCAGGGCGGAAGCTGGCAAGCATATGCATATTAATGAATTTGCGCGGCTTCTGGAGAGTATGAATAATGAACATATAGTAATCACTCACACAACCCAGCGTACACCAATGAAAGAAATTCGCGAAACTTTGAAAAACGCATTAACTCCAGAGACTTATAATAAAGTTAAGTTGCTAATGGACAGATGTAGAGGATAAGCATTTAGATTGGGTTTCTTGAATTTGTCAGGCAGAGCTCTATAAGCTCTTCTATAATAGCCGTTCCTGCACAAACTACTGTATCGGCGGCACCCCAGTAAAGCTTTAGAGAACCGTCTTCTTCGGGCATCGCTCCGCAGGTAAAGACTACGTTATGAACATAGCCGACAAGCTCCCACGGGTCTTCCGGAGCCAGTATCCAGCGATCAGCCACACCAAGAATGACTGAAGGGTCATCGAGCTTGTGCAGGGCGGCACCTAATCGGTAAACGCTGCCGTCCATGGTCGGAAAAACGCCGTGATAAATACTCAGCCATCCCTTTTCTGTTTTAATTGGCGGAGCACCGGGACCGATTTTCATTTCGTCCCAGTGGTATTTGACGGGCTTGATGACTAATTTTGAGTTGCCCCAGTGTCGAAGGTCCGGTGAGTAGCTAATCCAAATCGACCAGGGGCAGATGTCAGAATGCGGCCGATCGAGCTTTACGTATTCATTGTTTATTTTTTCGGGAAAAAGAACCGTATTACGGTAGTCAGCTTGGGTGATGAAAGCGATTCGCTCGAGAGTTTCGAAGTCATCGGTTTTTGCTAAACCCGTTCGCACGCCGTATTCTGAATATGCGCTGTAGGTAATGTAATATGAGCCATCGAGAGGAGTTATGCGGGGATCTTCGACACCAAAGGTTTCATATTCACAAAATGGGGTATCTTTAGCAGGTACCATGAAAGGCTCGGGTCGTGCTTTGAAATTGAAACCGTCCTGACTTTCGGCAATGCCGATGATTGAACGGCCGGTGTCGAGATGGGAGCGGAAAATCATGATATATTTGCCATTTTGTTTGACAACTCCGGCATTATGAACGGTTTCAACCTTATAGGGGATGTCATCCTTTGTAAGGATGGGGTTGCCTTTGTAACGTTTGACAAATTCCTTTTTCATATCAGTCCTTCTTTTGAGCTTCAAGCTCGAAGATTCTTTCATAGACTTTTTCGTATTTTGAAACCATGCAGTCGATGGTGAAATTTTTTTCTACATGCTCTCTGCATTTTTTTCTGTCAATTTGGTCAACTTTTTCCAAGGCTCCGGCGGCTTCGTCAGTGTTATTGACTAAGAAGCCGGTGACTTTGTCAACGATGACTTCCCGACAGGAGCCGAGATCCATGGCAATAACGGGAATACCGGCGGCCATTGATTCGGCCATGACCAGGCCGAATCGTTCAGGTATCGTATTTAAGTGAATGACAGCGTATGCATCTTTGAGCAGGGCGTCTCGCTGCTGGGGATTGACCGGGCCAATGAAATTGATGAGTTTACCGTCGACATAGGGCATTACCTGGTTGTCGAAGTACTCCTGGTCCTGGACAATCCCGGCCAGAATTAGTTCTCTGCCGGTTTTTTGAGCAACTTCAATGGCAAGATGATACCCTTTGTCGGGATGGATACGGCCATAGCAGACGAGCTTGTCACCGGGTCTTTCCCTGAAGGTCAGATTGGAAAGGTCGATGCCGTTGTAGACGGTCGCAAGGTAGGGAAGTTCAGAATCCCTGTCCGAATCACTGATTGAAACGTAGTAAGTATCTTTGTGGTCGCGATAGACGCGAAGAATATCCGGGTCTGAAAAGCCATGGATGGTGGTAAGCATAGGGGTATTTATGTGCGTCAGATAGGTGAGGGGGATATAGTCGAAATTGTTGTGGATCAGGTCGAACTGGTCGGCAAGCTCCATTGCTTTTGAGATGTGAAGGACTGTTGAGACGAGAGGGATTTGGGATTTGTCTTCCTCATAGCCCTTGTCTACCCAGCCGATGAGCCTGGCTTTTGTAATCGATTCTTTTGTAGCAAACAACGTAACGTTCTTCCAACCTCTGGTAACAAGGCCTTCTGTGATGTTGCTCGCAACAGTTTCCCATGCACCGTAGGCTCGCGGCGGTGTCCGCCAGGCTACAGGCGCGAGTATGGCTATTTTTTTATTTTTTATGTCCATTGTTTTTTAGGAATTATGTTGTTATGTTTCCTTTTTCTGCTGAACTTGTTTTTTAATACGCTGGATGTGACCTCGGCCGAGTGCTTTTACTTCACAGCCTAACTCAAAATAACGCTTTATTTTATCGTCCTCAAGAATACCGAAGCAGTCGATGACAGCCAAAGGTGCACCGGCCCATTCAACCACGTTGTCAGGATCCAGTTCGAGATAAGGGGTGTGTGGTACGGCGAGTATCAGTGCATCAGCCCCTTTTAATGCTTCGGCCAGGTTCTTATGGATACGTATATTTATCAAATCATCCTGGTTGCGGAAAAATCTCGCCAGCGAATGACCGGGCGCGGGGTAAGTATCCTGTTTTTCCAACTCATACCAATGCTCAACATAAGGGTCATGGACTTTGATTTTAGCTCCCATTTCGGTTAGTTTTCTAACAACCTTTTCTGAGCCGCTATAGCGCGTATCACCGACGTCCTGTCGATAACTTGCGCCGCATACAAGAACAGTGGCACCTCCCAGAAGACCGCCCATGTTTCTTATCGCATCTCTTGTTAATGTGGCGACATGAATGCCTCGTGTATCGTTAATGTCAATCGCTGTAGTTGTGATTTTAAAGATATCATCGTTGAAGCCGAGAATGTGCTTATAAGCCCAGTATCCAAGCCCGCCGTCTTTAGGCAGGCAGTAACCGCCGATACCCGGCCCGGGGAAAATAATATTGCTGTGAGTAGGACGTAGCTTGATGGCCTTGATGACCTTAATTAGATCAACGCCGTTGCGTTCTGCAAACAAGCTCCATTCGTTAAGAAACGCAAGGATAGTTGCCCGATATGAATTTTCGACAATTTTTGTGGTTTCTGATTCGATAGGGCGGTCCATGACCGTAAGGGGAAATTCATCGGTATTCAAAACTTCGTGCAGGAACTTTACCACTCTTTCTCGCGCCTGTTCATTACATCCTGAGCAAACCCGCCAAAAGTCCCTTATCGAAGAAACATAATCTTTTCCGGGCATGACCCGTTCGAAACTGTGAGCAAGAAGCGGTTCCGAGTTAATACCTCTTTTTGTGAATGCCTTTTTCATAATCGGCCAGGCAACAAATTCTGTGGTTCCCGGTGCAACAGTGGTTTCGATTAAAGTTAAACACTCTGCAGGTATCTTTTCTCCGATTGTTTTCATAGTTGCTTCCAAAGCGGCCATTTCAACATTTCCGGTTCGCATATTACCCAGATTATTTTTGGTGTAATCACATTGAACATCTACCACCACGCAATCAGCCAGTTTTAAACAATCGCTGTTGTAGGTCGCAACAAGCGTCTTTTTTTCAAGGACACATCGTTTTATCATAGGATCGACCTCAGGGTCTTCGGCCTTTACCGGTGAGCAGCCTCGGTTAAGGAGCGGAATCTTCCAATAACTTCTCGTGCTTGGGCGCTGACATCCAATGACAAATTTTCTGGGTTTTCCAGTTTCTTTATCGATAGAATCAGCGATAATAGCAGCCATCACGGCACCCACAAAACCAACACCCATCACGATAATAATTTCCTTGCCTTCATTTCGAGCTATTTCTGTGAGTGCTTCGATACGTTCATATTCAGCCTCGTATTCCTCGGATTTAGGAATGGGAAATTGTTCACCCTCGGGGCTGGTTGAAACATCGGCCATTTTGTCATCCTCTCAAACAATTTTTTCTAATGATTTTCATCTTTGTGAACAACCTTAGACATACCGGATTATAGGGAATAAAACCGCCAAAAGTGTAACAACTCATTGTGTAAAAGCAAGATATTATTCGTTTTCACAAAGAGAGGTGTTTACGTAAAAAAGGGATGACTTTTTGGGACAAAAAAGGCGGGTGTGTTTAATTTCCGTCTGCTTTTATGTTTGATAACGATTGGGGCTCAGCAACTTTTCTATACCCGAGGGCTTTTATGACTTCCAGGACTTCGGTCCATGTTGGAAAATGCTTATTATTTTTTCTTTTATATTCATCGATGGCCATGAGGAACTCAAATTGCTCATCATTCAATTGTCCTTCTTCGGCGGATTTCCTGTCCGTAGTTCTCCGTCGTCCTGGGCCGCGTCGTCGGTCAAGACCAAGACGCCTGTCAACGACACTTCTTCGGTCCTGACCACTGCGACGTTCGTTTAAATGATCTTCTTCAACCACGATAACTCTGTCCCTTTACATAAAATGAATTAAAGTTTTGTTTGTGAATTAACGAGTTAAAATTCATCATTGAAGTAGTGGTCGTCAAAGTCGTCTTCGTCATCCTTCAAAGCATAGTCATAAAAATCATCATATGCGTCCTGAGATTCAATAACAACAATTGCTTCATCAAGATGTTCCTCGGGAACCATGACTGCATACCCTTTCTCCCCGTTTCCTGAAGGATCCGTCTGTTCCTTTATGGTTACGGTAATATCATTGTTTTTCAGAAGTGATTCATATTCCTGAGCTTCCTCCAGGTCTCTAGCAAACGTTGCTACGACAAGTTCCTTGACCTTGACGTTTTCTTTGTCCGATTTTTTTGACTTTCTCGGCATTTTTTCATCTCCATCAACTCTAAATATAATGTTTTTATTTTTTTTTCGGCCAAAAGAAACAGCTCGATTATAGAAAATCACAAAAAATTGTTTAATCTGAAGAAAAAACTATACTGGCATATAAAGATTAATTTACTCCATACGTTCTGAAAAATGTAAAAATTTTCAATTTCGGGTAATTTTTTTATTGCATTAAACATGAGCTTCATATAAAAGGCTGTCTTTAGAGGTCCCTTTCTTTAGCTTTGAGGGGTTATCTATGAAAAAAGGTCCGGCTTTAAGGAGTTAAAAGTCGGAGTAATATTAAGTTCTTTTACATGGAGGACAATCGAATGGCAAAGAAAAAAGAGTCTTTAATTGTGGCAAGTAAGGTCAAGGGATACATTAAGAGTAAAAATGCTATGACTTCATCCGATGCAATCGAGTCTATCAATGATGCGGTCTATGCCATGCTTGATAAAGCCATTGCAAGGACGAAAGCTAATAAAAGAAGCACTGTGAAACCTCAGGATGTCTAATTTTTGAGTATTTTATTTCTTGTTTAACAAAGACTGGTGTTTTCGTAACTTCTTTCATTGTCATTAGTTATGTAACATACGGTACTTTGAAAAAATGGCCGTTCAGTTTGCAGTTTCTTATTCTGAACGGCTTTTTTTTGAAATTTCTTACGGATTGTTGTAGGTTTCCTAATTGTTTTATCCCCCATAATTAATATTATCAGTTCTTAGGTGCTTCGTAACAGAGGGATGAAGGTTTTTTGCTTCTGCCATGAAGAGCTACGGCCGAGAAAATCACCCTTTTCAGCATCAAAAATCGGAATTTATAAAAGAATTTGTTGAACTAAAGGCCGCTCAAGAACCGATATTGATTGATAGATGGCAGTTGCAAATTAGTTTTTGTGTAGTTCTGTATTAAGATAGCTTAGGCTCTGGACGATAGTAAGCTTGCCGACTTGAGAAGTCTCTTATCCTTTGTGTTATTATCGGAATTTCCACATGAACATAAGTAAAGGCTATAAATATATATAAAAATATACAATAAAAATTCAAGAAGTTGTAATAACAGATATGAGATTGGAGTAAAAGGGTAGAATATAATGAAGGTTTTGATGTTAGGCTGGGAGTTTCCTCCATATATCAGCGGAGGTTTAGGTACGGCTTGTTTCGGCTTAACAAAGGCTATGGCCCAGCTGGGCGTAAAGATCACCTTTGTTCTACCTAAGTCTGTGGAAACAAGATACACATCTCATATTAAGCTTCTAACGCCGGAATCAGTCAGAGAAAAGGATATTGAGTTTTTTGAAGAATTAAAGAATATAAAGTTCAGGACAATCTCCTCACCTCTGAAGCCATATATTGCTCCGGAGCTTTTCAGAAGTCAGCTTTTGGAAAAAATGAGACAGAAAGGTAGCAAACCGACAGAATTTCCTGAAGAGTTTGATTATCAGATGATAGATTATAGCGGTGATATGTACACAGAGGTTCATCGTTATGCAGCTATAGCGACGAGACTGGCGATGGATGAGGAATTCGATGTTATCCATGCCCATGACTGGATGACCTATCCTGCGGGAATCTCCATATCTCAGATGAGTGGCAAGCCGTTGGTAGTTCATATTCATTCCACAGAATTCGACCGAAGCGGCGAACACGTCAATCAAATGATTTATGATATCGAGAAAAAAGGCATGTACAGTGCGAGTAAGGTTATTGCTGTCAGCCATTTCACCAAAAATATAGTTATTAAAAAATACGGCATTCATCCTGAAAAGGTTGAGGTTGTATACAATGGTGTCGAACATAATGGTGATGGAGCATGGACACTGGGAGAAACAGGAATTAAAAGGAATGAAAAGATAGTACTGTTTTTGGGTCGCATCACGATGCAAAAAGGTCCCGATTATTTTATCCAGGCGGCAAAGAAGGTTCTTGAGGTCATGGATAATGTCAAGTTTGTTATGGCCGGTTCGGGAGATATGATAAATCGAGCGGTTGAAATGGCGGCTGGACTCGGAATAGGCCATAAAGTTCTGTTTACAGGTTTTTTGCGGGGTGACGATGTAAGACGGATTTATAAAATGGCTGATTTATATGTTATGCCTTCTGTTTCTGAGCCCTTTGGTATTGCCCCTTTAGAGGCTCTGGAACATGATGTACCGGTCATTATCAGTAAACAGAGCGGTGTTTCTGAGGTTCTCATGCATGCTTTAAAAGTGGATTTCTGGGATATCGATGAGATTGCAAATAAGATTATAGCGGTGTTGAAGTATCCGCCGTTAGAAATTACCTTAAAAAATTATGGTAATTATGAGGTACGAAAGCTCAGATGGACTGAAACTGCCGCAAAGTGCCTTAAAATTTATGAGCAGTCTTTAGTTTCGGTCTAAGAGGAAAATTAAAAAGGGTAGAAAAGGATTCAGGGATATCACGGGATAGCAAATTATGGCTTCAGTATGCTTCTATTTTCAGGTTCACCAACCCATGCGCTTAAGGCATTATACGGTATTTGATCAGCACGAGCATTATTTCAATGACGAAAAGAATGCACAGATATGCAGAAAGGTAGCGAACAAATGTTATTTGCCGACCAATCGGCTTATGCTCGATTTGATAAACAAATACGACGGTCGGTTTAAAATTGCTTATGGCATTACAGGAGTGTTGATTGAGCAGCTTCTTGATTATGCCCCTGAAGTGATGAGTACATTCGATGCACTGGCACGTACGGGATGTGTCGAATTTCTGGCGGAAACCTACTACCACAGTCTGAGCTATATTTCCTCTCATAATGAGTTTGTTGAACAAACGGAAAAACATATTAAGACGATTGAAAACTACTTTGGGCAGACGCCGCATATATTCAGAAATACCGAGCTTATCTATGACAACGATTTGGCGTTGCTTATTGAGTCGATGAATTGCTTCGATGCTGTAATTACCGAAGGCGCCGACCATATTCTTGGATATCGAAGCCCGAATTTCGTTTACCAGCCCAAAGGTTGTGAAAAATTAAAACTTTTGCTCAAGAATTACTGGCTAAGCGATGATATTGCCTTCAGATTCTCAAACAGAGGATGGCAGCAGTGGCCTTTGACGGCGGATAAATTCGGTAATTGGGTAAGCAGTGTCAACGGTAACGGATATGTTGTCAATTTATTTATGGATTATGAAACCTTTGGAGAGCATCAGTGGAAAGACACCGGAATTTTTGACTTTCTTCGGCATCTGCCTGAGGAAATTTTTAAGCATCCCGATAATGATTTTAAGACCCCCAGTGAAGTTGTCCAATCATATCAGCCGGTTGGTGTTATCGATGTACCGCATTTAATCAGTTGGGCCGATACTGAAAGAGACGTCTCAGCGTGGCTGGGCAATGCGATGCAATCTAATGCTCTCCATGAACTTTACGTGCTTGAAGATAAAGTCAGGAAGACTAATGATGCCAAGCTTTTAGATGATTGGCGCCGGTTGCAGACATCAGACCATTTTTATTATATGTGCACCAAGTGGTTTGCCGACGGAGATGTTCACAAATACTTTAATCCGTACGATTCTCCCTATGATGCCTATATAAACTTTATGAATATCTTGGGCAGTCTTAGGCAGCGCTGCTTGATTCATGAAGGTGTCGCAGAGATTCGAGAAATTATAAAGAAGGAAAAAGACCGAACAAGTACCAAAATCTGAGAATTTCATTTCATTGAGACTGGTGTAAGGTCTTTCTGTTAGTCTTTATATCCGGAAATTTTAGGTGGTGTCAAGCGTCTTGTTTTAATTGAAAGGTCACTTTTCCAACGTCTGGAGTTGTGAGTTTTTATTTTTCGGCTAAAAATCAAGTGCCATTTTCTTGGCTTTGGTTTTTGCTTGCTTTAATTTTTCGTTTGCCATGTCGGGACCCGCCTCAAGTGTTGGTTCAACCTTGATCGAAATAATATCTGTCAGGCCCATGAATCCGAGTATCAATTCAAGGTATTTGGATTGCATCTCATAATCCTGCGACTGTTCGCTGGAATAATCACCGCCTCGGGCATAGCTTATGAACACTTTCCTATTCTCCAGAAGCCCTTTATATCCATCTTCATTGACTGTGAATGTATAGGCCGGTTGCACTAAAATATCGATGTACTGCTTGAGCCGCCAGGGTATGCTGAAATTCCACATGGGAACGGCGAATATATACTTGTCGGCGGCTTTGAATCGTTCTATTTCTTTTTCAACGTCTTGCCATGCTTGTATTTCTTCCGAAGTATGTGATTTGCCGTGCATAACGGTGTATTTAGCTTTTACAGCCAGAGGTCCGAAGTCAGCCAAGTCTTCTTCAAAAATATTTATCCGGTCTATCTCAACCGATGGATTTTTTTCTTTATAGGTTTGAACAAACGTATTAGCGACAGTAATTGATTTGGACCTTCCACCTCGTGGCGAAGCCTGGATATAAAGTATTCTGCTCATTGTATTTATCCTTAATGTTCTATATGTTTAAAATATTTAAAGATTATTTTAATGAGAATATACTTCTCAACGGCTGACTTGCTCGAGTGCCTTTCGGACGTTGGAAAGAAATGAGGAAATGTTGTTGAGCATTTTTTCCCTGTTTTGAAGGTTTTCTTCTATCATACCTACCAATTTGGAACCAATAATGACACCATCGGCACCTGCTGATGCTATGGCAGCGGCGTGTTCAGGTTTGCTTATGCCAAAGCCAACGCAAACCGGGACACTTGTGAGCCTTTTTAAATTTTTGACCAGCCCTCTAACCTTCTCAGAAAGTGTTTCCCTGCTGCCCGTTACGCCGAGGACAGTGACCGTATAGATGAACCCCGTGGTTTTTGAAGCTATTTGTTTCATTCTGTCTTCTTTGGTATTTGGTGTTATCATAAACACGGAGTCGAGGCCAGTAGATACGGCCGCATCGTATATTTCTTCGGAATCATCAATGCATAAGTCTGCCACTAACACACTGTTGACTCCCGCTTTGCGGAAATCGTTAAAGAATTTTTCCAGGCCGTATTGGTATACGAGATTGTAATACATCAGCAATCCAATAGGAATGTCTTTGTAATCTTTGATTGTTTCGATAAATTCCAAGGATTTAGTAACGTCCATTCCACTTTCGGCCGCTCGGATGTCTGCCTTTTGAATAGTTGGCCCGTCTGCGATAGGGTCTGAAAAAGGAATACCCAATTCCAGGATGTCCGCACCGGCATCAACCGCAGTTTTTACAATGGACAAACTTGTCTGGTAATCGGGGTCTCCAATCACAAAAAAGGGGATTAAGGCTGCTCGTTTTATTTCATTTAATTGTGAAAAAGTCTCTTTGTATGTTTTCATAGTTTCCTTCAATGCAACTTTTATTTCCATTATTTCATTATGGGCCGATGGCTTTCAACAATGCCTACATCTTTATCGCCTCTGCCTGAAAGATTAACCACAGCAATGAAATCTTGATTAAATTGTCCTTTTAATGTGCGTAGATACGCCAGAGCATGGGCGCTTTCCAGTGCAGGCAGTATTCCCTCTGTCTGGCTGAGCAGTTCAAACATATCTAAGACATTCTCGTCTTCGGTAGCAACATATTCAGCCCGGCCGGTGTCTTTTAACAGACAATGTTCAGGTCCCACACCGGGATAGTCTAGGCCTGCACTGACGGATTCGGTTTCTTTTATTTGACCCTGCTCATCCTGCAGAAGGTATGCTTTTGCCCCGTGCAGTATTCCGACTCTGCCTGCAACAAGCGTGGCGGCATGTTCATCTGTGTTGATACCTTTTCCGCCTGCCTCCACACCGATAAGGCGTACATCTTTATCCTCGTAAAAACTACTGAATATCCCGATTGCGTTACTTCCGCCTCCAACGCAGGCGACAATTATATCCGGCAGCCGTCCGAGCTGCTGTTGACATTGCAGGCGTGTTTCTTTACCGATGCAGGTTTGAAACTGTTTGACGATTGTGGGGTATGGATGAGGCCCGCATGCCGAACCGAAAAGATAAAACGTATCGGTTACATTAGCCGTCCAATACCGCAGGGCCTCGTTTATCGCATCTTTCAATGTTCCTGTCCCGCCTTCGACGCCGATAACTTCGGCCCCGCACAGCTTCATCTTGTGGACATTGACGCTTTGACGTTCGATGTCGGTGACACCCATAAATATCTTTGTTTCCATTCCGAACAGGGCTCCAATCATAGCTGTCGCGAGTCCATGCTGGCCTGCCCCGGTTTCTGCAATCAGTTTTGTTTTACCCATATATTTAGCTAAAAGCCCCTGACCAAGAGTGTTGTTTACTTTATGAGCTCCGCCGTGAAGTAAATCCTCACGTTTGAGATAGACTTGAAATCCGACATATTCACTAAATCGTTTTGCATGATAAAGCGGCGTGGGTCTGCCGGCATAATTGGCTAATAAGCCATTGAGTTCGGAAACGAACTCCGGGTTTTCATAAAAATTATAGAATGCTTCTTCAAGTTCTTCGAGTGCCGGTATCAGTACTTCAGGCACATAAAAACCGCCATACTCTCCGAATCTGCCTTTAAATTTCATACTTGTTCCTTTTATGCTCTTAAATGATGAATATTTTCAAACAACTTTTTCATTTTTTCATGGTCCTTCTTGCCGGGTTCCGATTCAATCCCGCTACAAATATCGATTCCATATACACCCAGTCGTACCGCTTTCTCGGCGTTTTCCGGATTAATACCTCCGGCAAGAAATACTCGTTTATTTATATGACCCACTACATTCCAGTCAAAGGTAATTCCCGTACCTCCGTATTTATCTGGGTCAAATGCATCAAGTAAGATTGCATCTGTAAAATAATCATTCACCTTCTCGACATCGGTATGGTCTCTGACGCGTATCGCTTTCATTGTTTTAATATTATGTGTTCGAAACTCTTTACAGAAATCCGAAGTCTCGTCTCCGTGCAACTGAATCCAGTCAAGGTGACAAATATTGACTATCTCATGAATATCATCCATTGTTGAATTCACGAAAAGACCGACCATATCGATGAAAGCAGGAATCCTTTGAATGATCTGCTTTGCCTTTTCAGGTTTTAGATATCGCGGACTTTCAGGATAAAAATTAAAACCTAACAGATCCGCGCCCATATCTATCGCTGCCTGGGCGTCTTCATAGTTGGTTATCCCACAAATTTTTACTTTAACAATCAGCATTTATTGTCTACTCATTTTTTATTGTTCATCCTGATTTGAAATTTCCACAAGTTTTTCAAGGCACGCTAAGGCCTTGCCTTCGGTGATTGAGCGCTGTGCAACTTTTATTGCCGAAGCAAAATCACAGGCAATATCTGAGACGATGATTGCTGCCGCTGCATTGATTACAACCATATCTTTTTTAGGTCCTTTTTCGTTGCCTGATACAATATTTTTAATGATATTTGCGTTTGTTTCAGCATCGGAACCCCTCAGGTCATCTATGCTGCCTTTGCTTATACCGTAGTCCGATGGTTCCAGGTCCATAGAGGTTATTTTCCCGTCCTCCAGCTTTCGTATTTTCGTCGGGCCTGCGATACTTATTTCATCAAGACCGCTGCTGTGAACGACTAACGCCCGTTTGGTTCCAAGGATTTTGTGTGTTTCGATGATGCTGTCGAGAAGATGCTCGCTATAAACGCCCATTACTTGAGAGGCAGCACCGGCGGGATTTGCCAGTGGTCCTAAGATATTAAATGCCGTTCTGAAATCAAGACTCTTACGTATCGGCTGGACAAATTTCATTGCCAGGTGAAATAAGGGAGCAAACATAAAGCCGATATGAGCTTCTTCGATGCAGTGGGCAATAATCTCCGGCGACGCGTCTATTTTTACACCAAGTTTAGCAAGGACATCTGCAGAACCACACTTGCTGGTAATACCGCGGTTGCCGTGTTTCGCTACATACGCTCCGGCTCCCGCTGCCACAAGCGCCGACGCTGTAGAGACATTAAATATTTTAGTCCTGGCTCCGCCGGTTCCGCAGGTATCAATCAGGTTCTCTACGTTTGCTTTTACCGGAACCGCATGGTTACGAAGAGATTTTGCAAGACCGGCTATTTCCTCCGGAGTTGCTTCTTTGAGTCTCATAGCCGCCAGGAATGCGGCAATTTGGACATCCGCCACGTCTCCTTCGAATACCGTATCAAGCAGTTTTTTTGCCTGTTTAAATGTCAGGTCGTTACCTTCCAGAATGATTTCGAGATATTCCGTGATTGTTGACATTACGCTTTTTCCTTTTGTTTGCTTTGTTCTGCAATTTTGAGAATGTTTTCGATTAATTTACCGCCGGCGGGAGTTAATATGCTTTCAGGATGAAACTGGACACCGAAAATCGGCAGAGTCTTATGCTCAATTGCCATTACAACACCTTCGAATTCGGCCGTTTCATCAAGACAGTCAGGAAGTTCAATTGCGCAAAGACTGTGATATCGTCCTGCCTGCAGCGGGTTTTCAATTTCTTCGAAGATACCCTTTCCGTTGTGAACGACACGTGAAGGTTTTCCATGCATTGGTTCGGGAGCATGATTGATGTTTCCGCCAAAATGCTGAGCAATGACCTGGTGGCCGAGGCAGACTCCGAATATCGGCAGCTTGTCTTTGAAATATTCTACGGCTGACAGGGAGATGCCCGCTGTGTCCGGTGTTCCCGGTCCGGGTGAAATTACAAGAAGGTCCGGTTCGAATTCATCGACAATCTGCTTTAGGACATTGAGTTCAGTATCTGCTCGATAGACTTTCGCGACACAGCCTCGCTTGCAAAAATCATCTACTAAGTTATAGGTAAAGGAGTCGAAGTTATCGATAAAGAGTACTTTTCTGCTTTTCTTTTCCATTTTTCTATTCCCCGCGTATTGCACGCAAACAAGAGCCTGCTTTATGCTCGGTTTCTTCAAATTCCGTCTTCGGTACACTGTCATGTACGATGCCCGCACCCACACGTATATATGCCGTATGGTCTTTGACTTGAAGACTCCGTATGGTGATGCAGCTGTCGAACTGACCGTCCACAGTTAAGTACATCACTGCGCCTCCGTAATAGCCGCGCTTGGTTTTTTCCAGTTGTCGGATAATCTTCATCGCTTCGATTTTTGGTGCTCCCGTGAGAGTTCCCATGTTCATCGTCGCCAGGTAAGCATTCAAGGCATCTAAGTCGGTTGCCAATTCCCCTTTTACATTGCTTACCAAGTGCTGAACGGACTCATATTTTTCCACAATTAAAAGCTCTGTAACAACACGACTGCCCGGTTTGGCAACACGGGCTATATCGTTTCGGGCCAGGTCAACCAGCATCATATGCTCAGCCAGCTCTTTTTTGTCAATTTTGAGTTCCGCCTCATACCTGTAGTCTGTATCAAGGTCAACCTCATTTCCAATTTTACCTCTCGGTTTTGTACCCGCAATAGGACGTATTTCAACATAACGTGTATCTTTGCCGCTGACCCGCAGGTTCAATTCTGGACTTGACCCCATCAAAACGGTATTCGGAGTGTTGAGATAAAACATATAGGGCGATGGATTCAAAACCCTAAGCCGTTTATAAACGTCGAGTGGTTCATCCGGACAGGGTTCGGTTATTGTTCGGCTTAATACAACCTGAAATATATCACCATCAAGAATATGCTGTTTAGCCTGTTTAACCATTTCTTCATATTCTTCTTGGATGGTATCCGTCGATGCCGGTGTCAGATTGTCACTGCACATTCTTCCGGTTGGTATATCAAAGCGTGCAATATTATTGTAATAATCGAAGCAGTCTTGTGCTTGTTCAATGGCCTCTTCTCTGTCTCCGTTCGTAATCATTACATTAACAATCACATAAGCTCTCTCTGCTTCATGGTCTATCAAAAAGATGTTATCTGCAAAGTAGAGTTCATAATCAGGATTATCCAGCAAATCATCTTTGTTGGCCGGCAACTTCTCGAATTGGTCGATAAAATCATAACTCAGCGCGCCGAGCAATCCGCATGTGACCCGAAACGGCTTGCTTGCCAGACGGAACGAAAAGGCGACAGCACGAAGCACATCCATTTGATTTGTGCTTTGCAATCGTGCCTGCTCGTCGACGAGCTTATCGCTTCGCATAATTCGGCCGGAAATTTCTTCATCACTGAAATCTATTGACTGGCAAAAATCGAACCTTTCTCTTCCATCGGTACTCAGGTATTCGAGCATTCGCTGACCGGTTTTGCTAAGTGCCTTGATATGAAACTGATTTTCTTTGCCAGTCAGGTACAAAGCAGGACGTGCGGTGCCGAAACTCAGCGCATTTTCTTCAAGGTGTTCTTTTGATTCAAATAGACAGCAGTTTTTAGCCCGGCCGTAGTCGCTTAGCTTCGCGAAGAAGTCAACGGGATCCTGCATATCTATCTGTTTGACGATAGGTATTATCTGCCCGCTTTGGGCATTTTGTATTATTTGTCTATAATTTTCCATAACTTAGTTCTAATCAGCGATTTTTAGCTTATTTTTGCCATAAATACAATAAAAAAACAACCTGCCATACCGACAGGTTGTTTCAATATCTATTTCCAAATTGTAAATGGCAAATTATCGCACACCTGTCGGATATTTTAATCCGCAGGCCACCACCAGTTTCTCAGGTTGTCGCGATATATATGCCTCATAATAAATCTATTAGAATATTATTATGAGAATTTGTCAAGGAGATTTTTATCATTCTGTAATTTTTTAACGCATGATTGATATTTTTCACTGTTTCATGTTTTTTATCAGACCTTTGTACATACGTTTTTCATACCATCTGAAACAATCGTTCTTAAACCCCTTTTCAGCATTTGATAGTAGTTAAATGATAAATCCTATTTTTTCAATTTTACATATTGACATTCAACTAATTTTATCTTAACATACGCGGGCAGTGGTTATTTGAATAGATTGCTGCTGCCGGGAATAAAATGTGAAAATAGTAATTGTTATTCCTGCTCGTTACAATTCGACACGATTCCACGGGAAAGTTCTCGCCAAAGACACCGGTAAATTCCTTATCCAGCATACCTGGGAACAAGCATCTGAAGCAAAACTGCCCGTCCGGGTTATCATCGCCGCTGATGATGAGAAGATCGCAGAGGCCGCTCAGTCGTTCGGTGCGGAATGTATAATGACATCAAAGGATCATGAGTCCGGCACCGACCGGATCGCTGAGGCTGTCAGCGATCTGGAGTGTGATATTGTTATCAACATCCAGGCCGACGAGCCGGAAATTGACCCGGACAACATTGATTTTCTTGGTCGGCTTCTTGTTGAGCATCCGGATGCTCTAATGGCTACCTTGGCCACGGACTTCGAAAATTCCGGACAAGTTGCTAATCCTAATATCGTAAAAGTCATTACCGACAACAGAGGCAGAGCGATTTATTTTTCGCGCTCACCGATTCCGTACAACAGAAAGGTCCGGGGCATAGGTCCGGCACGGGAGTATCTTCGCCATATAGGGACCTATGCTTACCGAAAAGATTTTTTAATGGAAATTACCAAATTACCTCAAACCAGGCTTGAGAAGATAGAGAAGCTTGAACAACTTCGCGTGATAGAACACGGCTTTTCTATTCTCGTAGGAAAAGTGAGACATACGGCCGACGGCATTGACACTCCTGAACAATATGCCGAGTTTGTTAAAAGAATGAAGAATTAATTATTTTAAAATGATTTATAAGGTTGATGAATGTCGGAACAAAAGGATTTATTAGCTTCGGTCAGTAATATTTCAACAGAGAGTGAATTTTTCTCGCCCGTCCCGCAAGGATATCAGAAGGGCAGAACGAAATATGTTTTTGTACTGGGCACGGTTATTAGCGGACTGGGTAAGGGTATTTTTTCATCCTGTCTGGCCAAGCTTATGCAGGACAAGGGACTCAATGTTTCGCCTATCAAGCTCGAAGGTTACCTTAATATCGATTCCGGTACACTTAATCCCTTCCGCCACGGTGAAGTGTTTGTCCTCGATGACGGGATGGAATGTGATATGGATCTGGGAACCTATGAGCGCATGCTTGACCAGAATCTTTCACGTGCGAATTTCACAACAAGCGGCCAGATATTCAGCGCCGTTCTTCAGAAGGAACGCCACGGGGATTACCTGGGCCGTGATGTACAGATGATTCCGCATGTTACCGGTGAGGTCAAATTAAAGCTCCGACAGTTGGCCATGGACTCTGATGCCGATATTGTCTTCGTAGAAATTGGCGGAACCGTCGGCGACCTGGAAAACGCCTACTTCATTGAGGCTATACGGGAACTTGCTTATGAGGAAGGGCCGAACAGCAGTTGCTTTGTTGCTCTGACATACATACTGAAGCCTCAGACACTGGGTGAGCAAAAATCCAAAGCGGCTCAACTCGGAATCAAACAGCTTATGCAGCTTGGTGTGCAACCTGACATCATTGCCTGCAGGGCGGCTTCTCCCGTAACCGATACCGTAAGGCAAAAAATAAGCGTCTACAGTAATGTACCATTTGAACACGTTATTTCTTTGCCGGATTCGGCGAGTATTTATACCATACCCACCATGCTTCGCGAGCGGGGCCTGGATTTTGCCGTAGCGAAGTTATTGAAAATCGAAGAGCGTCTCGACCTTCGAAAAGAACGAAAAGCCTGGGCGCGATGGTCTGAATTCACGGACAAAATTGGAACGGCGAAGCACCGAATAGATATTGGGATTACTGGAAAATATACAACGGTCCGTGATAGTTATGCTTCTATTATTAATGCACTCGAACATGCCGGAATCGCTCTCGGAGCGGATGTTAATATCAAGTGGATCGACACAACTGAAGTGGATGATAAAAATGCGGCAGATTGTCTTGGTGAACTTGACGGTGTCATCGTTCCCGGAGGGTTTGGAACACGAGGCGCAGAAGGAAAAATCTCTTGTGTCAAATACGCACGTGAAAATAATCTTCCGTATCTGGGAATCTGTTTCGGTTTTCAAATGGCTGTAATAGAATTCGCTCGAAATGTTTGCAGCCTAAAAAAGGCCAATTCTAACGAAATAGAACCGGGATGTTCAGAGCCTGTTATCGATATACTTCCTGAACAGAAGAAAATAGAAGGATTGGGAGGTAATATGCGTCTTGGTGGAAGAGATATTGAGGTTAAAGAAGACACCCTTGCGTGGAAACTGTTCGGCAGAAGGAATTCGGTCAGAATGCGCTTCAGGCACAGATACGAGGTTGACCCTCGCTATATAGAAACACTTGAAAAAGCAGGTATGAAATTTTCCGGCAAAGCTCCGAATCAACCCATTATGCAAATTCTGGAGTTACCGGAGCATCCTTACTTTATTGGAACCCAGGCACATCCCTGCCTGACCTCAAGACCGCTCACGCCACAACCGATGTTTTTAGGTTTAATTGAGGCTGCTTTGAAAAAAAATACCCAAAATAGAAATTAAAATTTCCAACATAGGCTGCTAAAAACATTTTTCAATTGATAATTTCTCCACATTATAAAAATATGTTTCTTTACAACGTTGCTTCGAGTTCTGCAACACGTTCTTTCAGCTGTTCAATTTGTGATTCAAAATTTTCGTTTTCTTTTCGAAGTCGTTCGTTCTCAGCTTCCAAGGTCTCAGATATAGTAGCCATAAATTCATTAAACTGTTTCCAATTACTTTCGTCCTGAAGAAGATTCTGCAATTCTGTATTTATCTTTTGAGAACTTTCAAGCGACTTATCTAATTGTTTGATTTTACCTTCATATTTTCTTATTTGTCTTTGCATTGTACTGTTTAATTCTTTAATTTTTTCCTTAAGTTGGGCGTTTTCTATCGCTATGAGCCGCGCTTGCTTCTCGCTCGGTGTTTCTACTTCTACAATCTTTTCTTCTTCACAGCCAACAATGATCATTGAAAATAAAACGAGTAAAGTTAAAAGTGTACTACCTCTATATTTCATCTTTATGTCCTTTCACATTAAAATTAATTTTGAACAATGCATTGAGACAGTTAATCTTTATGTTCAGCTGCCTGTCGTATTGTATCTGAAAATTGATAGTTTGTTTGGGTTTACCAAAGGTTGCTAAATAAACAAAACGCTGATATTTGTCAAGAGGTTGTTTGTTAATTATTTAAAAAGTATTTTGAGTCGTTTCTTTAGCTCTTTATTTATTTTATTGGTATCTGTCCAAACCGCCAAGTCAAGACTTTTTCTACAGGAGCAATCGTTATAAAGCAGCTCTCTTTTATTTGATAAGACCGCTTCTATCAACTGAAGACAATTATACGTCGCTTTTTTCAAATTACTCATTATCTCTTCAAGGAGCGTTTGCTGGTCCGTCTTATGTTCTCGCCAGCAGTCATAATCACTGACCAGCGCAACCAGTGAATAGCACATCTGGGCTTCTCTGGCCAACTTTGCTTCCGGCATGCCGGTCATGCCGATAACGTCTGCCCCCCAGGTACGGTGCATCCTTGACTCGGCCCTCGTTGAAAATTGAGGACCTTCCATACAGACATATGTGCCGGAAGGATGTGTTTTGATATTAATTTTTTCTGAGGTTTCAAAAAGCATCTTTCCCGTTCGAGTGCAACATGGTTCAGCCAACTCACAATGCACAGCTCCGAAGTCGAGGAAAAAACTGTTGGTACGTTTAAACGTTTTATCAATAAACTGGTCAACCACAACCAAATCCCCCGGAGCAATCTCATCTCGAAGCGATCCCACTGCACCGGTGGCAAGTACCGTTTTTACACCCAATTTTTTTAGGGCAAAAATGTTGGCCGCATACGGGACCATGCTGGGACAATGAATATGGCCTTCACCGTGACGATTGAGAAAGGCCACTTTAGCTTCACCGATGTTTCCAACAAGAATCTTATTGCTGGGTCTGCCGAAGGGAGTATCGACGACACAATGCTCTCCTGAGGCTAACTGTTGACTTAATGCATCGCCAAGTCCCGTACCGCTTATAATACCGACTATATTGTCTTCCATTAGCAGTTTTCTCCTGAATCAAACAAGGTAATCATGATAATGGCTTTTCAAAGTTGTTGCAAATATTTAACTGGTGATTGAACACTTGTAACCAGGAATTACATATTGACTTTGAGGTCAGGATGTTATAGAATCGGAATGGTTGCTTCCCCCAAAAGTGGCCGTTATTAAGGGATTGGTTGTTTGTTATTCATCTATATGAGATGTTGGTCAATTAAGGTTTCTATTTATGAAATACCATTTATCAGGCAAAAGAGTATTTTATCTTATCTTTTTTTTGAGTTTGTCGTTTATATTCTTTTCGAATGCAAGTGCAGAATATATTGCACCAGGCGTGAGACTTACCCCCCTGACAAGCGATGGTCGCTCCACGGCAGTTGGCTGGTCCTATAAAGGGGATAAAATTGCCTACCTTCGACAAGAAACCGAGACACAAAAACAGCTTATGATTATGAACTCTGATGGTATAAATCAACAGGCAATCACTGAAATCGGAAGCCCTTATTTTGCTGAATGGTCCTGGGACGGCAGGAAATTGTCTTATTTATTTTCAAATGCATCTGATTCTCAGAGCCAGGCACAGGTCTATATCTACGATTTGGATTCAAAAAAAACGACTGCTCTTTCATCACCATCCACCCGACAAGCCCTGGATGAAGATGATGGACCTTTCTGGTCTCCGGATGATAGATATGTATCGTATATCGTCGAGTTCGGACCTTCAAGGTCAAAACAACTTTGGGTCGCTGAGGTTGCCTCCGGCAAAAAATGGCGGTTATTACCCGAAAGAGGACAAGCTGGTGACCCCAAGTGGAATTATCAATTACCACCAAAATTATGTTTACAGTTGGAAGCCAGCGGACAGAATTTCGACATTGCGACCACGGACCCGGAGGCAAGACAAGTTTATATGCTAACTGATATCGGCACTCAGTCAGTTATGACACGCAGCCCCCGCTGGAGTCCTGATGGACAATGGGTAGCTTTTACAAGCAGTATCGATATGACACAGACAGAAAGAGATCTCTACCGTGAAGATTGCTTTATTGCCCGTCCGGACGGCACCGAATCCATCAATCTGACCAATGCATCTTCACCGTCGACAGAGAAGCAACTCAATCTTAATTCATTATACTGGTCATGGGACAGTCGTTGGATTCTCGGTAATGGTGACAGATTCGATAACCAGGGAAACAGGATACATACATATTATTTAGTTGATCCGATCAACGGCGGGTATAAATCTATTGTTTCATCTTATCCTGATGTTGACAGCAAATACAACTGGCTTCGCTCCGTAAAATGGTCATATGACAGTACTAAAATAATAATGCTGATATCGCGAATGACTGTCCGAAACTGGCCCGCAAGTCCTCAATACGAAAGCCCTCACTCTATCATCAGTATTTATGATATGGAAAGCGGTAAGATTGAAGATATCCTGGATTATGATGAGGACCAGGACAGATTAAATATCCTCGGTTCATCTCGGAGAAGAGACATTGCAGATATTTCCATCTCACCGGACAATCGTTCTATTCTGCTCACTGTCGCTCAAATTATCAGCGCAGAAGACAAGGTCTATCAGCCTGATGTGTATCGTCTGGATCTTCCGGACAGGCTCGTTTCCGCTAAAGCCTCTGAGTACATCGGCCCTCCAGTCGAAAGAGCATTTGCAGGTTCTCAAATTGCTCTGGCTCGTCTCCATTCTCAGGAAGAAACACAGGCAGTACATGCAGCGGATGAAGAACTTGAAGAGGATATTATCGATCAGTTGGTTCAGCAAGATGACAACCTGTTCCTTGGATATATTGCAAAGACCATAGAACCTCAGCATATGACTGTAGAAGAGGCATCAAGTTCATTGGCTGATGAATATAGTGCCTATTTCTCGGTTAATCCCTCTCGAAACACCATTCTTTTCAAAGGTCCTGCTGATGTCTATGAAGCTTTTAAAAAGGATTTAGAGCTGATTGATACAAAGCCGCCTCAAGTTCTTGTGGACTTTTTGGCCATAGAGCTGTCCGATGAGGCAAACAGGGTTCTTGGTCTTGACTGGACCTATGTAGAGGGACATTTCGGATTTTTCCAGCCTGAGGGTTCACCGGTCCAGGTTTATCCTCATGTGGGTCCGGATTTAGATTTAAGGGTTGGTCAGCCAAGCGGGGCTCTCGACGAGATTGCTACTATACCGGGTGTTGGTACTTCGCTTTACCAGGGAGTAGGGCGGCTGCCTAGAGAATTCTTCATTCGGCTTAACACTCTTATTGAAGATGGAAAAGGCACTATTCTGGCAAATCCTCGACCAGTTGCTATGAGCGGTAAAGAGTCAGTTATACAGATTAGAAAAACGCTAAATTACTTCTTTAATGAGGGTTTTGATGTTGCCGGTCGGCCCATCGTCAAAAAAAGCGATATTACCGCTGATACGGTTGGACGTATTACTCCTACTCTTCTTCCAAACGGTCAGATTAACCTGAAGGCGGATGTCAAGGTTGGAAATTTCAGATTTACCCGAGACGCCGGGCTTCCTGAGCTGACCACCAGACAATCCACCAACGAAGTTAACGTTGAGCAGGGACAGACACTTGTTATCGGTGGATTAAGACAGCAGGAAATGGGCTATAAAACAAAAAAAGTCCCCTTGCTTGGAGATTTGCCTCTTTTCGGTCCTCTTTTTAGAAAAGAGGAACGCTACGTTACTCACAATGTTCTGACTATCCTGATAACACCACAAGTAATGCGGTCAGACAATCCAATGCCTGATTGGCCTGTTGTTGATAGCAATGACTTTAAAATAGTGCCTATTATGAAAGATGGCGTTCTTGATGATAAAGATTATTGAATCACTTTAATCTATTAGAAGGTGTGGCCAAATTTCCCAAATTTATGTATCCTGTTCTTATGAGTGTTGAAAGCAGGATAAAGCAAAAGGCGATTGATATTGGTTTTGATGTGGTTGGGATTACAAGTGTTGCACCGTTACAGCCCGCGTCCATGGAGTCATTCGTGCATTGGCTTGATGACGGCTGTGCTGCGGACATGTATTATCTGCAAAAAAACATCGATAAACGGTTCAGCCCCGAAAGGCTTTTATCTAACGCAAAGTCAATTATTTGTTTTGGATTGAATTACAAACCTCCTGAATTGAAAACGAATCCAAAGAATAGAAATTGCGGAAAGATTGTATCCTATGCTTTGTATGAGGATTACCATCAATTTATAAAAAACAAATTAAGATGGTTTGTGATTTTTTTGAGTGAGTTCGTCGGTCGAACGTTTGATTTTAAAATCTGCGTTGATTCGGTTCCGATTGCTGAGCGCGAACTTGCCCAAAGGGCCGGTCTGGGATTCGTTGGAAAAAACCATATGCTCATCAATCCTAAACTTGGTCCCCAGCTTTTTCTCGCTGAAATTATTACAAATCTTGATTTAAAACCTGACCCTCCTTTTGCAGCCATCATTGGAGAAAAAAATGAATATTTTCCTTCAATAACATGTTCACATTGTAATCAATGCATTGAAGCCTGCCCAACCGGGGCCTTAAAAAAAGACGGCACGTTCGATGCACGTTTATGTATAAGTTATCTGACGATTGAACACAAATACCAGATACCCGCACACCTGAAGCCGAAAATCGAGAACAAGCTTTTTGGCTGCGAGCAATGCCTTCTTGTGTGTCCCTATCAGCGCGCTGCGCCAGTTTGTAAGAACTCAGACATCAGATTTTTTCCGGAAAGGGGACAAATAGACTTAAAAGACGTACTTGAACTTGATAAACAGCAGTTTGATGAGCACTTCGTGAACTCACCCATTCATCGTCTTGGCTTTGAAAGGCTGAAAAGAAACGCAGCTATTTGTATGAAAAATATAACTGGAAATGTTGATTAAGGTCATTTGGCTTTTTTAGGGTGCAAGAAAGTCGTCTGATTCGGTGGTAGGAATTTCTATTCCCCTGTAAATCTCAGTATCTCTGAGTGTGTAAATATCATCCTGGGAAATGTTCGTATGACGCTCTTTCGTATACGTTACACCGCCGTTATAAAATAAAACATTTTGTCCTTTGCGGTTGTGGCTGATACTGTTGAGATTCCTTAATTTGTCGTCCAGTTTGAGAATGAGCTGACCGGAATAGTCTTCAGGAAGCTGTTCAAAAAGGGGGTTTAAATCGGCAATCAGCACTTTTTGTCCTTTTGTTTCTTCGGTTGCTGAGGTGGGACAACGTAATCTGACACTGTAAGTAATATGCCAGCGTGTAGGAAAATCATTAAATTTGTCAATATCTATATTTGAAAGTAAAGGCTCCAATTCACGTGATTTCTTATTGCCCGGACATCTAAAGTTACGAAGGTCTTTAACATAACCTTCTTTTACGAGCAGCCATACTCTGCGGGTGTTTGATGAATTCTCATCTCCCTGATAACCCACCTTCCACCAGGGCTGGCCTTCTTGCATGCCGGTACAGGGCATTTTTCCGTCGTAGTCTAACATATAATTTTGTAAGCCAGAATAAATGTTACTTAGCTGAATTTTACACTGCTGATTCCAGGAATGATGACGCATGTAATTTGTAGAAGTGAAAAAAAGACCGGCAAATATCAGTATCGCAGCCGCCGCTGCAAGCACTTTTCCGAAATTGTAAACAGGACTTCTTAATTTAATGGTTTTCGTCTGCTCGGTTGCAAGCAGTGATTCAAGCCTTTCCTGGCCATCGCGCGCAGCCTTGTTCAAGCGAGACACAGTCCTCTCCGCAAGAGAGTCCGGACAATTTTCAAACTCAGTTTGTTCAAGCGGTTGTAGGATATTTTGTAACTTTGAATGAATTTCCTGGGCTTGTTCATTACTAAATATTAAATGATCTGCTTCAGCACTTTCTTCCTGGTTTGTCAACCCCATACAGTAGTTAAAAATAAGCTCTTTCTGCTCATTATTTAACGGCTTCGTCATTCTTTATTCCTTTTCTTTTGACCATCTTTGGACTTCCATTCCTTACTAAACCGGCCTACGGCCGTATGCAGCCTGCTTTTGACCGTACCTATTGGTATACTTAGGATATCAGCCATTTGTTTGTAAGAAAATTTGTTAAAATAGGCCAAAATTAAAATTTCTCGAAGATTTTCCGGCATATTCCCTATAATTTCCCTAACCTGAGCGGAAAGCTCATCTTTTGACAAATTATCCAGGGGGGTGATACCATGCGAATCAATGCTATTCAAGACATCATCAAAAGACATATCTCCGGAATCAGCTACTGTTCCTATAGGCATTGCGGAGGTTCGCTGCTGTTTACGTAGGGTATCTTTTGCCTTGTTTGCGGCTATAGTAAATAACCAGGGGCGTAAAGGACGGCTCATATCAAAGCTGTCCCTGCTGACGTAAAGCTGCAGAAACGTTTCCTGAAAAACGTCTTCAACCAAGTCTCTCTGGTTCAAAAACTGCGATAAAAACATATACAAACTGTTCCGGTAACGCTCTACGAGCTCCTGGAATGCAGCTTCCTCCCCCGAACAGAATCGTTCGAATAATTCAGTATCATTTTTTTTATTCGTCGCCTGTTTCATAACCTTCGCTCTCAGGATGAGTTTTGGATAATATTATAGCTATTTTCAAATGGAAAAAACAACGATTTATTACAATTTTAAGGCAGCGAAAGTATGATTTTTTATCAGTAAAATCCTTTGTTAAGTTAAAATTCGAGGTTTTCTATTGGATTTCGTATACACCAGAGATGCTGAAATACCTAAAAAACTTTATTTTTCAATGTTTTTTTCACCTTTTAGATGACTGATTTCCGGTAAAGCTCTAAAGCCGTATACTTCAATAGGGGTGGGTGCTGGTTTTGTATACGAGCAAATGGGAAGAAAAATAATAACGGCTGGCGAAATCACTTTTTTTGCGGCACCCGTCTTACCTTGAAAGGTATCGAGCTTGCCTGTTTTCCGTCTATGGACAAGTCAATTCGATAGTCCCCATAGGCTTTAAGTTTGAATCCCTGAAGATACAGGATAATATTGCGTATGACCGAGCTGTCTTCATCGCGGATAGTTACGTCTAGCGTGTGCTCCATGGTGGGAATGATTGAATTGCCGTCCTGGTCGATAAAGTTAATTTTGATATGATGCTGGCCCTGTTCGATTTGGGTAAACCGTATTCGCGCTGCTATCGCACAGGTGGCATGTGTGGCCGGCATGTTGGCTGTATAAATAGTATCGAACGCCCCCAACACGTTTAATTTCCCATACTGGTCCGTTGCCCAGTCGCATAATAAAAAGGCCTCAATGTCCATCTCGGTCTCCTGAATATATTTTTTATCATAAATAAATTAAAGCAAAGGCGACGATTCGTCAAGCAAATCCTTTTTGGCTTGGATATCAAATGCTATGTTTTTAAATACCATTTAACCTTAGAGAAAGTCTGTACTTACTTGTGATATAAAACAGTTAAAAATTCGACTTCAGGAAATTATTGTAATGTTTCCATAATTAATTGATAAAAACTGTTAAATGACAGGAGGGCAAAATGGTAGCAAGTGTATATAAAGTAATTGAGCTTGTGGGTACGAGTACCGAATCGTGGGAAAAGGCGGCCCAGGCCGCCGTGGAAACTGCCGCTAAGACTCTCAAGGACCTTCGGATCGCTGAAGTGGTAGACCTGGACATGCACCTCGAAGACAACAAAATAAAGACCTACCGTGCAAAGGTAAAAATCTCATTCAAATACCACAACGAATAATTTTTATTCCGGCACGAATCGCTGATTTTTTACTACAGGCTTTTATATATGTTTAGTTTTTGTTGAATCGAAATGGCAGCATCACGATTCTGAAATGTTGGAATCACCTTGACAAATCGTACTTTTTAGCATACAAAGTACTCTCAAGTCCCCGTAGCTCAATGGATAGAGCGTTGGCCTCCGGAGCCAAAGGTTGCGCGTTCGAGTCGCGCCGGGGATAGTCATGCTAATTTGCCAACTTCGGCAAATCAAAAAGCGTAAATTCCTTTACTGAATTTGTGAGATTTACAGCAGGCTTTGCAGCGTAGTAGAAAAAGGCTGCAGTGAAGCTAATTCCCAGCAGCCTTTGACCTTAGGCTCATATTATTATTCTTTCGGACATTCTTTCAGGCAAATAAACCAGTCAAGGCATTTGATGCCTTCTTTTTCAGCACCCTCTACTCTTTCTTTTGCGGTACCGCAGCTTCCCGGAGGGGGAACGATAACATTTTCACCCGGCTGCCAGTCAGCGGGAGTGGCGACATTGTATTTGTCCACGGTCTGCATAGAAATAAGAACACGCTTTATTTCCTGCATATTTCGTCCGGTTGACAGCGGATAGTACATCAAAGCCCTTATTTTAGTTTCAGGGTCAATAAAAAATACTGCTCTGACGGCACTAACATCACTTTCGCAAGGCTGTATCATTCCGAATTTATGAGCAACGTTCATTGTTAAATCAGCGATTACGGGAAAATTAACCTCGACATCCTTCATTCCATTAAACTCAATTTTTTCCCTGATTGTTCTCAACCAGGCGATATGGCTGTAATGACTGTCGATGGAAAGCCCGATGAGTTTACAATTTAAAGCTTCAAATTCCTTTTCCATGGTAGCAAAGGTCATAAATTCGGTTGTGCAAACAGGTGTAAAATCCGCAGGGTGAGAAAACAGAATAACCCATTTGCCTTTGTAATCTTCTGGGAAATGAATTGTTCCCTGCGTGGTTTCGGCAGTAAAAGACGGGGCTTTCTCCCCAATTAAGGGAAGATGTTTTGTTTCTTGTTCCATCATGCACTCCTTTCTTTAAACTATTTCGTATTCATTATACAATTTATATTTTAATAGACAACATATAACAGAAAAGACAGGAAGGCTTCTATCAGCAGAAGCCTTCCTGTCTGGTTGGCAGAGTTTATCGCATAAATGGACCGACAAACGGCGAGGCATCTCCCTGTCGTAGAAAATGACCGGAAGGACCTTCGCCCAGAAATTCCGAGAACCATGATTCGTGCTCAATTTCCTCGTTGAGAATCGCCTGAGCCAGGGCATAGGTCCGGTGGTCTTTGCCTGCTGTGAGATTGCAGATTTCAGTATATCCCCGTACTGCACATCGTTCTGCTTTTACCAGTGTTTTGAGCATTGCTTGGACGTCTTCCGGCTTATCTGGCAGCGATGCCGGGGGACAGGCAGACATATCGTGGAATTCCTTCATACTTTCAGGCAGCTTACCACCCAGTTCGTAAATGCGTGGAACCAATGCTTCAAAGTGATTGCGGTCTTCGATACGTGCTGTCTCGGCAATTTGTTTGAGACCTTCACCTTCCAGTCCGATCAAATTAACCCTCAGAATTGTGTAGTAATAGTAAGTTGTCAGTTCCGCTGCTGCATTGTTAACCAGCAGCTCCAACAGTTGGTCTACGTTGATTCCAGACTTCTCAACCATTTCTCTTGCTACTTGTGCCATGTTAAACTCCTATGATAAAAGTCTACTCCAATTTATATTTATTTTTATGTTAAGTATTTGCGATTACAAAGTTTGGGAAGTCTTCAAATACCCAATCGTTCTTCAGTGTGTTATAAATAATTCCCAAAA
>Ga0180438_10001067_pt1 | contig 50081 bp, 45 predicted proteins | sample SS_ome_12_FD_132455 | JGI IMG/M metagenome (GOLD analysis project Ga0180438, IMG submission 132455) | Hypersaline lake sediment archaeal communities from the Salton Sea, California, USA - SS_3_D_2 metaG | ecosystem: Environmental > Aquatic > Non-marine Saline and Alkaline > Hypersaline >...
CGAACGATACGGGTCAATACAACAGCGCCTTTGGGTATGCTGCCCTCCGCTCAAACACTACGGCCTCGTCCAACAGCGCATTCGGTCATTTGGCGCTCTACTCGAACACCACGGGCGCGTCCAACAGCGCATTCGGGCATGCTGCCCTCCGCTCGAACACCACGGGCGAGTACAACAACGCCTTCGGGTATTACGCCCTCTTCTCGAACACTACGGCATCCTACAATAACGCCTTCGGGCATTACGCCCTCCGCTCGAACACGACGGCATCCTACAACAATGCCTTCGGGTATTACGCCCTCTACTCAAACACTACGGGTCAATACAACAGCGCCTTTGGGTATGCTGCCCTCCGCTCAAACACTACGGCCTCGTCCAACAGCGCATTCGGTCATTTGGCGCTCTACTCGAACACCACGGGCGCGTCCAACAATGCCTTCGGGTATCAGGCCCTCTACTCGAACACCACGGCCTCGTACAACAACGCCTTCGGGCATGCTGCCCTCTTCTCGAACACGGGCGAGTACAATAACGCCTTCGGGTATTACGCCCTCTACTCGAACACCACGGGCGAGTCCAACAATGCCTTTGGGCATACTGCCCTCAACTCGAACACGGGTCAGCGCAACAACGCCTTCGGGTATCAGGCCCTCTACTTCAACACGACGGCATCCTACAACAACGCCTTCGGGTATAAGGCCCTCTTCTCGAACACCACGGGCGAGTACAACAGCGCCTTCGGGTATAAGGCCCTCAACTCGAACACTACGGGCCAATATAACAGCGCATTCGGGCACCAGGCCCTCTACCTGTCTACCGGAAATCGCAACCACGCCTTCGGTTACCTGGCTGGTGACTCTATTACGACCGGCTCGGACAACCTCTGCATCGGCTACGACGTTGACGTATCGGCCGCCGCCGTGACCGATGAGTTCCGCCTTGGCAACACGAACTCCAACGCCACCACGCTCTTGTGGGGCGACATGGCGAACAACCGGCTCGGCATCGGCGTCTCTTCGATCCCGGCATACAAGCTCGTGCTTGGCGGGCTTGCAAATATGGACTTCGGGGTAGAGGATTGCGATACGGCCGGGGCGACCGAGGCTGCGTGGATCAAGGTGGTTTACGATCTCGGTGGGACGCCAACGACCGGGTACATAAGGATCTACGCAACGACATGAGACTCACTGAAGAAGAGAAGCGTTTCCTGGTGGCGGTCCTGAGTCAGAGTAACTGGAACGTCCAGCAGAAACGCGAGTTCCAGCTCGCTGGATCCATCGTCGAGAAGCTCTCGGCTCAACTGGAGGCCCCGCGACCAACGGTCGCCGAGCTGAAGAAGATCACCGAAGAGGAGTGCGACTGATGTACTACATGCGCATTCACATGTGGGTCCGCCAGGAGATCACGCCGGCCCTGAGGGCTCAGGCGACGACCCTGCTTCGCGGAGTTCTCGACGATGTGTACGCCAACAGTGCAGCGTTCGGAGACTTCTGGTGCATTCGCCAGGGGTTCGAGCTGGAGGGCCGGGGCCGGGTCGAGGCCGAGTTCGAGTTCGACACCTACACGCACGCCGACATGAAGCAGTACCTCAGGGATCTGGTCTCCGGGAAGCCCTTGGACGCTCAGGTGCGCGTCTGGAGCAAAGACCCCGATGGAGAGGTCTTGTCGGCATCGCGCACTGGATCCACAATCGAGTGGACCGAGTACGAGATTCCACAGCCTCCAACGGTGAGCCAGGAGGAATAGATCATGGCGTTCCCACAGCAGATGCGCGGCTTCAAGGTCCCGGGTGGCGGCGGCCGGACGGCTGATCTCCAGCAGATGGGTGCCAACTGGAACATGGGCGACAAGGCGTATCGCCGCAGCATGTGGGCTCCTGCATACACGCTCTCGGCTCTGTACCAGAGCCCGGAGGCTCAGTCCTGGCTGAACCCTGCGGATCTTGCTTCGACGATGGGTGTCGAGTCGGCTCTAGCCGGGAGAGAGGCTCTCGGGCGCCAGGCCGGGACGGCGGCTGGCCAGCAGGGGCTCGGCCCTGGGTTCGCGGCCGGGATGGAGCAGGAGGCGATGCGGGCCTCCTTCTCGGATATCGCTTCGGCGCTGCAGGAGGCTCAGATGCTCCAGCAGGATCGCCAGTTCATGGGGGCTCGCGATCTGGCTGGGGCTGTGATGGAGGGGCAGCGTGCAGCGTTCATGCGCAACCAGGCCAAGCGGGCGAAGAAGGGCGGCAGTGGCGGGCTGATCGGCAGTGGGGCGGGAGCCCTGATCGGCGGCGCCCTCGGCATGGTAGGTGGCCCGGTAGGAATGGCAGTCGGGGCCGGGATCGGTGGCTCGTTGGGCGGGTCCATCGGTCAGAGCGTTGACCAGATGAACGGGAGATTCTCGCCGGCTCCGAACTTCTCATCGCTCATGATGCTGCCGTTCATGATGGGCGGCATGGGTGGCGCCCCGGAGAGCACTCAGCAGGACCCGACGATGCATGGGCAGACTGGTCGGCCGGGCGGCGGGCCGGACATGCCCTGGTAGGAGACGATCATGCCCAGCCCGTACAAGCAGCGCAGGCAGCAGGAGTCAGTGATCCCGGAGCGTAGCGGGCCTTCGCTCGGGGAGATGGTCTCGCAGGCGTATGCCCAGCGCGGGCAGCAGCAGATGCGCCAGGACCAGTCGGCGACGGACATGATGCAGATGGCCATGCGGATGCGCCAGATGCAGCAGGACCAGTCTCGGCAGGACTTCTACCAGGCCCTGGCCAAGGCTCAGGAGGGACGCGCCCAGGCGGGCGAGCAGCGAGCCGTCGAGCGTGAGGGGCGCGCGGCGCAGTCTCACCAACTCTCTCAGCAGCTGAGCATGGGCCAGCTGGAGATGCAGCAGCAGAGCCTGAAGCGGTCCGAGTCTGCCGATGCGTCTCGCGAAGCCCTTGCGAACATCTTCTCGCTGACCAGCCCGCTCAAAGAGGGGCTCGCGAATCGGCGCCAGATGACGGATGCGTCTCGGATCGGGATCTCCGAGATGGCGCAGGGCCGGCCGGAGACGATGCGCTTGCTGCAGCAGACTCACGGAGAACTGGTCGAGAAGCGGTTCGGCGAGGCTCGCAAGAAGATCGCTCCGTTCCTCGCCAAGATGGACCCGGAGATGCGGGCCAAGGCTGAGCCGGCGATCCTGGAGTCTCTGGCGAAGCAGGAGGAGATGGAGCGCAACGCCTTCCTGCAGATCTCTCAGGAGGAGATCGATGCCATCGCTCGGCCGAACGCACTGGCGGATGCGATCGCGGCGGCGACGGCACAGCGGAAAGAGACCAAGGCTCACACGATCCAACTGGACCGAAGAATCGCGGAAGGCGAGCAGTCGTCTCCTCTTGGCGTGCAGACCCGCTGGAGATCGTTCCAGAGCGGCCCGGGAGCGTACCTTCTCGGGTCTTCTCTCAACGTCGGGGAGATAAAGAAGTATTCGGTCGGGCTGGACGGGCAGCTGAACGGCCAGATCGTTTCCAGCTTCAACGGGATAGATGTGATCAACTCGATAATGGGCCGCCACCACCTGGTGGCAGACCGGATGCTCGGTTCCAGCATGGGGAACTGGAGCGTTTCTCCGACGACGCAGACCGATCCGCTGGTGAGCCTCTTCGCGTTCCCGATCGAGGCGAAGGAGGACGGCAGCTATGCCGGGGCGTCCCGGACCGTCACGATCGACGGCAAGACGTTCAAGTTCGAGGCCGACCCCGAGACGCTGAAGAGGTACGGCGACAAGCTCCAGGGCCTGAAAGCTCAGTTCGTCCAGATCTCGAACAAGGGGCCTCAGGGCGACATGAGCGGGAAGCGGTTCGAGGAGATGCTTGCTGCTGGAGACAAGCAGCCGAGCAAGTCGGTCATCGGCACGCTGGTCTACAACAACCTGCTCGCGTCCGGACCGAAGGGGAACAGGGATCTTCCTGCATCTGTGACGCAAGAGGATGTCATCCGAGGGCGGGACTACATCCAGGCGCTGCGCGATGTATGGGATGGCGGTCGCCTGACCGTGACGGGGCGCGACGGCAAGCCGATCAGCTACGCGAAGCCTTGGAGCCAGCGGTCGAACTGGCTGCACGAGCAGGGCATCATGAGCCAGAGCACCGCCGAGGGGCGAGCAACCTCCGAGGGTGCCCTTGCTCAGCAGGGGTTTCCTGGGATCAGCCGGGACAAGGTGATCAGCATCTCGAAGATGGTGGCTCTGGATCTTCGGAAGAACCCGGTCGTCTCGAAGATCCAGGCGTCGATCAACGATGTTCGCAAGGGGTACAAGGACAGCGGGATCACACTCAGCCCGGACCAGGAAGCGACTCTGATTTCGGAGACCTTCGATCAGGCTCTTGAGGCTCTGCTCGCTTCGGAGACCGAGGGTGGCGACTCGGAGCTTCTGCGCCGGTTCGAGGAGAGCGGCGGGGATCTCATGAGCGGGCTCGACACCTTCATCGAGGACGTGGTGAAGCCGCATGCCTACACGCAGTTCAACCGGGACCCGGCATTGAACCAGCGGAACTACGAGCGCAGGGAACAGCTACGCAGGACGATGCTCGGGCAGACGCCTTCGAGCGTTCCGGGGCAGCAGCGGGACGTGTACCGCCGCTTCGACGAGAAGAAGTTCAGCGACGACATCGAGAAGCAGGTGATGACTCTCCTGATGGATGACCGGCGCTGGCTGGAGACGGTGCCGCACCCAGCCGGGAAGATCCCGAGCAGCGTGTTCATGGCCAGGCCGGACATCACGAACACCTGGAACACCTGGGGCACGGCGGTGCCGGGCTGGTTCGAGGGCCGGATGACCAGCAACCCGGACATGATGGATCTGGTCCACACGATCTCGATGGTCCAGCAGGATCTCTTCCGCAACCCGGGTGGGATGAACCCATCCACGCTGTCCAAGGCGATGAACGTGCTCGGCCAGCCTGGCCCGTTCACGCAGGAGGACGCTCTGGATGGGGGCGAGTACCTGGATCGCAGGTCGAGAGCCCTGAAGACACTGCTGGAGACGAACGGCAAGGCGATGCAGGACCCGCTGGTGCGGACGATCGCGGCCTGGATCAACGCGATCCCGAACCCGCAGCAGAGCATGCCGCTACCGAACCTCGGGCAGCCGGACATCCAGGATGCCGGGCCATTCAACCCTCAGTCTGGGCTGGGGGGTGGCCAGGCCCTGCAGGGCTTGACGGGTGGACGATGATCGATGCCAGACCAGACGCCTTGGAGTCCAAGAGGGTACGACCCGAACCGCATCCGGCATAGCTGGAGTGGCGGGCGGGAGGAGATCGTCGGGGGCTACCGGCGCCTGATCTATGGGCTCTCTGACCAGGAGATCTTCGGCAGCCCGGAGCAGGCCCAGCAGTACGAGAACCAACTCTGGCAGCGGCTGAGCCTTCCGGAACAGCAGGCGCTGCGCAACGAGCGGTACGGGTTCTTCGAGCGGCTGAAGTACCTGCGCAACCTGCACACGACCCGGGGCGAGCGCCTGGCGACGGGTGCCGAGCAGGACAAGGGGCTCTTCGGGAGCCTGCGGGCTGCGGCTGGGGAGGTGGTCGGAGGAGTCGGCGCGCTGCCGGCGATCGCGGGCGGTCTCGCTTCGGCGGTCGGGCTGGAGAGCGTCGGCCGGGGGATCAAGTCCCTGATGTACGACGACCCGGGGATCAGCGCGGGCCAGGCGGCCAGGCGCACCCGGGACATCTTCCAGGGGGCCTTCGATCCTCGGTACCTGGAGATGGGGCTTGAGGGGCAGCGCGACTCCTCGGAGCTGCTGGCGACGGCGGTGCGCAAGAACCAGGAGCGCAAGCGGCTCGGGCTCCCCACCGAGATGGGCTCCGAGCTGATGGAGCGCGACATCGAGATTGGCCAGCGGGGCCAGGAGGTTGCGGCCAGGGGCGGGATCGAGTCAGTCGGTCGGACGGTCGGGGACATCGGAGCCCTGGTCCTGGGTACGAAGGGTCTGGGCATGGCGGCCGGGGCGGCCACGAAGGTCCCGATGGCTGGTGGCGTCTTGCGGGGCGCTGGAAATGCGGCACAGGCTCTGGGCAGGGGTGCCGTGGGGCGCGGCGCGGCGGGCGCGGCTTCCACAGGGGCGGCATTCGGTCTGCTCGGGGTTGGCCGGGAGGAGTCCTGGGGTGCTTTCCCACGGGAGTTCGCTTTCGGTGCGGGCATGCACGGGGCGGGGTCGCTTCTGGGAGGGTTCGGCGGCCTGATGCGTGGCCGTGCTCTTGGTGGGCAGAAGACCTTGGGGCTTTCTCCCGGCGTTTCCACCCAGGTCGGGACGGGGATGCAGCAGCTGAGCGGGCGTGCGCTGGCTCCGGCTGTTCGTGGCGGGCGGGGAGCTTCGGCCATTCGCGCGGCGGCGCGCGGCGGCGCGGAGACTGCCAAGCTGACGGCCGGCTCGGTGGCGGCGAACGTCTACGAGGCGGTGACGGATGAGGATCTGACGCTGGGCGATGCGCTCACCCGGACGCTCCATGAGATCCCGGCGCATGCGGTCTTTGGCGCGCTCTCGGCGGCGCGCGGAAGGAGCGGAGCCCTGCGGCCCGAGTCTGGAGGCAAGGCTTCCGAAGCCGAGAAGTACCGCCAGATGACAGAGGAGCCGCTTCCGAGAGCCCTACCGCAAAAGAGGGCTTTCGAGAGCATGAGTGCGTACCGCGAGCGGGTACGGCGCGAGGTTCCTGCGGTGCGCCAGCGTCAGATGTGGGCCGAGCGTGGGCGTGGTGGCGCCCAGGTGCAGGAGGGCGTGGTGCGCCGCACCGTTCCGGGGAGCATCCGCGCTGCGCGCCGGGGAATGGAGCCGCGCACGAAGGACGAGTGGATGCGGGCGAGCGCCGAGCGTGTGAGCAAGGTGGAGCGCCAGGTCGGCGAGATGCGCAAGGCCGAGGACGCCCGCATGGCGCTGGCCGGCGAGCGGGGCCAGGAGTTCCGCAAGCAGGTGGATGCTCGGGTGGAGTTCGACCGCAAGCAGCGGGCTCAGGAGATCGCGGAGCGCCAGGGCTTCAAGGATCCCGAGGCGATGGTCGAGGCCACCCGCCAGCAGGTGGTCGAGGTGTCTCGCCGGGCTGAGAGCCTGCTCGCAAACGAGATCCGCAACGTGACGGGTCCTCAGGTCGATGAATTCCGGCGCGAGATGGCGACGATGCTCTCGGAGCTGCGCCGGGACCTGCGCAAGCGGGGCGGGATCCACCAGGGTGTGATCACCAAGATGTGGAACCGCACGCTGAAGAAGATCGAGGCGATCGATCCCACGCTTGCGGTCCGAGCCCAGGCCCAGATGGTGCGTGCGCGGGAGAAGAAGCAGCCCGAGCAGTGGAAGGCGTTCGAGCCGCCCAAGCCCAAGCCCGAGTTCATGCCCGAGACAGAGCTGCCCTACGAGGGGATGGAGAAGAAGCCCTCGGCTGAGAGCAAGCTCCCGGAGCCCGGGCGTCCCACCAGGGGCGCGGAAACGGCCCTTCCTCGGCCGCAAGATCTCGTCGGCTCAGAACCCGTGCCCGGGGAGATCGTGCGAGAGGGGCTGAAGCTGGCCTATCCGCAGAGCGCCAAGGGGCGCCGCTTCCTGACGAGGGAATCTGCTGCGTCCGCAGAGGGGCACGCGCGCTTCGTCGAGCAGTTCAAGGGCTCTCCGAAGGAGGTGGCCGGCCAGGCGCTGCTGCACGCCAGGCTGCAGGGGGAGGGGCTGCCGAGGAACACGAATGCGGTCCGGGGCGAGGAGACGTTCTGGGGCAAGGTGACCGAGAAGGCGGGCGTCGATGCCGGGACCTACTCGGATGCGCTGAAGCAGTACCGCAAGGCGGCCAACAAGGAGTACGGCAAGGCGGCGGGCGAGGCGACCAAGAAGGCGAAGGCCACCGGGGCGGCGGCGGATCACCTGAAGGGGTACCTGGCCGAGGCAGCCTACGGATCCAAGATCGGGGTCGATCACCAGGCCAGCCGCGAGAAGGCGATCAACGCGATTGCCCACCCGGCCGGCATGCTGAAGGACGAGTCGAACGCAGCCCACCGGGTGGCGAAGGCCCGGGAGATGGTGCGCGAGGCCGAGCTGGCGATGGGATTCCACGAGGGCCAGCTGTGGACCAACATCTCGTTCGCGATGGACGCTCGGGCGCGCAAGCTGGGCGTGTGGGAGGAAGGCACTCGCCAGCCCAGCGAGAAGCTCTACGAGGAGATGGTCAAGGGAGTCCAGGCCAAGGACACCTACGGCGTTTACCCCTGGGAAACGATCCTGAACGAGAGGATCCGAGGCGAGTTCGAGGAGCGCATCCGGGACCGGGGCGATGCCGGTGAGGTTGGCGAGGGGCGCCGGCAGTTGGCCGGCGAGGCTGGCCGAGAGGTACCGCTGGAGCTGCGGCTGGGGATGGACACGCTCACCGGGTACTACCTCGGCGGCGGGATCAAGAGCGGCCTGGCCAAGGAGCTGGGGGTCACAGGGGATCTGCTGCGGTTCCAGAAGGCGGTCGCCGACAAACTGGTCGAGACCGGCCTGGCTACGAAGGGCGCCGGGGAGCACGACTACCGCTGGACCGATCGCGGGATCGCGATGGTGAACGATCTCAGCAACTGGCTGAATTCAAACAAGCGGTACCGCAAGAACTTCCCCGAGTTCAGCCCACCGTGGAACGAGGCGGTCGAGCGGCCCTGGGACGTGCGCTGCCTGAGCCCGTGCGGGGCCTTCGATGGCAGCCAGCGCACCGTCGAGGCGACGGCGAAGCACGGGCTCTCGGAGGGCGAGGCGGATCGTCTCGTGGATCACGAGCCCCTGATGCGCGATCGCCTCATGGAGTGGGCGAAGGGTTCATGGCGCCGGATCAAGGCCGGTGTCATGACGGACCCCACCGAGCTGAACGTCTACGAGCTGACCAAGACGCTCAAGGCCGACCCGAAGAACCGGGGCTGGATCCGGAAGATGGTCCGCCACCAGTTCACCCCGCTGTGGCAGATCGCGCCTGGCCTGGTCCAGATCGGGGAGAAGGAGGGCACGCACTGGATTCTGCGCAGCAAGCAGCTGGAGAGCCTGGCGACCGAAGGGCTCGGGAAGGAGTGGGTCGAGGACAAGTCCTTCATCGATGGGAAGACTCAGCCGCGCTTCGAGCGGGTGATCGATATCGTCGAGGAGTACGGCAAGCTCAGCCACAAGGATCGCCTCGCTCGCATGGCCGAGATCGGCGAGGAGGATTGGGGCCGGGTCCAGGTGATCCGCACCGTCTTGAGGGAGATGCGCAAGGATATCGTCCAGCATCTCTACGATCCGATCCGGGTTGCGATCAAGCGGGCCAAGGCGACCGGCCAGAACGTGGACGAGGCAGTGGGCATCGACCTGCACTCGCTGGCTCCGCATCTCGGAGTACCGTTCGATCCGGTGAGCGGGTCGCGCATGGCCTGGGACAACAAGCTGCATCGGGAGTTCTTCCGGAACAAGAACATCCGCGTGATCGAGGAGGTGATGCAGGCGAAGGAGCTGCTGGAGCCCGGGGCGACCACCTTTGTGAAGCTCCCGAACGGGCAGATGCTGGAGGTGACGGGCTACGGTGTGAGGGATTACTTCCCGCACGTCTGGATGAAGTACGACCTGAATCCCTTCCTCGCCCAGCAGTACAAGACGGACATCTCGGACACGACACCCGAGATCTTCGACGGGATGCCGACGATCAAGGGGCACCTGAGGGTCGCGAACGGGTACGCGAAAGATCCGCTCGTTCCCCAGGCCAAGCGGCGCAAGTTCGTTGCGAACTGGCTCCAGCGGCGGCTCGACCGGGACGGCTACGTGAAGCACCCGGCCGTGCTGATGATGTACCTGCGTGAGAGCTACCGCAAGATCAAGCACGAGCGCGTGATGCAGCAGGGCGAGGACCACCTCCTCGGCGAGTACGCCCCGCTCGACATCTCGACCCCGGCTGCTGCGGGGAAGATGCTCTACGAGTCCACGTCAGCGACCACCGAGCAGAGCTACAGTTCGATGGCCGGCCACGAGGTGGGCGGGAACCTGATGATGGAGGTGCGAGGCGTCTTCCCGCCGCGCTACGGCAAGCGGTTCCAGGCCAAGGGGCCTTGGAAGATGTACATCGTGCGCAACCAGACCAAGCTCGGGATGCGCGAGGAGGGATCCGACAAATGGGGAGCCGACGACGTGATCGTGCTCCACCAGCCAGGCCCGATCAACCAGGCCAGCAACTACATCAAGCTGAAGGGGCGAGAGGAGATCCAGCGAGCGAGGCTCTTCGTGCGCAGCCGGGGCCTGATCCAGGGCATCACGGGCGTGGTGGAGAACAGCTTCCTGTGGGATCGGCTCGAAGAGATCGCCCGAGGCGGCGGCCCGAAGGACTGGAACGCGCGCAGGGGATTCCTCTGGCGCGCATGGGAGTCGATCGAGACGACGCTCGGCGCACTCGGGCACCACGCTGCGCTCGGTGGCGTGATCAACTCGCCCGCTGCGCAGATGAACCTGATCGAGGGGAACCTGGTCCTCAACGCAGCGACCAACGGGTTCCAGTCCGTCTCGGCTGGGTGGAAGACGATGCGTGGCTTCCTTCCGGCGGCGACCAAGCGGGTCCCGATGTACTGGAAGATGGCATCGGAGGGTAAGAGCCACCGGGAGATCTGGGATGCGATCGCCAAGGACACGCTCGCCTCGGATCCGAACAACGCCTGGGCGAAGCACTACGAGCGCATCCTGAAGAAGAGCCCATATGATCTCGGCGGGATGCACGAGAAGAACATGTGGGCTGTCGATGTCGTCGAGGGGCAGGTCGGCAAGGAGGAATCCGCAGTCACCCAGGCGATGGTCGAGGCTCGCGACACAGCGGGGCGCTGGATCGTCAAGCACATCGACCCCAAGATGTTCACGTCCTTCGAGCTGAGCGAGCAGCACACCCGCCAGATGCTGTACATGACAGCATACGACCACTACCTCAAGCGATTCGGCAACGGGGCGGGCAAGGGCAAGGCTCCGTTCGTGAACCCGGAGACGGGCGAGCACTTCCGGGTGATCGAGGGCGAGGCGATGCGCCGTGACGGGACAGCCGAGAACCCGCACCTGCTGAGCGCGCACGATCTGGCCTTCGGCCAGGTGATGCGGACGCACTTCGTGTACAGGCTGGCGTACCACCCGGGCATCATGCGCTACCGGCCCTGGCGGATCTTCGGCCATCTCGGCTCGTTCGGCATGCTGCAGGCGATGGAGCGTGCGCGGGACGTGAAGGCGCTCTACACGGTGCCGACCGGGCACGGGTTCCAGCAGCCGGACCTGGCTCGGTTCTCCCGAGGCGTGCGCCACATCGTCGCATCGTGGGCGCTCTACACGTTCATGGATCAGGTTCTGGGCATGGACACCGGGAACTTCATCGGTGCTCACCCGAGCGATATCCCGGGGCTCTCGGAGATGCCCTGGGTCTATGGGATCCCGAATTCGATCCGCTTCATCCCGGGCGGCATCCCCGCTGGCGTGTCCACGATGCCTGCGAAGATGGGTCTCGGCACGGTGCTCGGGGCGGGCCGCCTGTTCCAGGAGGTGGCGGCGGGTCGGAGCCCTTCGGATGCGATGAGCAACCAGGTGCGGATCTTCAAGGATCAGAACCGCACGTTCTTCCTGCCCTTCGACAACGGGTGGGCGATCCCGGGCGGGTTCCTCACGATCCCGTTCTCGCGCTCGATCATCGGCAGGATGGGCCAGATGCTCGAAGCGGACGTGCATCCGACCGATCGGGAGAAGCCTCTCCGGTTCGGCCCCTCATCCAGGCCGGTCTCGACCACCTACGCTGAGATGCTCAAGCGGGCGATCTTCCCCGGCTCCCCAAGCTCATGGTCTGAGGGCTATCGGACTTCTCGCTACCGTGAGGGCGGGCGGATGACTCGGCAGTACATCCGTGATGACCTGAGCCAGCGGTTCTTCCGTGCTGAGAACCAGCAGGAGATGCAGGAGATCTTCGAGGAGGCGAGCAACCTGGGGCTCGGTGACTTCGCAAACACGCTGAAGTCGAAGGCCAGGCTCTGGAGCTGGAGCCCGAAGGTGAGATCCTACTCGATCAGTGACCCGCTCCCGGTCAAGATCAAGAACGCGATCGAGGATGCGGACTCGCTCACGACACTGGAGCGGGCGAAGGTTCACGAGCTGATCTGGGGCAAGGGCACGCCGCTGATGAGCTTGCGCCCGTCGAAGCTGCGCGCCTTCGCCCAGATGCCTGGTCTACTTGATCTGATCAATCGCTACCGCAGGGAGTTCATGCTGCGAGAGCGATGATCGCATTCCCGATGAGCAGGTCGAGGGCTTCGAGCCCGATCTGGGTGAGGACCGACACCATGTCGTGGAGGATGGCGGCTTCGCGGAAGTGCCTGTTCTTCACCTGGCGCATCTGATCGGTGTTCATCTTGTAGAAGTCGATCAGCTCGCGGTCGGAGAAGGTGAGCAGCAGGTCGTGCTGGACGGAGGCGAAGGTCTCGCCGGCAACGAGGCGTTCGAGGTAGTCCTTGAGCGTCTCGACTGCGATCCCGACCATCGCATCCTTGTTGCGCTTGAGGAAGTTGCGGATCTCTCTGCGGGCTACGGCCGGGATCTCGTCGAGCCCGCCAGAGGAGAGCATGGCATCGAGGACGGCATCGGTCAGGGGAGTTTCGGATTCCACTTTGGTTCTCCTTGTGTTGAGTGTGAGGGTGATTTCTCTGCCCCGTGGGTGATATGCAGGGTCCAGCATCTTCCTCCACAGGGGCTCGCTTCGTGGCCAGATCACTCCTTGGTGTTCTTGCCCTGGACGATCTGGTGCAGCTGATCCCACCACTTATGGTTCTCCTGCAGGAAGACCTGGAGACGCTCGGAGATGGGCTCTCCGACGACCGCCCGATCGGCTTCGAGCTTCGAGCCAGCCCAGGCGTTGACGACGACGGGAGCCAGGTCATCTTTCGAGACGGTTCCCTTGCAGCCCGTGAGCAGCGCGCCCAGGAGCGCCAGGATCAGAACGGCACAGCATCCACACAGGATCTGGTTGGCTCTGCGGTACCGCTCGGAGCGTGCTTCGAGGACTTCTTGGGTGCTGGTGTAGTAGTTATTCTCCAGGGAGCGATCCGATGGATTCCTATAAGCCATAGTAGGAGGTACTCCTTATTGGGATCTTCGATCCGGTCGATGAATGTTACGAGTGTGCTAAGCAGGGGCTCTCGGCTACCTGTCCTCCATCTGCTAAGGGTGGACGAAGCATAGCCCGTCCGCTGTTCCAGGTCCTTGAGCGATAGGCCGCGAAAGGCCATCCACTTCTTGAGCCTCGATGCGAACGGACAATGCTTTCGTTTCATGTGAAGTCTTCGATGTCTTCTCGGGTGAAGTGATGCGACCTGTGCGCCAGGTACCTCTCACCCTTGCGAGTGCGAAAGCCCCAGGCTTCAAGCCGAACGTCCCATCCGCTGCTGAGAAGGAACTGGATCACATGCAGGGACTGGCCTCTCCACGGGACCGTCCGGGACAGCATCTTGCGGAAGTGTGCCGCGAAGTGTCCTCCGGCTGCGCCTGTCACCTGGATGGCGACGGGAGGGGCTCCGGGCTTCACGGCGATCAGGTCGAAGATGCCCCACAGGTCGCGTGACACCGTGGCTCTGACGCTTGCGAAGCCTTCGACCCTCCCGACGAGGTATCCTTGGCTCTCGTAGTCGGAGATGGTCTTCTTGGTCTGGTCCAGTTTCATTGAGGGGCTCCTCGGTTGGCTCGCTGCTGGCGCGAGTCGAAGACGTGCTCTCGCTTGTCGGGCTTCTGGTAGAGCGCGAGCCCGAAGGACCAGCCCAGGTTCGAGGCTGCCCGCTTGAAGGCGTCCGACTCTGCCCCCTTGCAGGCCATGTCGATGGGGCTCTCGCGATCCGTGAAGTGAATCGCCCTGGCTCCCTCGGGTGCATCCTGCGGTACGTGGGGGTTCGCCGTGCCGGTGCAGAAGCCTGTTCCGGTGTGGCAGGTCTCGCGGCCATCGGCCCACCGGATGATGAGCTTCACCTTGCAGATCCAGCCGCACCGATACACGGGCATGCACCGCTTGGTCTGGTAGTCCTGCTTGAGCCCGATCTCGCCGAACACCTCGGTGGGTCCATCGACGGTCTCGCTCGACCAGCCATGCGGCCCGAAGATCTCATTCAGGCGGGCTCGGACGTAGACGTGCTCCACGTAGTCCATCTGCTGGCCCGCTCGGCCCTTCTGCTCGCAGACGGCCATGTCCAGGCTCTCCTGGCACTTCTTGCGTTGCCAGAGAACCATCTGCTCGGGAGTCCATTCGGGACTCTTGGTCTCGGTCTTCTGTTCTTCGCTCATCACTCGGCCTCGGGGATGGGCGCATCGGGCCGCTGGATGCGGATGAGGCGCTCTTCCTTGGTGGGGGTGTACATCCCGGCGTTCTCCCAGCACCAGGCACGAGAGGGGCAGAAAGCGCAGCCGCCATTCGGGCTCTTGGGAAGCTCCGGGTCGGTGGTCTTGGTCTTCTGCTCGGGCTGGAATCCACGGGGAAGGGTGTTCTTCCCGCTCTTCCATGCCCAGAAGGCGCTCTCGAAGCCTCTGTAGCACTCTCGGGCCAGGTTGGCCTGGTACTCGAAGGCAAGCCCTCGGCGCACCTGGGACTCCTTGGCGAGGCCAATCAGGCAGGCTGTGTCGAGCGGCCCGTCGATCGTGCCGTCTGAGATCAGCCGGGTGAGAGCCTTCTCTCCTGTGCAGTTCTCCTCGTGAGGCAGCTCTTCGAGGAGCACGGCACCGTTGGAGACGGCCTTGTACTCCTCAGGCGTTTCAGGGGCTCTCTGCCTGGAGCGGACGAGGTAGCCGTGGTTGAGCAGGTGGATGCCCATGTTCGCCTGGCAGACGGCTCCCGGGTTGGGCTCAGGAGAGCGCCTGTTGCCCTTGCGGTCGTTGCGGTACATCCACTTGTCGATCTCGTACTTCGTGCCGGTCTTGTACTCCAGCACGGCCTGCGTGTCGGGGCAGATGCGGATGATCCCGTCCAGCTTGCCGGTGACGTAGATGGTGACCGCGTTGGCGCTGAGAATCGGGAAAACCAGTTTTAGCTGGGTGCCGCGAACTTCCACACCGGATCCGACCAGATCCCCGTAGAGCGCGGCCTCCTCCATGTCACCTGTGCGGAAGACGGCCTGAGAGCGCCAGTCGTTCACCTCGAAGAGGCCCATGAGCTGATACGTGATGCGCCTTGGGCAGAGCAGCGCCCAATGCGAGCTTGAGGCCCAGAGCCCATGTGGGAGCCCGTCTTCGAGCCTCTTGATGGCCTTCTCCCACTTGGACAGGGCGATGCCTGCCAGGTGGTCTTCCATCTTGGCGATGGGGTTGTTCTCCATCTCGATGAGCGGGAGGAAGTTGATGTTCGCTAGGTCCATTTCATCTCCTGTAGGGCCTTGCCAGTATGCCAAAGCGTTAGCCACCTGGCAAGGCTCGGTTGCTCCTTGGGAGGGCTTGACAGCCTTCCCGGTGAAGTGTAGGGGTCGGGGGCAGGGGGCGCCAATGGGAGGTAGTGTCCCCGCTCAAGCCTCGCAGACGAAGCGGTACCCGGTGGTGATGGACTGAGGCGGCCTGGGCTCGAAGCGGCAGTTGCCCTTGCCTTCCCCGTACTTCAGCTGCAGCCAGACGGTGACGGTGCACCAGTCCCACGGGGTACGGTACACATGAGTCACGGCCCCATCGTATGGGATCGACACGCCATCTTCGATAGCGTGCTGGATGGATCGTCTGCAGCTGTATCGAGAGTTGTGGCGCCGCCACCCAAGCTCGGCCAGCTCTCGGACGATCTGCTTGCCGATCAGGGTGAACTCTTCACCCGGGATCTCGAAGCGGACAGCGATGCTGATCCCACCTCCCCATGATGCGGTGATGTGGGTCTTCTCGAACCACTTGGGGAACTCGCGCCTCATCTGCGGTTCGAGCTTCTCCCAGAAGCCCCGGCAGACGTTCAGGCGTGAGAGCTGCTTGTTCAGCTTGATGATCTCTTCGGTAAGCTCATCGAACTTCTGACGCTTGATCATGGCTCATCTCCTTGAAGGGGGAGCCTGGCAGGCGCCAGGCTCCAGGGTTCGCTTGGTTGCTAGGCTTCGACCAGTTCAAGCTCTTTCTTGTCACGGATGCCGAGCATGATCCCGGAGAGCTGCTCCAGGTCGGCTCGGCGATCCTCGCTGATCTCGCTGGACTGTCCCAGGAAGCTCAGCGCGTTGGCCAGGCGCCACTTGGTCGCCTTGCCTGAGGGGATCTCGTTCTCGTCGTTGCGGCTGAGCACGGCGTTCACCTGCTCTGCCTCGGCCTTGCTGATGCGCTTGGCCTTCACCAGACCCTTGATCTCGGCCTCGGGCTCGATCTCCTCCTGAGCGGCGATTGCGAGGGGAGCCAGGCGGTTCTGAAGGGCTTGCGGCTGCAGCACGGACTGGACAGCATCCCGGATCATGCCGGCGCTGCGCAGCGTGTCGTGGCGGAAGGTGTCCTCTGCGATGGTGATGTCATCGGGCAGCCGCATGCCCAGATGCACCTCACGCAGCATCTTCTCACCGACCATGCCGTTGATGCAGGCGAGGCGAACGACCTTGAAGGCAAGCTCCTGGCCGCTCGCACCGAAGTCGGAGCTTCTCAGCGCCATGCCGACCCCGAGGTAGTCCACGCCACCTGGCGTCTGCAGGGGGATGGGGTGGGGCAGGATCATCTCCATGCTCCACTTGATCTCGTCGTAGCTCGCCCGGTAGGGCTTCATCTGGAGCCTTCTGGCGGCTTCGAGGAACGAGGCGATGATGTCCACGCTATTCAGGCGCCGATACTGATCGCTGAGCACGCCTCGGATCTGGTTGTCCACGCTGCGGATCAGCATCCGCTCCCTGGTCTTCGTGTTCGCCAGGGTGGTCGAGATGGCATCTGCGACGACCATGCGTTGCCAGGGCTCTCCGTCGATCCAGTTCTTGAGGTTGCTGCCCCGTCCGAGCAGGTCGAGCTTTTCGGCGAACTGCCTCAGGGCGTGGCTGTGGAAGTGATTGGGCTCGGTGTCTCCGTTGAACAGCAGGCCGACCCGGTTCTTGCCGTCCACGGTCACCTCGATGGGCGTGGAGCTGCCGTTCTGGCCGACCTTGACGATGCGATCCTTCACGGGCTCTTGCTCAAGCCTCTCGATGGTCGCTGTGGCTCTCTGGCGGCCCGTCTCGACCATCTGGTCGATCCTCTGGGTCACCTTCTCTTTCGAGACGATTTCTCGCTGGTTCATGGCTCATCTCCTTGGGTGTGGCGCTGAGGAGCCGCCAGATCTCGGCGGCAGCCTCAAGCTCTTCTGGGGTTACGTTCTCAAGCTCAAAGCACCTGTCGCAGTAGCCATGCTCGTCAGGCGCTCCACATATGGGACACGGCACGAGCCTAGTTCTCAGCCAGGCTCTGGGCCTCCTCGCTCGCCCGATCGATGATCCTTCCGATGGGCCGAGTGAAGATCAGGACGCCATCCGACGATCGGGGTGCAACCATCTGGATCATCAGGAGGGTAGCGACCCTCTCGGGGCCTATGTTCAGCTTCGCGTTGTCCTCGGGCGAAATGGTCTGGACCTGGATGCAGACGTTCAGCTCGTCCTCGATCAGGTGGATTTCTCGGGTGAGCCCCTCCAGGTCGTGGAACAGGATCTGGCGCCGAGGCATAGTCAGTTCCATGCGGTAGCGGCACTCTCGTGCCTCGTCGTAAGCCTTCTCTTTGATGTCTTCGCTCATTCGTCCTCGTCTCCGTAAAGCTCGTCCCAGCAGCGGTGGCAGGTCTGGCTGATCTTCCACTCGCTGATGTCGTCCTCGGTGGGGAAGCCACCGAACTCTTGCGGGGTCTTCCCGCACATGGCGCATCGTCCTGGCTGGACTGATGGCAGCCCGAGTGCCCTCGATGCGATGTCTTTCCGTTCAGGGGATCCGATCGGGTGCTGCATGGAATCCCCAAGCGTTGGCTTCTCGCTCATTCTCTTCACTCCCAGGGAAATCGCTCGATCTCTTCGAGCGTGACGATGTAGTAGCCGACCTTGATGCAGGCTCCCTCCTTGAGGTCCTCGCCGTTAGCCCGGACGAAGGGCGGCCTGCCGATGGTCACGTAGTCGCCGTAGGGCTTGAGCCTGTTGATCGGCTGAAGCTTTGTGCAGCATCTACAGCCGTTGTCCACGACCATCATGTTCGCATCGAGGATCGAGTGATTCGGCCTCGGCGGCTCGGCCGTGATCTTGAGCTTCGCCTCGCCATAGTCATCGTCACAAGAATCGATGTCGAAGATCGTATCGAATTCATCCGGGCAGAATTCCGTCTCGCGGACCCCCTTCTCCGAGTACACCCTGTATGCGTCATAGAAGCGCTCAACGTAGATCACTGTCTCGCTCATGGCTCATCTCCTTGATGGTGAAAGGTCGGGCTCTCGGCTTCGCCTCGTGCGAAGGGCTCGGGTGGTAAGCCTCAGCCCCTCGTGTCCCGGCTCAGCTCCCATTCGCATGGCTGCCACCTATCGGCGGCGGGTCAAGCGTATCTGCCGCGCCAGGCTATCGACCGCTCGTGCCACAGGCTGATGAGCGATCGATCCAGCCGAGAGCCCGTGTTCGCTACTAGCCGACCCGCTGAGTTGGCACCTTGGACGAGATCACCTTGAGGGCTCGCTGGATGATGTCGCTCATCGCCTTCTCAGTGACTCGATCCTTGTACTTCCTGGCGATCTCCTGGACGCTCTGGGCCTCGGAGACGACCTTGGTAAGCTGATCTCGTGTCAAGCTCCACATGGGCTTAGCCTCCATCACCTCTCCGACACCGAAAGCTCGCCGGTGATCCGCTCCAAGCCGATCGACTTCGCCCATTCTTCCAGGCTCAGCAGACGGCACTTCTCGGCGATGTTCAGACGGCCTCGAAGCGCTCCACGCCGAAGGTGGAGAAGCTCGTTCGTCAGGCTACGCTGCAGGAGGAAGTTCCAAGCGGCGCTGTAGCGCCGCTCGAACTCGATCCAGTCCTCCTCGTGAATGAACCGGATATCCATCTCATTGCCTCCTCGGCGGCGGATCGACATACAGGTTGTGGCGAATGTCGCTCTGTATCAGGCTCAGCCTGCAATCGTGGCAGCTGGCCGTCTCCCTGGCGACCCTCAGGGTCTTCACCCTTGTGACTGGCCGCTTGGTCCGTCGCCGCCCCGCCGCACAGTGGCGGCAGAGCGACTCCCCGTTGAGCGTTGAGTCGATGACGACCCACCGCACCTCAGCGACCCTCCAGCCTCGCTACCGTGGCAAACTCGGTGGTCTCGTCGGCTCGCCAGCCCTCGTTGTCCTCCGGACGCTCGATCCAGTACCAGAGCAGGCTGCCAGCATCGAAGGGCGGTTTGGCGTTGGCGTCCCGGCAGAACCAGCGAACCAGATCGTTCTCGTCGCCGATCGCCGTCGCCCTCGTCTCTCCACCGTTGTCTCGGACCGTCTGAATGCCACGAACGCTCATCCCGTGGCGTCGAGCGTTGCGGATCAGGGCGTCGCTATCGCCCTTCACCAGCACCATTGCTGTGATCTTCATGGCTCACATCTCCAGGAAAAGGGGGCTCTCGCCCCCGGTTGACGGGGCCAGCCTACTTGGGCTGGAGGGCTGCCATCGCTTCTGCAACGGCCTTGGCAATCATCGATCCCAGATCGGCAGGCTCTTCGACCTTCGCAGTCCTCGCCGCCTTGGGAGCTACCTTCTTCGCCGACTTCGGCTTGGTCGCCTTGGGCTTGGACTCCTCCACCTCGGGATACTTCGCCGACTGCTTCTCCAGGAAGCAGCTGATGTGCCAGCACATCGCTCGGCCATATCCTCCGCTGAAGAGATGCCCGTCTCCCGCTTCGACCACCTCACCACACTCCCTGCAGACATCCCGTCTGCTGTTCGGACGGTGGACGATCTCCACGTCGGACTTGCCCTGACGCTCCCAAGACCATACGGTGAAGGTACGCTTCTCGGTACGCATCGGCTCATCTCCGGATCGCTCTATTCCCTCAGACTCCACGATCCATCAGAGCACCCTGAGGGTCGAACCAGCCCGTAGCTACCGGGATCTGGTCCGGTGAACCCCGGTCTGTCTCAGCCCCGGCGGCTCACCCCCAGCTGCCCCCCAGACTCCAGCCTCGGCCCTTCGGGCCGCCGCCGACAGCCTCGCGAACAGAGACCGCGCGAGCTAAGCTCCGGGCGCGTATACCCAGGATGAGCCGGCAGAACAGCCCCGTCCCCTTCCGTCATCCGGTAGACCCCCCACAGGGGGGTACCGTCTGACCCCGCGCGTGGGCTGCACTGAAAGGGCTGTCCCCTCACTTGTTTGCAGGGGTTGGGTCCCATCCGGGGGTCCCATCGTGTGGGTCCCATCGTGTGGAGGGATCTCCTGGTACCGGGAGGTACGAGCGAGGGACTGTACGGTGAGCCCGTGGATAACAGGGCTATCGAGTGGGATCTTAGCCAGCGAGGATAACAGGGCTTACGAGAGCAGCCCCTGACAGGAGGTGCCAGAGGCTGCAGGAGGAGGAGGATCGCGAACGAATCGGAGAATGCGTCTGCCGAACGCATGTTGGCGTCTTCTTCGACCGAATCCTCGGCAACCTCGGATCCGCTCTTGAAGAAAAAAAGACTCCGCCCGGGATGCTGCCTAGAATCCGCTCAGAAATCCACGGCTTTTACGTTTGTGACACAAATGTGACATCTTCTTGACATTTTGTGAGGGCTTTGTCAGGGCGGATCATCTTGTAGGATTCCCAGGTCTTTGAGCCAGGGGTCGGAGGCCCAGTCGTTTGCGATCGCCCATTGCTCGTACTGGGAGAGTCGGCCACCCGAGCACCAGAGGGGTCTACGCGAGTAGGGACGATGCGGGATGCGTCGGACGGGCGCGGGGATGTCGTCCAGCAGCGCGGGGTCGTCCCAGTCCTCGCATGTCCGGCATCTCTCGGAGCCCCAGTCGTCCAGGGGCTTCCAGCACTGGCACCCGGGGCAGTAGCGAGACTCCCTACCCAGGCTCATCGCGTCCGTCCAGGTAGTCCTCGCCGTCCAGGTGGTCCGGCTTGTCACTCATCGTCGTCGGCCTCCACCTCCTGGAAGACGATCGCCTCTCTGTCCAGCTCGTAGCCCTTGAACACGCACCGGCTGATCCGCTCACACTTCGCCTCGTGAGGCTCGCCTGGGCGCTCCCGGGTAAAGAGGCGTACCTCCTTCGCTTCCAGGTACTCCTCGTCGAAGGGGATCACCAGCGCGCACCCGGTGCGGAAGATCGCCACAACGGTCGGCGTGCTACTCATAATCCCCACACCCCCACTCCGAGATGTTCTCGACCCAGCCAGGACCATCAAGGCCCTGGAACCGCTGCCGAAGATCCATGCAGATCGCCTTCGCCTTCGCCTGCTGCGGACCCGTGAAGCCCAGCATCGAGCCCTTCTGCCAGATCAGCTTCAGCGAGCTGTACGGCCACACGATCAGAGCATCCAGGCTCGGGTGAGGCTCCCAGCCCACGTTGTGCTGCGCCGCGAGGATGATCTTGCGCATCCACCACTCGCCGCTCGGCTTCCACACGTAGGCATCCAGCAGCGCCGCTCCCAGATCCTGAGCCACCTCCCTGGCATACTGGCTCCCGAGATCCTTCCAGGCGTACAGCGCGCTGTAGAGATGGATGATCTGCCACGCAGGAATGATGGGCTCCCCCTCGTGACCCGGCACCTGCTCGTCTTGGCGGCGAGGAACCAGCCCGTAGAGCTTCGGCTTCCAGAAGGTCGCTACCCAACTCCAGACCTTCTGAAGATGCGTGCGGAAGGCTGCCTCGTGCCGCGACCATCCCTCACGCTTCACAACCCGGTGGCACTCAGTGAGCAGCTTCGCGCCACGCAAGAGCGATCGCATGATGTACAGATACGGGGTGTCGTATCCGCCACGCTCGATCGAGTAGTTCGGATCGTGCATCGTGTTCATCTGCTTGTAGCCAAGCTCGATGCACTGCAGCTTCGCCCACCAATCATGACCGTACCAGGCAAGCTCGGGCACCGTCGAGCCCACCCACTCGCTGCGGGGCGCCTTCATCCCCAGCACGCCCTCGCGGAAGCGGTGCCGCTCAACCTCGCTCGCGTACCTGTCCGGGCGCCCAAGGCGGTTGCGGCTGTGCCAGCTCAGAGGGCCATCGAAGTAGATCGCCCGAGGATCAGGGACCTCCAGGTAGCCCTCAGGAAGTTCCACGTGGAACGGGTAGCGGCTGTGAACCCGCAGCAACTCCGCGCGCACGCACGCAACGCCCGTCCCGTTGATGTTGTAGATCAGCCTGGGCTCAGCATGACATCCGAAACGCTCGTCCGGACCAGATTCGTTCGGATCCTTGCGGTAGCCGAAGGTGTCGTACTCGTCGCGCGGCTCGCTCATCAGCGCGAAGTAGTCGCGCTCCACGTTCGGAGCCCAGGACAGCCGGTCCACGATCGGCTCAAGTAGAGGCTCGGTCTCGTACTCGTCGGTCAAACCGTTAGGCATCAGGATCTCGTCATAGAGTATCTGGCTGCTGTGGATGCCGAACGCGACGATGAAGTCGATCGCAAGCTCCTGCTGATCGCCAAGCAAGGTCTCTGCCGCCACGTAGGCATCGCTGAGCGGGCCATCGCCGAACGTCACGCCGTGCGCCACCTGGGTCGCAGGGCGTGAATCCACGAAGGGCTCGGGACCCTCGATGATCGCGCCGAATCGGCCCTGAATCACGCCAGGCGGCGCCACGTTGTCCGAGTTGCGGAACAACACCTGGAAGCGGCAGATAGGCGCCTGGTCCTCGCAGGTGCCAAGCAGGTCGATCTCGAAGAACTTCTCGGAGCCCACAGGGGTGCCCGGGAGGTTGACGCGCTTCTTCACGAGCAGGCACGCCTTGCCGTCGCTGTCGATCGTCCACTCGCCCACGCTCGGGAACAGTTGCTCGTCCACCAGTACCGGGGAGTACGGGCTCTGGTACAGCGCGCGGATCTTCAGCTTCGCCAGATGCTGCGCTACGTCTTCATGCCACTCGAATGTCATAGCAGCCCTTCCTTGTCGGGGGTCCAGATGCCGGGCTTCTTCTCTTCCTTGGGCTCGTCCCAGAGGATGTCCAGCGGGATCTTGTCGTGAATGTAGAAGGCGATCGGATGCTTGAGGCCCGAGAAGCCGAACTTCGCCAGGTACTCCAGCCGCACAGGAGGACCCAGGGGCTGGCGGATCTCGATCGCGTCGGGCAGCCGGCCGTCTTTCGTCTGCACCTTGGATGGTGCCCAGCGGCCGTTGTCCGTGAGGAGGATGCACTCCAACATGGGAGGTGCTTTCGCTACCATCAGCTCATCTCCGTTTGGGGGTAGGGTTCAGGCAGTCCTGGGGCACCGCGCGCCCCGGATGAAGTCCAGTCTACGCTGCTCGATCCGCTTGCGATGCTCGCGATCCATCTTGCGAAGGTCCCCGAGCTTCGGAACGAACTCGTCTAGCTCCTCGATGTCCTCGGTCGCTACCTCACCCTCGCGGGTCAGGACATCGATGATCCACGGGCGACCGCCCGTGCGCCGCAGCACGTTGTGAAAGCACAGGTGGATCGCCAGGGCTTCGAGGCATCCGCAGGTCTCGCACTGCCTCGCCATCTCCAGGGTCTCGGACATCGCCGTGAGCACCCGGGAGACGAAGAATGCCTCGTTACGGGTCACCGTGAGAACCAACTCCTTCCAGAGCCCGTTCGCGTGCTTGTAGATGGCATCGCCGAAAACGAGGCGGTTGCCAGGCACGGGCTGCAGTCGAGCCCACGACCGGATCACTTCCTTCGCTTCCATCGAGAGGTTGTTCTTTGCAGCCATCATGCCTACCATATTGCCAAACCATTGACGGAGTGGCAACCCATGCCGGACCTGAAATTCGATGGAGAACAAGAGCACTTCGCCTGTTCTCACGACGACCCAGAGTTTGAATTAAAGATCCGCACCTACTGGATGAACGGACGCCCGCAGCTGGACATCCGCTGGTTCCAGAGGTTCCATACGGTCTCGGGAGGCAGATTCTGGCAGCCCACCCGCAAGGGTCTGCGGGTACCCTTCGACATGCTCACCCTGGTCGAGAAAGGGCTCTCGATGGTCCCCAAGGATCTGGAGGAACCAGATGATCGGTAGGAACAAGAACCCAGAACCGAAACCCTCAGAGGCGAACGAGCGCATCCGCCAGGCCCGCGCCGAGCTGCTCCTGAGCCTCAAGCCACAGGTCGAGAAGATGCAGTCCGGAGGGCTCTCGTCCGTCCAGGTGCTTCACCTGCTCCAGAACGTCCTGGCCGCCAACATGTTCGATGCCCGAGCTTCGGCCTCCAACCAGGCGGTCGCTGGCCTCCTGAGGGTCACGACCGAGGGGGCGCACTTCATGGCCGACGTGAAGGCCCTGCAGGAAGCCGTCGATGACGCGCTGAACCAGGCGACCGGCGGGGCGGCAACCAGATGAGGATCGAACCCGACGACCTGATCACGTTCGGCCCGTTCATGGGGTTCGGCCACGACGAGGCTCGCGAGTTCGTCGAGCGCGTCGAGTTCCGCATCCGCCGGGAGCACGACCCGGCCCTGATCCGCAACGAAGCCTTCATCGACCTGTCGAAAAACCGCCCCCTCGAAGATCTCATCCAGCGGTGGATCTGGGTCAACTCGAAGTTCACCGGCCACACCGCGCTGCGCATGGACATGCCCCACGCTTGGGCGCAGCTCGAAGTCGTCCGCTACATCGACAAGTGCTGGAAGGACGGGCGACCGTGCCGCATCGTGATCCTCAAGGCCCGCCGCCTGGGCATGACCACCATCTTCGTCTGCGTCTTCTTCCTCATGGCCTCGGTCATGGAGCGCATGGACTCCCTGATCATCTCGGACATCGACGAGCACGCCCGCAAGGCGAAGGACATGGCCGTCTACGCCCTCGATCACATGGTCTACGGGCCGCGATGCAAGGCCACCAAGGAAGGGATCAAGTGGCCCAAGCCGCAGTACGGCAACCTGGACATCGAGTCCTCCGAGGGGCGCAACCCCGGGCGCGGCCTGGGTTACAACATGGTGCTCTTCGACGAGGTGGCCCACTACGTCCGGGACGCCAACAAGATCGTCTCCGACGTGATCGCCGCCGTGCCCAAGTCCGGGTTCAGCCTCATCGCCCAGAATTCCACGCCCAAGGGGGCCGGCGGGCACTTCTATCGCCTGTACCGGCGCGCGAAGAAGGAGGAGTCCGAATACAAGCACTTCTTCTTCTCCTGGCTCCGGCATCCGGCTTACGCGATCCCGCTGCGCGATGAGGACTACCCGCGCTTCGAGAAGCTCTCCGAGCGCGAGACCTCGCTCATGGAGCACCACGGGATGAACCTGGAGCAGGCGAAATTCCGTCGCTTCGTCGTGGATACCGAGTACAACGGGCAGGAGGAGATCTTCGATCAGGAGTACCCGGTGGACGATATCTCCTGCTTTCTCCGGGCTGGCCGGCCGGTTTTCGACCCGGATACCATGTTGCTGGTTGACCAGCGCGTGTCTAAGATCGAGCCCGTCTTGCAAGGCGATTTAGTCGAGATCTGACTCAGAGAGGTACCATCATGAAAGGCTCAGGCGCCGCAACCCATCGCTCCGGGGCGCACTTCGACGATCGGGGCTACACCGCCCACAACTCGAAGTGTTCTCCCCCCACCTCGGGCAAGGAGAGCCACTCCTTCCCCACCCCCTCGCCGAGCGATCACTGCAACCCGAGGCTCGGGCAGTTCAAGGACGTGGCGTCCTCGGGCCAGCCGGCCGGGAAGACCAAGACGTTCTAGGCTCGCCGGACTTCGCTACTCCGGCTCATCTCCAGAGCCCTACCGGAGATTCGGGCCGGTAGGGCTCTTCTTATGGCATTCAAGGTCGTACCCCACCCAGACAGCCCGCTTCAGGTCTGGTTCCCACCAGACAACAAGCGGCTCTACTCGATCGGCGTCGATGTCAGCGACGGGGGCGGGCACGGCAGCCGGTGGGGAGCCGACGCCTTCGGATCACGGCCAGCCGCTTCGACCGTCGTGGTCACCGATGCCGCCACCCGGATCCAGTGCGCGGAGTATCAGACCTGGAGCCTGCTGCCGCGCGATCTCGGGATCCTCGTCGCCCGCATGGGCCGCTGGTACAAGGGGCGCGAGACCGAAGCCTTCTGCGTGATCGAGGCCAACAAGAGCGGCATCTCGACCATCGACGCGATGCGCTACGAGGAGGGCTACTCGAACCTCTACACCCGCAGGACGTTCGATTTCGTGGCCCAGAAGTTCTCGAACAAGATCGGCTGGGAGACCACCCAGAAGACCCGGCCGGTCCTGGTGAACATCGCGAGAACCGCATACAAGGAGCTTCCGGAGATCGTCATGTCCCAGAGGCTGCAGGAGGAGATCCGATCCTTCCTGTTCCAGGAGACATCCCCAGGCTCCGGAGACTTCCGCCCCATGCACGCTCCGGGCGAGCTGGATGATCTGGTCATCGCCTGGGGACTCTCGCTGTTCGGCTGCGACTACGCCCTCGCGTCACAGCCCGAAGATCGCCCCAAGCTGGACGAGCCCCCCGATGCCTGGGCCTGGAAGGCCACAGACCGGATACTAGACGGGCAGCGCCAGCAACGGCAGTATGGCCACCTGTACTCAGAAGACGAGCAGCCGATGGCTGCGGACACCGAGATCATCGAGCCCGGCCAGATGCAGGTCCCGGCTTGGATGTGGGAGTAGCGAAATGATCGAATGGGTCGCCCTGATTGCCCTGGTCATCATGGCCCTGGTCTGCGCCGCTGTGCTCTTCGGCGCCTTCGTCGTCGTCCGAACCCTGGCTCACGCTCTGCAGGAAGCTCACAAGAAGGTCATGGCCCGCGACCTGACCGACCTGATGAACGCAGAAGCCAGCTCGCACTATCTCTCCGCAACCCCTGGCGGAAATAACAACATCGACTGGAATGCCGTCCGAAAGAGCCCCGAGTTCCAGAGGATGGTCAACCAGACACTGAACGAGTACGAGAGCCGGTCTTCACCGTTCCCGTACCCAGGCCAGGAGGGATAAGCCATGCTCGGTGGGCTCATGGACACCGTGGGGTTCGGCAACAGCTCGAAGTCCTACCACCCGAAGTACATCCCCAAGCCCTCGGAAGAGCGCGTCCTCAACCTGGTGAAGGAACGCTGGGAAGGCGACATGGACGCCTCGCGCCAGCAGTTCGAGCGGATCTGGTTCAACGCCGCTCAGATCTACCAGGGGGACTTCTCGGGCTTCTGGAACACCGCCATGCGGCATGTGGAGAAGACTCCGGTGCCGTCGTGGCGCAAGCGGTACATCGCGAACAAGATCCTGCCAGCGGTCAAGCGTGCCGTCTCGATGACGGTAGGCACGGGCGCCAGGCCCTCGGTCGTCCCAGGCGGCCCAGGCAAGCTCCACCGGGACCGCGCCAAGCTCGCCGAGAAGATCTGGGAGTCCTACGCCCGCAAGAAGAAGTTCGTCACCAAGCAGCAGTACGGGGCTCTCGTCGCCTGCTGCTCGGGCACCGTCCTGTTCAAGCCCTTCTGGGATCCGGCCAAGGGCAAGATCGTCGGGATGAAGGGCAACCGCATCGTCACCGAGGGAGACGTGGACTGGAAGGTCGTGAGCCCGCTGAACTTCTACCCCGAGCCACAGGCCAAGAACATCGAGGAGTGCCAGTACGCCTTCCACACCTACATGATGTCGATCGATGCGATGCGGCAGCGGTGGAAGAACGCCGAGTACGTGCGGCCGGACTCTGGCGACACGGGCACGCGCGGATGGATCGAGAGGCGCATGCGCTCGATCTCCTCGGCCGGCTCGATCATCACCGAGCCCGCCACGCGCCGGGGCCGCCAGTACGCCACCGTCGTCGAGATGTGGATCCGCCCGAGCCCGGACGTTCCCAGGGGCATGTTCGCGGCCGTCTCGAACAACGTGGTCCTGGAGCACGGGCCGAACCCTGGCCTCGGACTCGACGAGGAGCGGGTTCTGGAGATCCCCTTCATCAAGTACGACTGGTTCGAGGGGTACGAGCGGTTCTGGGGCGTGGGCCTGGTCGAGCTGCTGGATCGGATCAGCCGGGAGGAGAATTCGACCAAGAGCCGGATCATCGAGGCCGCCATCCTCATGGCGCATCCGATGTGGCGCGCTCCCAAGCAGAGCGGCCTCGGGGATGTCGTCGGCTTCCCGGGCCAGATCCTGAAGTACAACCCGGCCTTCCCGCCGCCCGAGGTCGTCCAGCCGCCCGAGATTCCAGCCTACGTCATGAACATGCCCGCGATGTTCGACCAGGACTTCAAGGACGTTTCGGCGCAGCACGACGTGACCCAGGGCCAGGCGTCGAATGCACGCACCGGCACGGCCATCCAGCTGCTCCAGCAGCCAGACGAACTGGTTCACTCGACCGGGCGCATGCGCTTCTGGGAGGCAAGCTCGGACATCGCGCGCAGCTTGCTGGTCCTGATGAAGGAGAACTACACCGAGCAGCGGATCGCCGAAGTCGCCGGCCCCAACGACTCCTGGCAGATCATCGCCTTCCGAGGGGGCGACCTGGACAAGTCCACCAACATCCGGTTCGTCATGGACACGAGCCTCGGGCTCACGAGAGCCTCTCGTCTCGGGATCCTCTCGGACCTGATCAACCTCCAGGCGATCAACATGGGCGACCCCTTCGAGCGGCGCCATGCGGTTCGCATGCTGGAGTCCAACGATCTCGACCAACTCTTCAGCTCGCTCACGATCGCCGAGCGCGAGGCCGAGGAGGAGATCGCCATCATGTCCCAGGTGAGCGAGGGGCTCCCGCCCAGGATCCCGACCTTCCCCTGGCAGGATCACGTCGTCCACGTCCGGCTCAAGAACGAGTTCCGGATGACCCCCGAGTACAAGATGCTGCCAACGGTCGTGCGGCAGCTGTTCGATGCGAACGTGATGGAGCATGAGATGCTCATGCTGCAGCAGCAGCAAGTCATGCAGCAGCAGCAGATGGCCACGCGCGGGATGCCCGGCGAAGTCGGGACCCCCTCCCCCCCGAAGAACAGCAGCAAGCCGCCGGGCGGATCCCAGCAGAGCGGGTCTGAGGCCCGGCCGCAGGCAGGAGTGGCATGAACCGATCCGATCTCTTCGACGCGAACCGATTCTCGCGTCAGCTCCTCCAGAGGGCTCGCGGTCGCCGCCTGAGCCCTGAGTACCTCGATGCCGAGCGCGAGGAGCAGTGGAACAATGAGATGCGCCGCAACCCGGTCCCTCACTACGTTCCCGAAGTGGAGCCTGGCGTTCCGCTGCGGTGCTTCGGGGTCGGCGGGATGACGCACCAGGAACTGGTCGGCCAGCAGATGGAAGCCCTCATGCAGGCAGACCGGGCGACGGATGCCATCGAGAGGGCGATGGAGTCCGCATCCCCAGAATCAATGGAAGCCCTTGCTCAGATCCGAGACCTGATCCAGCCGAACCAGAGGGCGCGACTGGACATCTTGGCTGTCCACGAGGGTGGTCGGGCGAAGCCGGAGGATATCCGATCCTTCGCCGAATCACTGTCCAGAAGCGATCCGAGGTAATCATGGCAGTCCGAAAGAAGGCCAGCACGAAGGCGTCCTCCAGCCCCGAGCCGCCCGTCGAAGAGGTTCCTGTCGATACGGAACAAGAGGCTCTCGATGCCAAGGAGGCCGAGGCCCCCTTCCGGCCCGGGGAGTACGAGGGGCGCGCCGTCATGGTCCACCGAAACGGTGGCCAGATGTACGACGTGGAGACGGGAGAGCAGATCTTCCGCCCCGACGAGCCCGAGCCCGCCCGATCGGCGAAGCGCGCCGGGCGCCCGTCCAAGGCCACCCAGGAAGTCCTCGCTCAGGGCGATGCCGATGTCGCCAAGATGCAGGAGGACGAGTGGGAGGCGTACCGCCAGGGACGCTACAAGGCGTTCAAGAAGACCCAGATGGCCCTCGGCAATCTGGAGAACTGTCCCGAGCAGATGCCCGATGACTTCGTTCCCCCGGAGATCGCCGAGCATCCGGTCATGCGCATGCATGTGGGCTCGATGCCCCCCTTCCTCCGCAAGCTGTTCCAGAAGAAGCAGCCCCACTAGCCCCAAAAAGGAGCGTTGACACATGCCGCCTGAAGCCAATAACCTGCAGACACCGCAGGGGACACCGAATGCGGCGGATCCAAACCAGGATCCCACCCCGCAGGACACCCCGCTGGAGCCGCAGGGACAACCGGCCGGCGATGGGATCACACTCATCAGCGCGAACGGTGAAGAGTTCCAGCTCCCCCCCGATACGCGGATCCGCCTCAAGTACAAGAAGAGCCCCTTGGATCTGCCCCTCAACGAAGCACGCGATCGCTTCCAGGAGGGCTACCACAACCAGACCAAGGCCGAGCAGATCGCAGCGGAACGCAAGACGTGGGAAGAGCAAGCCACCGAATACCAGAACTACATGCACTTCAAGGGGTGGCTGGACAACGACCCTGAGGCGTACCAGGTCATCCAGCTGATGGCCACTGGCCAGGTGCGACCCCAACAGCTCCTCCAGCGACAAAGCGGCCCTCCTCAACATCAACAGCCCCCGAGCCAACCGTACCCGGGGACTCCTCCGGTCCAGGACGACATGGATTCCTGGTTCGAGGGACCTGGGGCGCAACAGAACGCTCCGTACCCTGGGGCACCCGGCACACCGCAGCCAGTCCAGCAGCAACCCATGCCTCCGGCATACCTGGACCCGATCATGCGCGGAATGAATCACCTGCTCGACAAGGTGAACGCGCTGGAGACGGCCAAAGAGCAAGAGACAAGAGAGGCTCGCGAGCGCGCTGCGGCCGAACAAATGAACCGGCAGGCGGAAGCCACGGTTTCGGCGATCGAGAAGTCGAAGCTCCCCACCTACTTCGGGGGCCTGGACAACGCGGTTGACCAAGTGGGCAACCTTCTCAAGTCGAACCCGGAAATGGATCCCCTGCTTGCGGTGAGAACGCTTGAGTCACAGCTGGAACAGGGCACGGCGGCGAGGTACCAGGAGTACCTCAACAGCAAGGCGCAGCAAGCCCAGCGCCAGAGCTACGCCCCCGGGTTCATCCAGCAACCGCACCAGGTTCCGGATCTCAGTCAGCTGCCCCAGCCTAAGCCTGGGGACCTGCTGGGAGGCCAGACCAGGCGCAACGTGGCCACGTTCTTGAGGAAGTTCCGAGGGGGCTAGGCGCGGCGGGGAGAGCCCGCTGCAGAGGAAATCTAACTCATGGCGGGCATCGACGAAGCATACGTCGGAGCAACCAGAGCCGCGTACCAGGCGGCCCTGAAGGATTACTACCTCCCGTCCATCATCGTCACGTTCAACTCTTCGACGGTGCTCTACTACCGCGCGGAGAAGTCGAGCGAGCCGGTGGTCGGCGGGACAATCCAGCTCCTCCTCAACACCAAGCGGTCCGAGGGCTACGGCTCCATCCGCTACGGTGGACGCATCCCGGATCCCGATCGCCAGGGATACACCCGGATGCAGTTCCCGATCCGCTACCACTACGCGCGGATCAAGGTCCCGGGGCCGCTCATGGCCGAGACCCGCGATCCGGCGGGTGCGTGGGGCGAGGTTGTCGATCTCGAAGTCACGGGTGTTTCCCGCGACGAGAAGAACGACATCAACCGCCAGCTCTTCAACGACGGCTCAGGCCGCCTCGCGATCGTCACCGACGCCACCCAGCAGGCGGCCGGCATCCTGCAGCTGCGCGAGGTCTTCGACCTGGCCGACCAGGCGCCGGACGTGATGACCGTTCGCGACGGCATGATGGTTGCAATCGTGGATGCCTCGGTTTCCACGACCAGCCCGGTCGCCGCGAACATGTTCGACGACATGAGCGGTACCGGCATTCGCCAGGCGATCGTTGGCAACACCGACCCGCAGGCGAAGACCATCACGCTCTTCCCCATCGACACCTCGACGGGCGGCCCCCAGGGCACCCCGTACACCCTCGCAGGCGTGGCGGCCGGTGATGCGATCGTGCGCGTCCACGTGCGCGACAACAACATCCGGACTTCCAGCGCCCTGTTGGACGAGTGCGCGTACCGCCACTCGACCGCTCCGGCGACCGACGAGGGCGCCTCGGGTCGCGAGATGATGGGGCTCGCCGGGATGGTCAGCGCGCAGGACGTGTTCTGCGGCTACAACCTCGGCGCGGTCACCACCACGGGTCTCCAGAACATCTCGGTTGCCTCGGGCAACCCGTTCTGGAAGGCGTTCACGATCGACTACGGCGCAGCGCCGCAGCCGCTCGACCTGAACGACATGCAGACCTGCGTGGACCAGATGGAGCGCCTGGGCCAGGCGTTCTGCACCCTGATCGTCACCTCCTACGGTGGCCGCCGCGCGTACCTGCGGACCTTCGCAGCCGAGCGCCGCTACCCCGACGTGATGGATCTCGACGGCGGCTTCAAGGCTCTCAGCTTCAACGGGCTCCCGCTGGTGCCCGAGAAGGACTGCACGGCCGGCCGCTTCTACTTCCTGGACGAGACCACGCTTCTGATCGCTCGCATGAGCGAGTGGTTCTGGCTCGCCCGCGACAACGCCATCCTGCACCGGCTCGACGACTACGATGCCTGGCAGGCGACCCTCGCGTACTACGCAGACTACTGCCTCCGCAAGCGCAACGCGCTCGCGGGCCTCTTCGGTGTACAGGAGAGCTAGACAATGGCACTGACCAACACGGTGCGGTGGAGAGTCGTCGGGAGCGCAGACACCCGTGGCTTGACCATCGAGAATCTCCGCGAATCCGACGAGCTACGCCGCATCAGTTGGTTGGTGGCTCCGGTACACAATCCAGGGTGGTACGTTGCAGATACCTCCTTCCACCTCCGCAGCGCCGGGCACGTCTACACGTTGCCCGGCCCGGAGCGTGGGTCCGGCTTCGACTCGGCCGCCTGGGCTGCGCCCGGGGTCGATAACCTCCAGAACATCAAGCCGCCCTCGGGCTTCCCGAATATCTGCCTCTCGATCCGGACGATCCCGGCAACCAACGTCGGCCCGACATCGCGCATCTACAGGTTCCGCGTCACCGGCCTGGACTGCATGCTGCGCAAGGTCGAAGAGACGATCCAGATCGAGAGCATCAACAACGCAGCGGCTGCGATCCAGAGGGCCTGGGGCCGGGTGGGCTGGCGCCAGGTCGAGAAGATCGAGGTCATCGAGCTGACCGAGCTTTCGGGCGTCGGCTACGGAACTCGGGCCGACATGACACTCGTGGCCGAGGATCTCTACATCGGCTGGGACTTCGTGAACACTCAGGTGGTCGCGACCTGGTACGACACGCCAGAGCGCGACGACGACGGCGCCGGCAACCCGAACTGGCTCACCGGGCTCCCGTTCAAGATGAAGCGTGACGCCACGCTCGGCGCCACGACCCACGTTCACAACGTGGATGGGGTGGTCGAGATGGACTTCGACTCCTTCCCCTACGGCTCCAACGCGAACGTGAAGACGAGGGCGAATGCCGTCAGAGCCGCAGGCTTCTACACCGGAGGCTGGTTCGGCTCGGATGGATGGACGACATCCCTGGCCTTCAACGGGGGATCGTTCGTCACGGACCAGCAAGAGCCCGCTCCTGCGGCGGCTCGCCTGACCTGGCGGGATCTGAACGTCTGGGCTCCCGCTGCAGCGCACCGTCCGAACTTCTCCTCGGGCAAGGACGCCACGCCGGACCCGATCAACACGGTGACCCTGAACGCTTACGCCTTCTTCCTGCATGAGTGGCGGGACGTGCCCGCGCTCCAGGACTTCGAGGATTAGCCATGCAAGATCAGATCTACGACGTTCGCTCCGGCCTGAGGCATCACCTGATGATGGTGCTGCCCGTGAACGACCGGGACTGGTTCTGGAGCACGGCGAACCTCGCGGCGGTCGCAGACCCCACCGAGATCACCCCGGCGAGCTTCAACAACTGGTCGATGCCTGGGTACCAGCCCGTTGGCGCCAGGCTGCATATCGCGGCCGGCAACCAGGGGACGCTGGCATCCTGCACGATCGACTTCGTTGGCGTCGATGCCTGGGGCATCCGGGTCGAGGACTCGATCGAGCTGCGCACCGATCAGCAGGACCGATTCAACGGCTGCGTCCAGTTCACGCGGTTCAGCTTCGCGCGGGTGGACAGGATCCGGATCAAGAGCATCACGGCGGCGGCGAACGACGAGCTGCACATCGGCTTCCCGCTCCCGATGCACTTCCCATTCACAGCTCCGAACCTGCCGACGCTGAACTACTCGGCTCCAGGGCTCGGCCGCAACCATGTCTTCCAGTTCCCGCACGGGGGCGAGTGGACGTTCATCGATCACATGGCCCGCGCCGAGCTGATCCTGGACACGACGAACGCGAACGCGCTGCACGTCGCAGATGGCGATCGCCTGATCGTGACCGACGAGCAGAAGACCGTCCGCTGGGAGATCACCGCTGGCGCTGCGGCTGCAGGCTACGAGAAGCTAGACTTGACCGCATGGGTCACGGCCAGGGACGCGAGGACCGACATCATCGCTGCGGTGCAGTCCCACCACGCGGACTGGTGCCAGCTGCTCACGGTCGGAGCCTCGGGCCATGCCATCACGGTGGATGACAAGGCGGGCAAGACGAAGACCTTCATGCTCGGCACGGCGGCGAGCGAGGAGTACATCGCAGTCACCATCGGCGGATCGGCCGCTGCCACGGCAACCAACCTCGGGGCAGCGATCACCGCAGCGGTTGCAGCTGGCCACCTGGGAGCCCACATCTCGGCGAAGGTGGTGGGCGATACCGTGCGCGTCTTCTCGAATCGCTACGATCTGAAGGACTCCTTCGGGATCTCGATCTACGCGAACGACGAGGACGTAGCGGCTCCGCTGACTCCGGCGCCTTCGTTCGCGATCACCCGGCCCCGCTGGGGCGTGACTCCGATCATCAAGGAAGGCATCGCGCGGCAGTGGACTGCGAACGCGACGGCGGACCGGGCAGCCATCTGGTTCGTCGGCGGGACGCAGAAGACCTTCGTGGAGCTTGTGCGAGAGGCGGCTGGCGTCTGGTCGATCATCAAGACGGGCGGCGCCGGTACAGCGATCGCTGTGGACTTCACCCCAAAGCGCGCGATCGACTTCGATCCGTTGTTCTATCTGGTTCTCAATTCACAGATCCCGCAGCGACACGGGGATGCCTTCTGGCTGCAGGAGGGGGCACTGGAGGACGATTTCGAGTTCGACGATACGGTTCAGGCGACCTTCTGCACGCCTGGCAACGAGATCGACATCGCGACGGCAGCCCCGACTCCGGCCACGGTGGCAAGCCGGACGGCGACCGCGATCAACGGTGGCTCTGGCAACACGACATGGAAGGCTGCCTACGACGATTCAGTCTATGCAGCCGCTGGTGGCGATCGCGTCTTGCTACTCAACGCTCCGGCGATCGCAACCGTCCTGATCCCAGAGTCGAACTGCGCGATCCAGTACGGCGACCCGACGATGGCCGGCTATGCCATCCGCGCGCCGCACTGGTACTCGCTCGCCTTGAACTTCGAGATTCAGGGGTTCGGGGCTCATAGCCTTGGGGTGAACAGCATCCCGGGGTCCTTCCAGTACGCGATCTGGGATCTCTGGAGGATGGCTGCCGCGCCGCAGCCGGGCCTCAAGTTCATCGGTGACGCAGGGGCCTACTCCCTCGGGAGCCCGCGTGCGATGGTCTGGGACAACTCAGGTGTCGGCGAGACAGCCCTCGTGACAGGCGGGCTCTCGGGGCTGTTCATCATGCAGACTGTGCGGACGCCCGAAGAGACCAGGCGCACGCATCACAATCCGTTCGGGGTCTCCAAGTTCGGCAAGAACCGGATCATCGAGGCGGAAGCCCAGATGCTCGGTAACCGCATGGGTGGTGCTGGGACGATGGATCGCAAGTTCATCGGCGCCGGCCGCAAGGTGAAGAGGTAATCATGAAGGGCATCACGGAACGCAGCTTCAGCCGCTCCTCTCTGATCCGCTCGGGGATCTACGCCCAGGGGCTGCTGGCCGGTGACGTGGCTCGCGGCTTCCTTCTCAGCGATGCGGGCAGCGCGGTCCCGGCCGCCGTCCTGGACGACGGGGACAAATACTTCGAGCAGCGTCCCACCCCGTGGTTCTACGAGTGGATGAAATGGGGCGAGTCTGGGGATGCCCGCATCGCCGAGCTGACGGGCTCCACGCTGAAGAAGGCCGGCCAGATCGACGGGCGCGTTCTGTGGGCTGGCGACGTGGTGGCGCAGCTGCACGACAACAGCGGCAACGCCGGCTACGCTCGCGCGACGGTCGAGAACACGGCAGCCGCTGGCGACCGGCTCCAGATCGCAGACGGCACCCACACTCGCCTCTACGAGGGCGAGGATACCCTCGGCATCTTCGACTTCCTGGCGACCCAAGCCTACGGGGACCAGATCAGGGTCGCCGATGGTGTGCTCACCTACACCCTGACGCTCACCCACAACACGGACATCGCCCTCGGGCGCGTTGAGATGGGCTCGACGGCTGCGCAGACGGCAGCGAACGTCTACTACGCCTTGAACGAGGCGATCCGGGCTGGCCTCCTCTCCTCGGACATCGTGGTCTACCAGGACTCGGCGGCGAACATCACGCTCAGCCGCTACAGCGTGGCCGGTGTGCTCACGCTCACGGCGCCGACGAATGCCGGGCCGACGATCAACGCCGCTACGCTACAGAGCCTCGCAGCCACCGCAGGCAACGTGCGCTTCGCGATCCGCACAGCGACGGTCGGCACGACCGAGGATCTGATTCGGGCGATCATCTACGACCAGGGCCTCGGCAACCTGGACTCCGACATCACGATCTACCAGGAGAACGACAACCTGGGCGCCGGGACGACCGTGCTTCGGCTCCGTCGCGAGACGGGGGTGATCACGCTCACCACCCCGGTGAACGCTGGCCCGACGTTCTCGGGTGTCGTCTCGGTGACGGCAGCCAGGCCGGCGAGGGTGAAGCTGCGCATCGAGGGCTTCGACACCTGCGGGACCCCGCACGAAGAGGAGGTACTCCTGGAGTGCGACGGTGACGGCACGGCGGGGGCCGATGTCTTCTACCGCAGCCAGTACGCCTATCAGTGGTGCCACGCCCAGATCCTGGAGAAGGAGAACATCGCGACCGCCGATTACCTGAACATCGGGAACGAGTTTCGGCATCACTCGCTGCGCTGCACGCTGCTGGACGCTGGGACGGCTCTCGACACCTACGTGATCAACGACGGGGTGAATCCGGCGGTCACGTTCACGTTCAAGGCGGTAGCCCCTGGTGCGCTCGATGTCCTGATCGGGGCGAGCGCTGGGGCGACGGCGACGAACCTCAAGGCCAAGGTGGACGCGCAGATCGGCGTCTCGCTGGCCGCCACGATGCTCACCACGCTGGACGACGGCGGCGGGAACGCCGGCAACAACTCGCTCCTGATCTGGGACACCCAGGCCACGAACCGACCCGGCTACAAGCACACCGAGACCGGGACCACCTGCTGGCTGGAAGATGGCCCTGGCAAGACGGGCTTCTCCCTGCTCTCGGGCAACCGGCAGCCGATGAGCGAGGCGAACATCAAGATCGGCCTCTTCTGGCGCGTGCGCGACATCCGGGACATCACCTGCGTGAAGTTCGATCGCCAGCACGTCGGCGACGGCGCAGCGATCATCGAGGCCAACAACAACGTGCGGGGCTTCTACCCGCTGAACCTCGTGCGCGGCAACGGAACGGTAGCCCCGTACATCGATCGGCGGGACAACTCGCTGGTCGTGAACAACTACACCGAACTCACCCGCTCTGCGGTTTACAACCCGAGCGGTGCTGTCCATGAGCTGAAGACGTATCCCGAGGGCGGGATGCACTTCCTGATGTTCCAGTTCGATCCGCTAGAGCCGCAAGACCTTCCCCAGGGTCAAGTGAATGCGAACATCGCGGATCCGAGACCCTCCAACGAGATCCTGAGCACATGAACCTAGACTCTTTCAACCGAAAGCTGAAGAGTATCGACAAGACGCTGTTCGCCAAGCGGGATGCCCCTCCACGCAACGAGCGCGAGCAGCTCGACCGCATCTCATACCAAGCTCGTGAGACCCGGTTCCTGATCTGCCAGAAGTCTCCCAAGACGGGCGAAGAGAGCGTCGTCAAGGTCATCGAGACCGAGGATGGAGGCTTCCGCGCTCCCAGCGACCGTGACCTTCAGTGGGTCCGAGAGATGAACCATCTCATGCAGAAGGTGTGGGCGAACCCCGACAACCGCCTTGTTCTTGAAACGTGGTGCATGGAGAACCTCGATAAGCAGCACATCCAGAATCAGGAGAAGCTGCTGGAGGTTCAGAGGGAACTCTTCATCGGTCCGATGTACGAGGAGATCCGCTCGATCTACCAGCACCAGTATCGCTCCCTCTTCGCCGGCAAGACGTATCACATGCTGCACCGCAAGGGGAGACACAACGTCCAAGACTGGAGGCGGTAGTGGAAGACCAGATCGTGATGATCGTTCGGGAGCTGGGCTCGCTCGGCATCATCGGGATGTCCGCTTGGTATCTGTTCAGGTTCTACCTTCCGAGGAGAGACCAAGAGCACCAGGAGGCTCTTGAGCGAACGCAGATCAGCTTCGAGAAGCTGCTGCTCGCTCAAGGGGAGACGTTTCGATCGGGAATGCAGAGCCTGTCTGCTCGCGTCAAGAAGTCCAGCGAGAACATCGGACGAGTCATCGAGGCCCAAGAACGGCTTACCAATCAACTCCGAGACCACGAGCAGCGAGAAGAGGTGCAGCTCGAACAGCACACTGGATATCTCACGAAGATTGAGTCCCACCTAGAGAAGATGGCGGCGAAATGAACCTCGGGGAGCTTCTAGATCGGCTGCGATTCCTGATGGAGACGAATCGCGTCCAGAGGCGCTGGACCGACTCGGAGCTTGTGATCTACCTGAACGATGCCCAGGAGTACATGCGGGCTCTCAAGATCGAGGCGGATCCCGATTACTACCTCGATATGGAGATGACCAGCGATATCGGGCTCACCCTCACGGCAGAGGGGACCGGGATGTACTCGCTCGTGCTGCCCGAGTACATGGAGTACGTGCGCCGGATCGAAGCCTTCGGGACATCGGGGACGGGTTTCGGCACGCCGGTTGAGCAGGCGAAGCTGAGGGATCACCAGCGATCTAGCACCTGGAGCTACTTCGAGGGCGTCTACGGGATCCAGACCTGGATGTACGGCGGCCCGCGCAAGCTGTTCTTCGCGACGGCAGACGCCGCAGACAACATGCGGATCTGGTTCGTGCGCCGGGCGCCGAAGATGGTGCGGTTCACGGCGCAGCAGCCGGTCGCATCCCCCACGCTCATCCATGCTCTCGCGACGGCGGGTTCGCTGGTCGGCAAGCTCGACAAGACGGATGATTACTACGTCGGCGCGACGATGGAGATCAGCACAAAGACGGCCGGGCCTGGCGATCCGGAGGGCGAGACCCGCAGGGTCACAGCCTACGCGCGGGACACGTACCCGTCGATGCAGTTCACGACGGAAGCCTTCAGCGCAAACGTGAGCACGGGCGACATCTGCGACATCCTCCCGTCCGTCGAGGAGATGCACCAGGAGCTGCTCGTGTACCTGGCTGCACAGAGAGCCCTTGCGAAAGCGGGGAACAGAGATCAGATCGATGCCCTTCAGGTGACGAAGGGCGAGCTTCTTTCACAGTACCTGACCACGGCAAACGATCGATTCGATTCGACCCCGGACCACGTGTCCTGGCCTGGAGATGACATGCGATGAGTACAGCAGTAACCCTTCGAGAGCTTGTAATCGACCAGGCCAGCGGGTCCTACACGGGACTCGCAGGCGAACTGTGGCTGTTGCCCGAGACGGGGGACTCGCGGGACAAGGCGATCCTCAAGGGGCTGGAACTCGTCGAGCCGGTTGCTGGACTCGGGCCTGTCATCCTCCGACTGTTCGACGTGAACGCTCTGGCGAGGGAGGCAGCAACGATCACGTTCTCTGCCCAGCCGGCGGACACGAACCTTCTCACCTACACGGATCCATACCACACGGCTGTCATCTTCGAGTATGACAGCACGGGAGCCTTCACTGCTGGGCGCCAGCCGGTCTTGATCGGATCGACGTTCTACGAGACGGCCAGGAACACCTATCTGGCCATCCTTCGGAACATCGAAGATGGGGTGATGCCTGGTATCGCTGCGATCGTTCCGGAGAGCATCACGCTCGGGGCTGCTGGAGTGGACACCCATACCCTGACGGTGACGGATGGGACCACGACCTACATCTTCGAGCTGGACAACAACGGAGCCTGGACGGCTGGGAACATCCCGGTGCCGATCGGAGGGACGGCAGCCGCGACGACCGCGAACCTCCTCGAACTTCTGAAGTCGTGCTTCCCGAACAACGAACTCGTCACCCATTCGATCGACCCTGCCGCGCCCGGGAAGATCTGGATCCACGGTGTCCAATGTACGGTTGGCGGTGCGACGTTCACCGTGACCAGGCCGATTGTCACATTCCGGACGCTGCTTCCTGGATCCACTGCGCAGCATGGTGGGGGCACAGGTCTTTTCGTTGCGGGCGCGGCATCGCCCGTTGTCGCGACCGCAGGCGGCGCCGCTCTCCCTGGCGCGGTCATCGCTGCCGAGTATGGTCTCTATCATCCTGGAGACATCCTCGAAGTGAATCGTCAGTTCGACGGAGGGATCTTCGCCCAGGTCACGACCGGAGCGAACGCGCGAGTGAAGCTCCTCTTCGAGTACATGGGACAGGGCCGCCTCAGTGGCCGGACCTACGGCAAGTCCACAGCGCAGTATTGAGATGACGCATGAGCCCCCCTACCAGGACCACCCGATCCTTCCAGGTCGGGGAGGACTCGACACGGAGACCGATGCGGCACTGATCGACGCAACGCGGTCTCCCGACCTGGAGAACATTCACTTCTCCAAGCAGGCCATCGAGGGGGCTTTCGGCAGCCGCAAGCTGCACCGTTACCTGCCACGCCTGGCGGGCGTGCGCTCTCTCCCGAGACCCATCGTGCGGGTCGCCGCCCAGGCCAGGATCGATCAGGTCCCGCACAGCGTGATCCCGTATGTGGCCGAGCAGCAGCTGGCTGCGACGGATGACATGCAGATCGACGTGTCCTTCCGCCTGAACGGGAGCTACCCGTACACCCTCACCGGCCGGGACCAGACCGAAGATTCTGTCTCGACGCCTCCTAAGAGCGGGAAGATCAATGCTCCGGCCGGTGGGGAATTTCAATTCCAGCCTCTCGCTCAGCGTGGTGGGACCGACATCGAGGAGCTGATCTGGGTTCTTGGGCTCGCGATCATCCGGCCCGAGGGTTACAAGACCGCCAGCGGCACGCCAGACACGGCGGTCGATGCTTCTCAGAAGGATGTGATCTTCCCGGTCTTCTACTGGTGGAGCGAGGCCGACCGGCGGATGAAGTTCGCGGCAGCGAACACCTACCTGGTCCCGGGCTTCGATTACCACCTGAGCCTGCAGATCGGAAAGCAGACGACCGGAACCTCGGCCTGGTACCTGACCGGGCCTGGCGGCGAGACGGTGGCTCTCGGGGAAGTGCCGGTCGGAGATGGCGCCACGTTGCTCCCCCTGATGGACGACATCTCGCGCGACCGCAAGAACGCGATCTACCTGTGCCGTCCGATGATGCGCGACACGGGGGTGTGGCCGGACGCGCCGCTGTTCCGTGGGCACTACGGGGTGACGGCCCAGGCGTACACGTCGAATGCGCTGGCCGAGGATGACGTGCAGATCAACGATCTCGCGCTTCCGGGTGTCGGGGCTAACTCTTACGTCCACTACTACCTGCGCGTGAACGACCCGGGGAACGCGAACGATGGGGAGATCCGGCGCATCACGACCTACAACGGGTCGAACTCGGTCAAGATCGGCGCAGACATGCCGAACCCTGCGGCGATGGTGGGGGCAACGGTGGATGTCATCCCGCCGATGGAGTGTTGCCCGCAGGATGTGGTCCTTTCGGAGCTTCGGCTGTGGAACACCCATCTCACCCAGGCTCAGATTCAGTCGCTCGCGGGGTGGAGGTTCGGTACTGACCTGACTTCCGCTGAGCCCTTCAAGAATCTGGGGGGCTCTGTGCTGGGGGATGACGCGAAGTACCTGATCGGGTACTGGCCGCTCTCGGAGGACGGCGGGACGCTGCTGGAGGATCTGGGGCCGCGCAAGAACAACGGCTGGATGAGCGGCTCGGTGAAGCACCGCTCGGCGCGAGACGGCACGGTGAGCCTGGACGGGGATCGGGTCTCGATCCAGATGGACCTGGGCGAGGACATCGAGCGTCACCCCGCGCTGAGCTTCAATCTGGGCGAGGACGGCTACCGGCTGCACTACCGGCTCACGTACCAACTGTGCCGGGACATCGTGAACCGGGCGGTCTGGGCGATCCAGGTGCTGAACGCTGGCACGGACACGGACACGGTGACGGTCCAGGACGGGGCGGGCGGCTCGGAGACCTTCGAGATCGACGACACGGGGGCGGTGACACCTGGCAACGTCGCGGTAGACATCCTGGGGCCGCCGGCCTCGCTGAACGCCGAGGAGACCGCGAGCCGGCTGAAGACAGCGATCGACTCTGCGATCGGCGGCACGCTGGGATCTCATCTCTCGACGGAGGTTTCGGGCTCGGTGGTCTACGTCTACTCGAACGACGTGGACTTCCCCTTCCCGGCGATCGCCTTCAGCGAGACAGGCTCGACCTTCTCGGTGCGTGAGGCGCCCGAGCGGGGCTACTACGAGACGATCCACGACTTCGACAACCCCAAGGGCACGACGCCCGAGCCGATCCTGAGCCTGCGCTGGACGAAGGTGAACGGGAACCGCTGGCTCTACTTCCTCTGGCACAACGGGGTCGCGACCTACATCGTGCCCGTGGATCGGACCTTCGCCTTCCCGGTGATCGGTCAGCGTGTGAACGCGCTGTTCGGGATCCACAAGGGGACGGGCTCTGCGAACGATCACCGCTTCTACTACTTCGTGAGCAACGGGGCGGATGCGGTCCAGGGCTGGTCCGAGACCGTGAACCTGGCGACGGACGTGCTGCCTGGGACATTTGCTGTCCCGGACTCCGACAAGAGCCGCCTCAGCATCGGGGCTTCGATCGTCGGCGAGCCCACGATGGGGAGTGGCCAGAAGAACGCCTGCCTAATGCGGGTCTGGGAATTCTGGGTGGGCTTCCGTCCATTTATGAACCTGGTCGGGAGCCCGACACTGATCCGGTTCCCAGCAATCGACCCCTGGACGACGCTGGACCGCGTTCTCGCTCCGGCCGACGTGATGCCCGTGATCGCCGCCGATGCGTCCACGGTGGCCCTGGAACAGGGCTCGACGGTCTTCTCACCGACATCGGGCCAGAACTTCAGCACGAGGCTCGACTCGTACCCCACGAAGTACCTGCTGCTCTTCCCGGGCGTGCCGACTCTGCACCTGGAAGAGGATCGCTCTCAGCGAACCGAGGTGCGCCTGGCTGCGGTCGATGCCATGACACTCGCGGTAGGGACTTTCGCATCCCCCTGGGACCGGGGGACTCTTGCCAGCGCGGAAGCCCGGGTGGCCGCTTACCTCTGGGGGACGGACTTCGAGGCGGCCACCCCCTTCTTCCGGATCCAGACCGCGCTCGGCCAGGACGTGATCGATCCCGAGACGCCGGAGCCCGGGTACGGCTACGAGCCCGAGGAGATCAACCTGTCCTCGATCCCGCCGGACGGGGAGGATTGGGCGCTGACCGAGCTGTACCAGGACAAGGGAGCCCTGGCGTACACGTCCTCGGAGCCTGGGCGCTGGATGGTGGCGATCGTGCCGTCCTCGGTGGGCGTGCCTCAGGAGCTGTTCCAGCCGGCCTGGGCGGATGGCCTGGTGGTGGGCGTCGAGCGCGTGCGGGGCCTGGGCCAGCTGGAGCTTCCGAGCGGCCAGCGGGACATCGTGGCCGGGGTCGGCGGCGGTCTCTACCTGATTGACGATCGCTGGGTGCGCGACCACCCTGTACCGAGCGCGACCGATCGGTACTCGGTGAGGCTTCGGAACAGGTCTCCGCACGAGGCTGAGCTGCTCGAAGAGCTGCTCGAAGAGCGGCTACGTGAGAGCTGGCGCAACCGGCCCCATTACGGAGAGGGGATCCAGCTGCCCGACAGCGGATCCATCCGGGTGGCGCTACCGCGCACGGGCGCCGGCACCGAATTTTACCTCTTTAAGATCCGGGTCAAGCTGAACGACGTGGCTGGCAAGCGGACGCTCGGCTCGCGAGTCGGGATGAAGCTCCGCACGCCCGGGCGAGACCTGGTGGAACTTCAGAACTGGTGGTGGTACCTCGAAGACGGCTGCCCGGTGTTTCGCATCGACAACTTCGATGACTTCTACCAGGTGAAGCTGGGCTCCTCGGAGCTGGACCTGGTGAGGGACAACCTGGTGCTCGGGAAGTGGGTCGAGATCTGGTGCGAGATCGAGATCGATTGGGGCGCGGTGGCCTTCGGCACGCCGGCCTTCTACTTCGAGGGGCGCCGCTTCGAGAACACGCTCATCACGGGGACGCTCACGCCGGACGAGATCCCGACCCACGATCAGCCGACCGGGGACTGGCTTCTGAGATCCTCTTCATCCTGGCTCGGGGTCTACGGGAACGATGATCCCTACGTGACGGGAAGCTGGGCGAACCCGAACATGGTCTCGTTCCGATACGGCATCGGGGGCCAGCTCTCGAAGTTCCGCATGGAGTCCAACACAAACTCAGAGCCGCCGGTTCCACCTCACATCTGATCATGGCGACCACGATCATCATCGACGTTCCGCTGGACGAGGGCAAAGACGCCCTGCTCAGCGCGACATCCGACCTGGGGACTCCGGGCTCCCCGGTGCTGCGGGCGTCTCGTCCGATCTCCATCCACCACGGCATGGGGAAGGGCGAGCGGAACTGGCAGTTCGCGAATTTCCGCAATCGACTCTACGTCACCAACAACGAGAGTCGGCCCAGGGTGTGGGACGGGGACGTAGCCTCCAAGTCGTCCCTGTCTCCACCTAGCGGTACGATGCGCACCAGCGTCGAGCGGAAGAAGGTGCGGGTCAGTGACGAGGGAGCGGCATACCCGGATGTGATCTTCGGACCCGTCGCTCCAGCCGGCAGCGGAGTATGCCGTCTGACATCTGCCGGGGCACCGTTCGAGCAGATAACGGTCCTCGATTCGTGCTGGACGCCCACAGCATCGGATGTTGGCAAGATCATCGTCATCCCGACATGCCGCGTCTTTGGAGACCTTGGGGCTCCAGTGACAGATGGTCCTAGCTACATCGGACAGATCAAGGACGTGCAGTCGGCAACGGTCTTCACGGTGGATCCGCCCTATGATGGGACCGTGCAGTCTCCTCCCGTTGCGACCGATGTGGTCTTCATGGTCTTCGATGCCGAAGACATCGACGATATCGCAGAGAGTACGCCATACGGCGATCGGAGGCTTATACCATCCGGCGCGAATGAGCCCTGGGATACCGCGTCAGATGGAGACTGGAATTGCTCTCCAGGAAAGTCGAACAAGTACAGCCTGGGCTTCGCTGGATCACACGGGCTTGTCGTCGATGGCATCCAGTTCAAGGATCTATCGGACGAAGAGCTGAAGATCGGCCCGGACACGGTGATCGATTTCAAGTGCTACCTGCGCGCCGAGCGTCTTGAGACGGGGCTCGGTGGCAGGATCACACTCTGGGAGCGGCGGAACGATCCGGACACTGGCTCATGGGAGCTTGCGATCGTCGAGAACGGGAAGGTCCGCTTCCGGTTCTACGACACGAAGAAGGAGGACTGGCGGTCGATCCAGACCTGCGGTCGCGTGCTCACGACGGGCGAATGGTACTACTTCCGCTTTCGCTACAAGTACAAGCGCAGCGGCGGGTGGGAGCCGGACGATCGCTGGATGCAGCGGCAATCAACGTCGCCACCGATCCTTGGGCGCTACCGAGACAGTCTTGCTGCGTGGGCTTGCGAGGGGAAAAACCCTGCAGATCCGCTCCTCGTCGTTCCAGGGTGCCACAACTCGTTCGACCTGAACCAGGGGCTGAGCGATGCGAACATGCGCGTCAACAAGTCGCACAACCCAGAAGGAACAGCATATCTGAAGTCGAGCCCGTGGATCGGTCCAAGGTACGGGTCGAATAGGTTCTACTGGCCAGTCGGCTGGCAAGACCAGCCGTCCGTTGCGTACAACCTCCGGTTCGACTCGACTGCAGCAGGGAACGCAGCCGGGCCTGATGTCGGACATCAGATCTTCGCCTGCACGATGCGGCTTGCTGGGAACAACGGACCGAATATCACGCTTCCGAGATGGTTCTCGCGCAATCGTGACATCGGGATCCCGACCCAGGCGGTCGATGGGGAGATCTGCGATAACGACATCGGCGGAACAGGTACGAACTACTACCCCGCTGCCGATCGTGCCGCTGGCCACCTTGCTGCAGGTATTCAGAGAGGCGCCGAGCGCGCTGTCCTCTGCTACGTCTATGGAAGGGATGGCCAGGCAGAAAGGTTCGCGAGCCAAAGGATCCTCGCTGTTCGCGACATCGACAACTACGACATCGGGAACTCTGACAATGCAGACGTTGGATCGGAAAGCTGCCAGCTGTACCTGACGGATGACCCTGCGCTTGGAGCGGATGGCCTGGGCACGATCAATATCACGACCTTCCCGGCCGATTACGTCGTGGCATTCTGCCTACCGAATGGAGAGAACCACTCGGAAAACGCGACCGGGAACAAGACACCTCTGCCGACCCTGATGGTGCAGGGAGAGAACCCTGTCGGGTCCGATGATAGCCCGGACGATGCCGATGCTCCGATCCGGATGTTCGGCTCCGCTGGATCCGACAAGCCCGAGAACGCAGCCCTGGGCTTCGATGGTCAGTTCGACGATGTGGGCTTCAAGGTGTCCGAGGTTTCCGCGATCTCGAATACCGACGAGTACACCCCGGACATGATGATGCCGGACCCGCTATTCTCCGGTCCGGTGGACACGCGCATTTTCTCGCTGCCTCCCCTGCAGTTCGATACGAGCGCCACATCCCAGCCGTTCCCGCAGGACGACTACGACATCATCCCCGCAGGATCAGGAGCCGGTGATCCGGACTGGTGCTCCAGGCTGGACGAGCCGACGACAGGACCGGACATCGACGCAGAGATCGGAGACATGGCGGCCTCTGTCGTGCAAGACGGCTACAAGGTCCCGAGGCGCGGAAAGCATCTGATGGCTGTGACCTTCTACGATCCGGATCAGGACGTGGAGAGCCCGCCGAGCGAGATCGCCGAGCTGCTGGTCGAGGCCGAGGAGGGCGCAGACGGGACCCCGGACCCGATGGACGCCTCCTTTCGACTGGTGGCAGACATCGTTCCTCTGTGCGGCGACCGGGACCGGCCGAGGCTCTGGCGAAGGATCTACCAGTCTCTCGCCGGCGGGAGCGTGCTCTTCCTCTCGGCTGAGCTGAAGGACAACCGAACATCCCAGGTGGACGTGAACCCCTCTCTGACCTGGTTGCCGTTCCAGCCGACGCTGGACTGGCTCCGGGCGGAACCCCCGGTGTGCCGATCGATGATCGCGACCGAGGGCCGGATGATCTACGGGGGCTTGCGCGAGGCTCCCCAGGCGATCGCGTGGTCAGATGGGTTCAAGCCCTGGAGTGTGCTGCGGACGAGCCGGGAGGTGTGCGAGAGTCGCGATGGCTCCCCGGTGACCGCGCTAGGCTACCTGCTGGGGCGCACGTTCGTCTTCCAGCGGGATGCGACGTTCTCCCTGGACTTCGCCCTGGTGGGCGTCCGGGAAGCCGCCAGGCTGCGTAGGATCCAGAGCAACACCGGAGCGGTCGGCCCGACTGCGGTGGTGGAGTTCGACGATGCCCTCTTCTTCCGTGCGGAGAAGGGGATCTACATGGTGGACACTTCGCTCCGGTCGGTCTACGTGAGCCCGATGATGGAGGGGGCCTTCCGCGACCTGGATGCGGAGGCCCTCTCCTCCATCGCTGGGTGCTACGACCGCAGCCGAAACCAGGTGCTCTTCACGTCGCAGGAGTCGGCTCTCAGCTTCCCGAAGAGGATCTACACCTTCGAGGTGACGGACACGCCGTACTCCCGCCAGCAGATCCCGGTGGGCTCCCTGCTCTCGCACCAGGAGGGGATCACGGCCCTGCTCTCCGGGGACGACCCGGGAACGGAGCAGCAGCAGGTCTATGCCGGGACGATGCAGGGCTTCGTGACCAAGCTGGACCAGGAGGGAGCGATCCGATGCGGGGAGAGCGGGTTCGGGGATCAGACGGCCTCTGTGATCGGTGTTTCTGGGGCTCAGGTGGTGATCCAGAAGACCGGCAGCCTCTCTCTCGATCCAACCGGGGATGGCATCGTCGGAATGCCGGTGCTGTTCACGCGGGACACGACGCTCACCCTGGCGGACGGGACGACGGAGACGGTGGAGCGCCCGGTTGCCGAGGGAACAGTGGTCCGTGTGGAGACGGTCTCGGGGACGCAGGCCCGCCTGTACCTGGCGGAAGCGGCCAGCGGACTGGTTGCGACCGATGGGGTCTACCTGGGGGGCTGGGTTCGTAGGTGGCAGTCGAAGATCTTCGGGATGGAGAAGTTCGTTCGCACGCAGCGATCGCATCTCCTGGATCTGTTCTTCGACGAGGAGATCGGCGGCTACATCCAGCTGGCGATCTACCTGGACCGGGCCAGCACGCCGAACGACATCTCGCTGGTCGAGATGGACGACGGCGAGCGCCTGATGAGCACGCCGTACCGCTCGGTCTTCTTCCAGTTCGAGGTGTCCAGACACGGGCACCTGGTTCCGCTCCACATCCACCTGCTCGGTTACCGGGCTCTGCTGGAGACTCAGCATGGTTGATGATGTGGGTGGCGGCAGAGCACCGATCTACAACCCTGGCGTGGAATCGGATCGGCAGCGAGAGGCGATTGAAGCCCTGGACGCAAAGATTCAGGGTGAGATTGATGATCTGCGAAAGAGCCTTTCTACCGATTCGACCCAAGACGAGATCGACTGGCTCCTGTGGATGAGGCGATTCGCATGAGACGCATGGTCATCGCTCAGCTGAGCCGCCTGAAGAACGAGAACCCGATGACGGTACCCGACACATGGGAGAAGGTCCATCTCGTCCCAAGCGACTCAAGAGTTCTATGGGATGAGGTGGAGCTGCTCGTCGGGAGTTCCAGCTCGACTACCAACTACTACGTCGAGCTGAGGATCAACAGCTCCACGACCCCTATGCGAATGGAGGTGATCAGGAACGAGGGGTATCACCGCGTCCTGGCACAAGCTGTGTTCTTCCCAGGAGACACGATCGAGATCAAGGCCGATGTGGCTGGGCATCTCGTCGCGCATGGTCACGTCCAGAGAGCACTGAGAGAGTAGTATGTGGAAGCGCCAACCAGGGCCATTGCAGCTCAGGCGGGCCGTTCCTGGCATGGATCTTCCGCCAGGCGGTTCGGCATACTCGGTTTTGAGAAAGGCTTCCGATGCGGACTACGATGCCGAGTGGAAAGATCTCCACCTGAACACTGACGGGACGAACCTGCTCGTTCATTCTGGCATCTCGCTCGGCGACACCCCCGAGTTCCGTGTCTACGGCTGGGAGGTAACCGATGCCAAGCGCTACTTCTCCATCGCGGTAGGCAGCGCCGGCCCGGAGACGGTCGAGTTCACGCTGGACGGGGTGCGGGCGGGGCTGATTGACTATGCAACGTATTCGTATTCCTTTGGCGAAAACGCCCTCAACTCGAACACGGGTCAGCGCAACAACGCCTTCGGGTATCAGGCCCTCTACTCGAACACGACGGCATTCTACAACAGCGCATTTGGGTATCAGGCCCTCTACTTCAACACGGGCGCGTCCAACAGCGCATTCGGGCATGCTGCCCTCCGCTCGAACACCACGGGCGAGTACAACAACGCCTTCGGTCATTACGCCCTCTACTCGAACACTACGGCATCCTACAATAACGCCTTCGGGTATTACGCCCTCTTCTCGAACGATACGGGTCAATACAACAGCGCCTTTGGGTATGCTGCCCTCCGCTCAAACACTACGGCCTCGTCCAACAGCGCATTCGGTCATTTGGCGCTCTACTCGAACACCACGGGCGCG
>Ga0180438_10001068_pt1 | contig 50065 bp, 52 predicted proteins | sample SS_ome_12_FD_132455 | JGI IMG/M metagenome (GOLD analysis project Ga0180438, IMG submission 132455) | Hypersaline lake sediment archaeal communities from the Salton Sea, California, USA - SS_3_D_2 metaG | ecosystem: Environmental > Aquatic > Non-marine Saline and Alkaline > Hypersaline >...
AATGGCAATAGACGTAGTTCGCGGAAAGATATATTGGTCAGACCAAACGCTTGGCACAATTAATCGGGCTAATATTGATGGATCATATTCAGAAACACTTGTTTCTGGCTTAGTGTATCCTAGTAATCTTGACCTTGATTTGGTTAGACATAGAATATATTTCACAGATTACACGGCTGGTTTAGTATATAGAGTGCCAATGTTTGGTGGGCCAACAGAAGTCATAACCCCATCCGGAATGACAAATCCGGGCGTTATTACTGTATGTCCCATCTCCAATAAGATATTCGTCGGAGATATCATACAGCAAGAGGTAATTAGAGCCGAGCCTGATGGTAGTGATCCGCTTATCATAATGAGCGGCGTAACCCCTTATGGTATTACAATAGATTGTGTAGATCAGAGAGTATATGTATCAGAACAAATAGGGGATCGAGTTGTAAGAGCGAATCAGGACGGGTCAGATTTCGAAGTTTTTGCCGATTTTATAACAGGAGAACCTGCTGGAATAAAGTCGGTTAATGAGTATGGTCGTCAACTTTTCATAACAGGCCATCTGCCGAAAACATCCGGGATAGATCTCTTTATAGAAGGACATATCCTAGATACTGGGTCTCTCGATTTGTTTATTCATGGCCATCAGCCATTGACAGACAATATCGACCTATTTATACATGGATATCAGCCGATTACTGACGGCTTAGATCTATTTATTGAGGGACACATCCTAGAGACTGGATCTCTTGACCTATTTATTCATGGGTATGATACAGCAACCGGCACTCTTGATCTGTTTATCGAAGGAGAAGAATTAACAACAGATTCTCTTGATCTGTTTATACATGGCCATGAGCCTCTAACAGATTCCTTGGATTTGTTTATCGAAGGCCATATCTTAGAAACGGGGACTCTTGACCTATTCATCTATGGATACGATACAGCGACCGGAACGCTAGATCTGTTTATTGAAGGCGAAGAATTACTCACCGACTCTCTTGATCTATTTATCCACGGATATGATACCGCTACTGGCAATGTCGATCTATTCATCGAAGGAGAAGAGCTAACAACTGGATCATTAGACCTATTCATCCATGGATATGATATAGCAACTGGCACTCTTGACCTGTTCATCCATGGTCATCAACCAATTACTGATAGTCTCGACCTGTATATTGAGGGACATCAACCATTAACAGACAGCTTGGATCTATTTATACAAGGGCACGAACCACAAACAGGCGATCTTGACCTGTTCATTGAGGGAGAGGAATTAACAACTGGGTCTATAGACCTGTTTGTCCACGGGCATCAGCCATTGACCGATAGTGTAGACTTGTTCATCGAGGGGCACATACAGTCCAGCGGGGATATGGGCCTGTTTGTATCAGGTATCGGATTCATAACCGATGCTATACCGCTTTTCATTAGTTCTCTAAATGTATCTGCTGGCGACCTAGACCTATTCATCCATGGCAGAACCTCTGCGTCTGGCGATCTCGATCTGGTAATAATCGGGCATGAGCCACAGACCGGCGATCTTGATTTGTTCATCGAAGGGGAAGAGTTAACTACCGATTCATTAGACTTGTTCATTCACGGATATGAGCCAATCACTGATTCGCTAGATCTATTTATCGAGGGGCACATCCTGTCAAGTGGAACTCTCGATTTATACATCTTCGGCCACGGGTTCGAGACTGGGAATATCCCACTATTTATTAGCTCGCTCAATATATCCGCTGGAGATCTTGACCTATTCATCCACGGTAGAGACTCTGCATCTGGCGATCTCGATCTTGTAATTACTGGACATGAACCGCAGACTGGCGATCTTGATCTGTTTATTGAAGGTGAAGAGCTAACTACTGGCTCGCTTGACCTATTCATTCACGGATTTGAGTCATTAACAGATAGTCTGGACCTGTTCATTCAAGGACACGAAACGACAATCGGGACTCTGGACCTGTTCATTCATGGTCATGCAATCGCAACATCTGATCTCGACCTATTCATTCAAGGAGATATCCCTAGAGATGAAGGGCTCGATCTCTTCATACACGGTTATGATATACAAACTTCTGGCCTTGATCTATTTATCGAAGGAGAAGGGCTGACAACTGGAGATCTAGATCTCTTCATCAAGGGCAAAGATACGGAAACTTCCGGTCTAGATTTATTCATAGAGGGCGAAGTAGCTAACACGGCATCGCTTGATCTCTTCATAGAAGGACATGATACATCAACTGGTGATCTCGATCTATACGTCGAAGGGCACGAACTAGATACGTCTGGCTTGCCATTATTCATTGAGGGCGAAGCGACGACGACTGGTAGTCTCGATCTATTCGTTCACGGACATGAGACAACTACGCTACAAACTGTAGAATGCGGACTGATCCAAGATACCACGATCAAGGACGGGGCATTCGTAGACACAAACTTCGGGCTAGATACAACACTCACTGTCGGCAAGGGTGCTGATATAAATCGTATCTTATTGCTGTTTGATATCTCTGCTATTCCTTCTGGCGCGTACATACATAGAGCAGAGATTCGCGCACTTGGCCTTGAAGATACATCTGCTGGTACGGAATTCAGATCTCATCCGCTTAGTGGTGTCTGGGTAGAAACAGAGGCGACTTGGAACGATAAATCTAGCGGAGTTGCTTGGGCAGCATCTGGCGCAGATTATGATCCGACCATCTATGATGCTTGGGATATAGAAAATTCAAGTGGTGTACTCAAGACAGACATAATTGCTACGAATGTTGTACAAAGTCAGATAAACGCAGGATCAACGCAGTCCAATATCTTGCTGAAGGAAACTGTAGAAGCTAGCGTGACGACAACGTGGGCTAGTGACCAGCATCCATCTGGTGGTCCGATCCTAATAATCCAGTATTCGGAAGTTCAGCCAGATCTCGACCTATACATGCGAGGCTGTACCTGCAAAGCGTCTGGTATGGATCTGTTCGTCGAAGGGATAGCTTCGTCGAGCGGAGATATCGATCTCTTCATCGAGGGTGAAGGGTCAGTTACCGGAGAACTGGATCTGTTTATTCTCGGCCCATCTGGTGCAACAGTCTCTGGCGATATGTTCCTGTTCATCCATGGACTAGAGCCACGACCAGCACTTGCTTGTCCCGCACTCGACCCAACAGCGGCGATACAAATTCCATCTACGCTGATAGATATCTATCAGTCGAGAATAGACGCGCTAATCAATCAGTTGGGCAAGAATATCACAGTTGAGTTCGATCCAGTCAGAGAAGATTGTCCAAACTGCGGATTCGATCCGATTAGAAAGAGATCCAACGGGATTTATACTCCGGGCGGACCAAGACCGTTCGGTCGCGGAAGAAAATGTCCGTACTGCAAGGGTCATGGATTCCTTGAGACTGTGGAAAGAAAGTGTATAAAATGTTTGGTGAAGTGGAGTCCCCGCGAAGTCCAGCAATACGGAATCAACATCAATGAGCACAAGGCTATCGTAAGACTGAAGACCCATCTAACACAAGCAGACGATCTGAAACGGGCCAAGACTGTTATTGTAGACGCTGATATCAGCGGGACAGTGAAGTTGCGAGCCAAACTAATCAAGGGTCCGACGCCAGTTGGGTTACGAGAAGATAGATACTGCGTGAGCTTCTGGGAGTTGATATAATGGCAGCGTACTCTGGCGACATGGGCATGTTTATTCATGGATTGGAGCCTAAACCGGCATACGCTTGTCCTGCGCTCGATCCGACTGCATCCATACAGATTACCGACGAATTGGTCGGAATCTATCAGGGGCGAATCGACGCATTGATCAATCAGCTTGGAAAAGACGTGTATCTCAACTTTGATCCGATCAGAGAGGATTGCCCAAACTGCGAATACGACTTCATAAGGAAAAGGTCGAGAGGCATATACACCCCCGGAGGGCCTAGACCTTTTGAGAGAGGTAGGAAATGTCCATATTGCAAAGGGCATGGATTCTTAGAGACAGACAACCAGAAATGCATTAAGTGTCTAATCAAGTGGAATCCAAGAGATGCCGCACAGTATGGGATCAATGTGCGAGACTACAAAGATGTGGTGAGATTTAAGACGTTTCTGTATAGCTTTGACGATTTGGTAAGGGCCAAGACTGCGATATCAAACGTGGTGATATCTGACACGCTGAACCTGAAGGTCAGGATGATCATGGGGCCTATTCCTGTCGGGCTGCGAGAAAGTAGATATTGCATAAGTTTTTGGGAATTGGTGGGAGATTAATGGCTATTATAAGATTGGATCCCAATATAGCAGGATTTACTAAACAACTTAGAGATGGTGTGCGCGGCGAGATGTTCAGAAAGCTGAATGCGAAGATAGCTATAGATGGCAGAAAGATATCTAAACAAGTTGGGAAATATCTTGCGTCAGAGTTAGAAAAATCTGCTGTGATAAAGTCGTTAATGGGGCAGGGGCCGACAGATTTAGCGGCACATTTTGGTATCAAGAATGCAGAAGCTAAACAGCTTGCACAGGCTATGCTTAGAGTTGTTAGGAATTCTGTCGAAATATCTACGCAGAAAACACAACTGGCTGGAGTTATTAAGATTCGTGCGATCAACAAAAATTACAGAGAGTTTTTGAAATTGCCGGGTGCGAAGTACATCTCTTATAGCACAAAGAAAAAGAAAACGAGAAAATATGTCATACCGATTATGAAATGGATGCTTATTGATCCTGCAACAGATATTTTCGATTTCATGTATGATATAGTTTTCTTAGGGGAAGAGAGCGGGAAATACGATATCTCAATCAAGAGATATTCTAGAAGTAGAAGAGCCATCACCGTTCCCCTAAAACAACTGATTGGGCGCACTCAATATCAATTACCAGAAATGCTTTGGTTGAGCGGCAAAAATTTCATTGATTTTATTCTATCCGACCCTGCAATAATCGAAAAGGCGGTATCGATAGCCGCAGCGGGACTAAGGAGATAACATGGCTTTAACATTCAAAGGAACAAATGACGGCGGTTTTGGTGGATACGACCTCACCGACCAGCTTTTGTACAATATCAAATGGTGGTTGGATTGGGGTCTAGCTCATCAAGGTGCTTATGGCATATACCAGTATAGCGATGCGAGCTACTATGATGACGACGAAGCCAAGCTACACCTAGCGTTTGATGAGAGATATCCTAGTGGCATCGTTTGGGAAGGTGCTGGACGAGAATGGATTTGGGAGAGTGGGATATCTGTTGCCAGCGGGGACATTGCGCCGTTTAGAGTATCTGGTGTTTACATTAATGGAGACTTCTATCCTACTGCTACGACGACAGGAACATATGAGCATCATATAGATTATCAACATGGTCGTGTTATCTTTGAGAATCCGCAGGGTGTTGATGAAGATATTAGAGTGGAGTATGCTAGGAGATCAGTTTTTGTCGGATTTGACGATAGCGAAGAATTCAGGACTCTTATGAGGGACGCTTTGGAGGAATTTCTTGGAGACGCCGAGACCGTGAGTAAGCCAGTTAGAGAGCATCAGGTGTGGTTGCCAAGTATCTTCATTGGGATCGATGAGGGTAGGCAGACTGGGTTCCAACTTGGCGGTGGACAGATCAAAACTAGGGTGATTACGGCACACGTTTTTGCAGACAATCCGTCTGACAGGAACCTTCTTATGGATTGGCTAGATTTCCAGAGCAGGGCTGCATTCAATATGGCCGATCTGAACGATATCACGTTCCCGTTTGATGAGTATGGGGACGTGGCTTCTGGGGTCACAAATTGGCCCGATATGGCCACAGATCACCCCTACAGGAAGCTCAGGCTCCAAGACGCAACCTGTAGAAGAATCAACTCTTTAGGGGGAGATCTATTCATGGCCAAGGTCCAGTGGGAAGCTGAAATAGACATCGGGAGCATTTAGGGAAAATGGTGTATAATTTAGTGTTGGGAGAAAGGATAGCCTTTTAAAAAGGGGGTAGATTATGCCAACAAATAATAGGATTTTCTATGCAATTCAGGCGCTTGGGTTCGCCGAGCATAATGTCGTGACATCTGGCGGCGATCCGTCAGGTATGCTGACGGCCCATGGCGTTCAGAGCGTGGGTTTAAACACCACGTTCAATCTGGAACAAGTCTTCGAGCTTGGTCAGCTTGAACTCTACGAGAATATCGAAGGTATCCCCGACATCGAACTCACCGCCCAGAAGGTTCTGGATGGTTATCCGCTATTGTACCACTTGGCTACGCCGGGTGCCACGTCAGCGACTCTGGTTGGTCGTTCCAACCAAAGATGCTATGCCGCGCTAAACATTTATCCTGATACCAATGACGCAGCGACTGGAACTCCGATTCAAGTCGTAGGCATGTCTGGTATGTACGTCTCAGCGTTGACGTACACTTTGAATGTTGACGGCAACAGCACAGAGGATGTTACGCTGGTCGGTAATGACAAAGAATGGACTCAATCGGGTACATACTTTGTTCCTACTGGACTCGACGGCACAGATGCACCAATCGGCTCAGGTGGTGTACAGCGGAGAGAAGATGTCATTATGGGGTCTGGCACGAGCGGCAGCTTGTGGCCAACCGAAATCGATGGTATTGATTCCAGTGGTTGGAATTTGATTTCTGGCGATGCATACCTAGCTCACCTTCAGACTGTGACTATTTCGACCGACCTTGGGAGAGAGGAACTGTTTGAGCTTGGCCGAAGAGGGCCATATCATCGGTTCGTTACTTTCCCAGTTGAAGTCACCTGTGCAATCGAAACGACTTCCAGCGAGGGCGATCTGATCGACGCACTTGCCGATCCACCGGGCGGGACAAACCTGACTGACCAGACAATTGATATCTACATGAACGAAGGGTCCAGATTCAATCTGGGTGCTAACAACAAACTGGCTTCAGTGACCTACGGTGGTGGAGATGCTGGCGGGGGCAATGTATCTGTCACGTACAACTATAGCAACTTCAATAGCCTCGCGGTGACGCATCCACAGGATCCAGCCGGATTATAGCTCTGGTTGTGTAACTTTGGTGTATAAGGGGGTAGGAACCTAACCTACCCCCTTTGCCTTTTTAGGAGATGCCCAATGGCAACACCGAAGCATACGCAAGACTGGAGAAAGCGGCAAACCAAATCTGGCAACTGTCCTCAGTGTGGAAACAAGAATGACAATAAAGATCTGAGCAAGAGATGTAGCAAATGTACTGCCAAAGCTAGGCTAGACAATCAAGTCAGAAGAAATTCTCGGTATTCAAACGGATTATGTACCAACTGCGGCAAAAGACCATACGAGAAAGACAAGAAGCGATGTGCAGAATGTTGTGCGAAAAATAGAGAATGGTACAAACAATCTGGATACAGAGAGAAGAATAGGATTCGAGATAAACAACGTCGTCACAATAGGCGTAGAAAGGTCGTTGATCATTACGGCGGCAAATGTGCCTGCTGCGGTGAATCAAAGATCTTATTTCTATCGATTGACCACATCAATGAAGATGGTGCCAAACACAGGGCTGAGATTATGGGAAGTCCTGACGGTGGCAGGAGAATCGGTAGTACCATATTCTACAAGTGGCTAGAGAAAAACAACTTCCCGGAGGGCTTCCAAGTCCTTTGTCATAACTGCAATATGGGTAAACACTTAAATGGCGGCACCTGCCCACACATGTCATCCTGAGCGACATATGTCTAAAATACGTCTAAATTTTCGTCTAATTGCGACATATCCTCCGTCCGATATCCATAAATTCTGTAGAAAAAAAGAGTTGTGGATGATATAATGTAGTGTCGGACGAGCCGACCCTACGAATCACAGCCCACTATTCCTGTCTTGCATAGGAGAAATGAAATGCCGGGACCAGTAAGTGATGCATACGACCCTGAGTTTGGCACTAGTGGCAATTGTAATATGATTCGGGAACAACTGGCAGATGTGTACGACGTGCTGACGTTCGTTCTCGGCGACAAGCCGCCATTATACATTATCGACCTATGCGAGTCGGACTTGCCAGCGCCGGTTGTGTTCACGCTGACAGAAAAGCAAGTACGACTATTACGATTCTCTTTGGAGAGAGCGATAGATTCTATTTGATCTTGTGTGGAGAGAACAATGAACATACAGTTCGCAACATGCGATAGGAAGCGAGCATTACAGTTTTTGCAACAGGTGTATCCATCAGGGAATGTCGAAGATACTCCAGAGAGTGCTGGCCCATTGCTTGAATTGGTTGAACAAGACATCGTGCGAGTTCAAGATCCTGCTATGTACGGAAACCAGATTCAAGTCGTTCCCGGAAAGAAGTGGCAGGAAGATATGCGAGAAGAAGTGATGGAAGTATGCCAGAAATTCCACGACGGAGAAAAATAATATGGGATACTTGATGATAATGTGTTGGGCACTTTTGGGTCTGGCAGCAATTGTGGCAATTGCCGGTTTCATCGTGGACCATTGGAGGAGTCGAAATGGATAATGAGCTTGAACGAGAATTTGGGGTGAATGACTTCGATGAACAGACAAAGCGAGAAATATTGACTGGCAAAAAAGCAAATAAAGAAGACCAGTGGGTCAAACAGCTTGAGGAACACAATCAACAATTGACAGACAAATGCAATCGTCTCATGAGTGCCTTGAAACTAATCGCGGACATCGAAACCGATTGTCCGGGCTGTAAAGAAATTGCTGAAGATGCGATCAAGTACGAAGAATTGCCAGTGATACAACTTCCAGAAGGGGTAAGGTTATGCGATCTGGAATATTTCGCTTGTCCAGAATGTAAGCGATCTGCTGCCGGGCCATTCGTTTATGAAGACATTGACGGGATATGGTGCTGCGTAAAATGCCATGTTAAGTGGAGATGCGAATAATGAGGGATTTTGAGAGATATCTGAAGTATCTTTTGGCGGTAACTGATCGTAAGGAAAAAGCTGTATATCGAGCAGGCGGGATGATTCAAGTTAGAGATCAAGGACTACTCATGGGCATTGGCCACACCGATGTCCCAAAGCTTCTCAAAATCATCGAAGTCATTTCAAGAGCATTGCCGTCTTGCGTTTGTCCAATCAGAGAAAGCCAATGCTATCATTGTCAAGTTTTCTCTGAGATCAAGGGGATCATTGATGGAAATTAAGCGATGTCCATTCTGTGTCGGCGATAAGAAGAAGCAGCCGCGTGTTAAACAAGTTGACACAGCGATTGCGCTTTGCAAAAAGTTAGCAGTTCCAGTTTACGCCGTTGTGTGTGGACGATGCAAATCTATGGGGCCTAGAGGGGCAACGGAGAAGATAGCTATTCAGGGCTGGAATAATGATTATAGGAGATATCATGAGCAGGACGATTGATGCATTGAGGCGAGAACTGAATCGGCTTAAGTCTCACAATAGAAAACTTCGGAAAGAAATCGAAGCGACGGATACTGTTTCGGATCAGATAGCCGCCGACAATGTAAAGATGGCCGAAGAAATCAAAAAACTACAGAAGCGACTATTTGAATGGGAAGCAGAGTGGCCCAAATACCATTATGAGATAGAAGCTCTCAAAAGAGAAAAAGAGAAGCTTGAGAAAACGATTGATCGCAAGTATTTGGTATTGCGGCAACACGGTAGGACGCTATCGCGTCTGCGTCGTGCGCTGGAGCAGGTTGTACGTGCTCCGACCCTAGCGGTCGCAACAGATATCGCACGAGAAGCAATTGGAGATGATAACTAATGGAATGTGGACATGCTACAGTTAATGGTAAGTGTATTTTTGAATGCGATACATGGAAGCGGCGGGATACTATGCGACGGCTCAGCGCTTACCAAATCGAAATCTCGACACTCAAAGCTGAGAAAAGAGATCTGTCTGGGACTGTTACTAGGCTTCTGGAGCAGATAGAAGAGTTGGAAGAAACGGTTGATCGCAACAATAAGGCTCTTATTAGCTTGCGCAAAACAATGAACAACGCTATGACAGCCCTAAAGCCAAACCCAGATCCACACAACGCATATCATATATTATTGGAGGGTTTACAATGACTGAAGAAGAATTCTGGCAACAGATTTTGGTTCTTAGCGAGCAGAACAGGGAAATGGCTAAGGCTCTAGGAAAGTTCGCACAATACTTTATCGATCTTTGGGATTGTGAAAATCAGGACGGTAAAACCCAAATATTCATGAAGGGGCCGTTTGTTGGTGGGACTTGTGGCAGCGTAGTCGAATATGCGAAGAAGATGAAGGCGTTGGCAGAAGAAGTCTTAGGAGAAAAGGAATGAATGCGATTTTTGCGCTTTTCGTAGTGACGTTTGTCCTATATGCTGTTTATCTCGATAAGAGAGGGGGCAACTATTGACTCTCATGGCAGTCTTGATATGGATAATTGTGGTTCTGCTTATTGGCGTCATTGCTCTATTTATAGCAGGATCTCTTGTTGGGTCATTCGACGATGATTATCCGCGATAAAGAGCCGTGTGAGATATGTGGCAGACCGGGAGATATGGTGGGCCACAGCCTTTATCGATGTCCGATGTGCGACCTTTATTGGGTAAATGTTGAAGGATTTGCTTATGACTTTGCCAGACGAAGAAAGACGGTCTTTGATCTATGCAAGAGAATTCTTGCAATCTCTGCTGGATCCGAGAAAGACCCCGAAAGTTCCTAGAAAGATACGAGAAGAGGCTCGTCAGAGGTTGAGGCACTATCCGGGCGATTATCGTATTAATGAATTATATGGTATAGAAAACGGCAATTGGGGTCTCTATACAATATGCGAAGAATGTATGGGCAGAGGATTAATAATTAAAGACAAGATGCAGTCTATTTGTTTGTCTTGTATGGGGAAAGGGAATAAAAGAGTATGACTGAGCTACAAAGACAATTCATAGAATTCTGCGAAAGAATGGGGCTCACAATCGAAGATAGAGAATTCCTTAAAGAATGGGGCAAGAACGCGATAGAGGATCGGTATCCCACGTATTGTGATTTCGTTGCCGGATGGCAAATGGGGCGAGACTATGAGAGGGGGCGATGCGACAGACGAGTCGAGATGTCCCATCTGCTGGTTGGAATAGGACAGGGTAGTGCAGCCCTTGATGGGAAAGCGGTTGATTGTAAAACCTGTCGTGAACTTACTAAGCAAACATACTTTGATTTACACAATCAGGTCATCGACGGAGACCCGCAAGAAAAATACGTGTTCGAGCTTGAGAACGAACGGGACGCGATGGAGGAAGCCCTCAAGCAAATCAAACACCTTGCTGTCGCGCAGGAATTTGCTCACATAGGATTTTCCGACGAAGTAGACCAGATCTTAGACGAGATCTACAAGACTGCTAAGAAGGCAATTTCGGAGAATGAATCATGAAGCCGGAAGACTACATAGATTGGATGAAAAAAGATAACGAGATCTATATGAAGTACAGGGGATACCTCGATACCTATGGATATCCAGAGTGGGAATCAAATGGATGTCATGTCCATCTAGTATTTGGAGCGTGTGGATGGGCAATCGATACTGTTGAACCACCTTTTGATGATTATGAACAATTCGAGGCTTCTGAGTTACACGATCACGTAGATGACTATGTAGCAGAGGCGATCATTCAGAAAGATATGAGGGAACGGATCAAGTGATTATTTCATCGCACGATTGCGACAACTGTGAGTGGAAGAAATCTTGTGATGATTGCGAGCACGCTCAGGCAATCAGCGACTTGATTAAATCAGCCCACAAGACAGAAGAATTGCTTGAGGCAACGCAGAATGCCCTGAAATACTATATGGAGAGAGTTCGGTTTTTGGAAACAGCACTTCGCGGAGGTAAGGATGGATAGGCCCATATACGAGACAGAAGAAGACCTGAAGCGAGAGAAAATCGTTAGGAACGAGATCGAGAAAACATGGGGTGTTGTTACAGAGAAGTTGCCATACAAGGAGCTAGTGGATGTTATGCTTCTCGTGGATGGTGTATGTGTTGGTTGGGCCGAGATAAAAAATAGAGATAATCATCACGATAAATATCCGACCTTGATGATCTCGCTTAATAAATGCGAAGCTGGTTTTATCAGGAGTAGATTGACCGGCAAGCCGTTCTACATAGTTGTTAAATGGTCTGATGGATTCACCCTCTATCATAAGCTTGAGGATCTCAAATCGTTCGATATAGGGATTGGCGGCAGGTGGGATAGAAATGACAAAGGCGATGTAGAATCTGTTGTTCATATTCCAATAAGCTATTTCTCATTCTTGGAGCAGAACGATGAAATGCAAGTATTGTAAAGACACTGGATTTGTGGACCTAGCCACTTCTGTCAAGCCCTGTCTAGATTGTGGCGTAGACGATAAAAATAAAGCACCCCTTAAGATCGAATACGAGGAGAAACAACAAGAGTTTAGAGAGCTAATGCGGTATTTCTTCGGCGACATGGTTACAGACATGGACGGGAATTCTGTAGCCCCATGTGACACAATCGAATATTGCGGAACGAAGTATTTCGTACTTGGTTTTGACTTTTCTACAGAAGTTGGCGCTCAGAAACCACATGTGTATTGTACACTTGTTGCTGGTGAGAACAATGTGATTCCAGAAGGGAAAACTCATGGCAGAATTCCTTTGGAACATGCAAAAAAGTGTGTATAATTCTTATGAGGCAGGCGTTGTTACGCCATTCATGCGCGGGGGCGGGCGCTTGTCCGCCCCCTAAAATTAGATATGATTAAAAGAAACTGGCACATAATTTTTCCGGTTTTCCTCGCTGTAGCGGCTTGCCTCGATTTGACGCTAACGCTGATAGTTTTGAATACAACGGATACCTTCTATGAGGCAAATCCAGTAATGAGGTATTCGTTTGAGAAACTTGGGCAAGTGGGGACGGCAGTTGTAAAGCTAGTGATAACTGCAATAACGTCCTTGGGAGCATGGTGGGTAATAAAAAGAGGCAGCAGAAAAGACGTATGGCTGATTAGTACGGCTGGCCTGCTGATATATGGATTGCTTGGTCTATGGTGGACTAAGTGTCTTTTCGTTTACTTTGCACTGTGAGGGGTGAGGTAGTATGTGTATCATGAGCTTTTTCAGAAAGGCTTTTGGGCTTGTTCCTAAAGGCGCTCGTGCTATCCCCAGAGGATTTAGGGGGCTGTGGCGACTTCTAAGATGTGCCAAGAGGTAAGAATGGAGTGATGAAGATGTTCGCAAAGGTATTTGAATTTCTTGGGAAAGTCATGGGGGTTTTGAAGAAAGCTCTCCTGATCATTCCTGCAATCATGGACGCCATGAAGAAAGTTCTCGGCATTGTTGCTGACGAATCTTGCGTGTGTGGCGAAGAGGGTTGTTGTTGCCAACCATGCGAATGTGGCGAGGAGAACTGCGACTGCAAAGAGTAGTGTGATTGCGGTGTTTTATGACGATTTGGACAGTTACGATGATTTTGGATATTCTTGCTCATCTGGCGTTACACCTTCAACCAATACATCGAAGGACGACGCCGTAGAGAGATGGAAGGCCATGTATAAAAAGGACGAGACGTTCGACGAGATGGTTAGACGCAAGACGAACGAGAATCTTAGGAGATTATTCGGTGGCTAAGTATTACTGTAAAACTGGTGAGTTTGAGACACTTGTAGACGCACCGTGTCTCGAAGTAGCTACGACTATGGCCATGGCTAGATTTATCAAGAGCGGGAAAGACGCTGGTATTCTGATCGGCCTGAGCGAGATTGGTTTTGGGGCGCATGAAGATACTCAATATGCCTCTATGATACCACTTCTAAGGGAGAGGGGCGTTGCGCTCCCCTCCGACTACGAATTGCTCGAACACATTGGCAAAATGATAGGTAGGAAAGCAGAGGATTTCGACGAAGAAAGTCGTCGATGGTTCTTGGAGGGCCAATAGCTACGATTTGTGTATAATGAAAAGCTATCGTAGCTCAATTGGCAGAGCGCCACTCTTGTAAAGTGGAGGTTGCGGGTTTCGAGCCCCGCCGATAGCGCCATGAAAATCATTGATGCCAGATGGACACCACGAATAAACATGCTTCTTATCAAATGCTGGTGCAGTTATGAGTTCTGGCATCAATCAAATAGATGGCGAGCAAAATGCGGTAAATGCGGATCTGAAAACAACTTAGGAAAAATTAGGGATAGGTATTTGGAGGAAAATAGGAATGAAAAAGCTTAGATTATTGTCACTATTTTTACTACCGATTTGTGGATTCGTCGGGTGCATAGAGGCTGGCGTGACGGATATCAGGGGATGGGACTTGTCAGCCTGTGTGAGCGGATTCGACACCTGTTACGAGCTATTCATGGACAATTCGAATCTGATTCTGGACGGCGAGAACAACGTCATCTACACACTGGGCAGCATTGATGGGGTAGAATATGTCTTTTAACCTCACCGAATTCGCTAAAAAATATAAGTATAGAACAAGAAATTTTCACGACGGATACCCAGTTCCACCGTACAGGACGCACAAGCAGAAGCGACGATCCAAAGGGTATTCGAGCAAAAACGACAGAAATGATTGTATCATCTGTACTTATGGATTCGTTGACCAATACAGTCCAGACTGTGCTGGCTGGTTTCTGGCGATGAAGGCGGGAATGACAAGACGACTACAAGCCATCCAAAACGCTGGCGGCGTTGTTCTACAACTCGGAGATAAAGAGGCAGCAGGATACGTTCCGGTCAAGCATCTGCCCAACGTACTTAAGGTTCTTAAGCCAAAACGCAAGAGGTCGAAAAAACGAAGCTAATTGGCGTTATTTTATCTGATTTTAGCCTTTAGCTGACCCGGACGTTCGATGGGCTGCTCACAGTCCTCCGTCCGGTTTTTAGCCCCGCGCAAGCGGGGCCATGCACTCAACGTGCCCTTCTGGGCACTTTTTTTATGCGCGAAAATAGTGTATAAGTGTATTGAGGATAGATTGTGGATAGTCAGTGCTACTGTTTTGTGCTGAGGAAGGTACAGGATGACGAATTCAGAGATAGAGCGTCTTATCCATATCATCAATTGGGGGAAGATCCACGTAGACGCGCATACCTCAGATAGCAAACCAATTCAATTGATTCTTGAATTACCAACCTCTCAAAACAAGGCGATGGCATCATTAGTTTATGATAAGGCTTACAGAGAAGCTTGTGATGATGGTATGTCGCCAGAAGAAGAAGCGATAGAATATCATATTGTCACTGGCGAGTGGGATATTGAAACAGAAAAAGAGATAGAGGGAATACAATCAGATATCAAGACAATTACAAGAGGCTTGCTTGATTTATTGTTCAATAAGACAAAACTTGAAATAGCTAGAAAAACACTTAGGAATGCAGAAAAAGCATTGATTGAAAGGTTTATTAAGCGAAATAATCTATTGCAAAATACGGCAGAGCAATTCGCACTTTTTAAACAGCAGAGATACATCGTTAGTAAGATTACGAAAACAGTAGACGGAAAATTATTTTGGCCGTCAGATGAGGCATTTGATTCTTTTACAGATATGCTTTTTATCAATCATTTATGTGATGTTTATTTTTCTGAATCTAGATTGTCGCAAAATATCATCAGAGAAATAGCTAGATCAGGTATTTGGAGATCAAGTTGGATAGCAGCCAAATCTACTGGCCACTTGTTTGATGGAAATCCAACCGATTGGTCGTTTAACCAAAAGGAGCTTGTTGGATGGTCACATACATATGATATGGTTTATGACTCATACGAAAGGCCGTCTTCGGATATAATTAATGATGACGATTTGCTTGATTCTTGGTTGATTAGACAAAGTGAAAAAGTAGATGATAGAGCTAAAAAAGAAATGGGCGAAAATCTTGTTAAACAATCGTCTAAAGGTGGTAGACAGGAGTGTTTCATCGTAACAGATAGAGAAGGTGCGAAAGATGTTTACGCTATGAATGATAGAATAACTCGTGCAAAAATAAAGGCTAAAGAGAAAATAATTGCAGAAAAAGGTACAGTTAAAGAACAACATTTGCCAGAAAGTCAAGCCGAGATAAGACAAAAAGCGATGAGCGAAGCCAGACAGACAATGAAGGATATAAGTCGTCGATAAGGAGAGTGCGATGTCGGATAAGGAAAGACAGTTGTCTGAGCTAAGAAAAGCCCAGAGGGAAGAGGCCGAGGGAAGAATAAGTTCCGATTCTCGTGAGCGACTCAAAAAGATAGCGGCAAAAAAGTTTCAGACATGTTTCATTTTTGCTCTTGCTGAATTTGAAACAGCTTTTGGGAAAGAGCTTTGGGGGCATAACATGCCAGAAGAGTCATTGACTTCTGAACAAAAAGCCAATAAGACTAGGTGGCAGCAGGTTAGAACCAATATTTTGAATAAAGGACACATGCAAGCAAGGGCTTTGATGGCAGAACTTGATCTGCATGAGACGATATATAACGGGTACAAGGTTAGGTTTTTAGGAAAAGATAAGGAAGAGTAGTTGGAGGAAATATAATGGATTCTCAAAGGACATTAGTGCCGACTAAAGATGAAGATGGAAATGTGATTGAATTAGCAGTATTGGTGCCCGGCAATAAGATGGTTCAAGCTGCGCAGAAAGTTTATAATGTTGAATTATCAAAATTAATGAGAGAAGCAGTTGGCGGTAAAGACAGACTGCTTTCTAAGAAAGAGCTTGATTCATATCTTGAAAAGCTTGGAATTTGGACTCAAGTTGATCAGCTTGAATTTGTTAAAATACAAATTGAGTTGCGAGAGATGGAGCGCAAATTGGCTATGGGCGGAATGAAAATGTCTGAGGCTAAAGATCTTGCACTTCATATGAGGCTTAAGAGATTAGAGATGTTAACTCTTTACAGTAAAAAGTCAGAATATGAAAATATGACTATGGAATCTCAAGCTGAGTATGCCAGATTTAAGTTTCTCATGTATCAATGTGTCGTTAAAGTAGATACTGGCGAGAGATGGTTTAAGAGTGCTGATGATTATGATATTAGGCAAGATGAACAAGCTTCCGTCGATACTGCTGAAATTATGACCGAACATCTATTCGGATTTAAAAGAAGCGATGAAGATAATCTTGTAGAAAATAAATGGTTAAAAGATTATGGTCTGGTAGATAATGAAGGCCATCTTGTAGATGAGCAGGGCAGGAAGGTTGATGGAAATGGTCGTCTAATCGATGGCGAAGGTAGACTTATTGATGAAAATGGTAATTATATTGACAATGAAGGACGTATAGTTGATGAGAATTATGAATTTGTTGTTGAAAAACCTGAACCATTTATTGATGACAAGACTGGAGAGCCGGTACTTCCTGTTTCTATGAAGGCGAAAAAAAAGCCTAAAAAGAAAACTGCCAAAAAGAGGGGGAAGAAGACAACAAAGAAATAAGGGCGTGATTTGAATGGCTTTTGTATTAGATGCTAAAATTAGATTACAAGTAGGCGCGGGAGAGCTTAAGAAAGTTAAGCAAGCTCTAGCTAGTGTGACTGCTCCAGTTTCTGCTGGTGCTGTTACTGGTGCTGGTGGAGCAAAAGCCGAACAAAATGCAAAGAAAACAGCAAAAGCCATAAAGAATCTAAACGTAGAAGCCAATAAAGTACAAGTAACTTTGTCTAAAACTGCTGGAAAAGCTAAACAGGCAACGAAGAGCTTTCAACAATTAAATGTTGCAGCTAAACAAAATGTTGTTTCTTTTAAAAAGATGCAAACTGGATATGCTGATTTAGGAATAGCCAGCTATAAGGCCACAGAATCAACGAAAAAAACTAGTAAAGGATTAAACACTGGGGCTAGAGCCGCAGAAAACTTTGGCGCGCAAATGTTTCTTGCTGCTAAACGATATGCAGCCTTTGTTGCCTCAACAGCCGTCGCTTTTAAAGCTATAGAACTTATTCAAGCTGGAACAAAAGCTGTGATTGAATTTGATCAAGAATTAGTGAAGTTTAGACAAATTCTAAATGCGACAGAAAGTGATATACAGCATTTTAAGGAACAGTTTTTAGATTTATCGGTAACTACAGGAACTAGTGCTTTAGAGATAGCGAAATTAGGAAAAACACTTGCACAAGCAGGTTTCCGAGGAATAGAGTTGGCTGGTATAATTGAGTCATTAGCTAAAGTTCCGTTGGCCCCGGCATTCGAAGGTATTGAAGGCGCGACAGAGGGCGTTATTGCTGCTTTAAATCAGTTTAATAATGAAGGCTTGACAGCAGAGGATGTTCTAGATAAACTAACTGATGTTTCTAATAACTTTGCCGCTTCATCAGAAGATATTGCCCAAGGTATTACTCGTGGTGGTGCCGCATTTGAGGCTATTGGCGGGACTCTTGATCAGTTTATTGCAGCTTTCACTACGATTAGATCCGTAACGCGTGAAAGTGCATCCTCGGTTGGTACAGCCCTGAAAACCATATCTTCTCGTCTTGCAGATCCAAAAATTATTGATTTCTTAGAGACCAAAGGTATTAAATTAGTAGAAGAAGGACAATTTGTTGGTCCACAAGAAGCGCTACAGCGAATTGCAAGTACATTCAGTCAAATTGAAAATACGCAAGATAGAGTCTTTATCGCAACCAAGCTTGGTGGTCGACGACAAATTAGTAGATTCTTAGCTTTGGCGCAAAATACAGATAGGTACAATAGGATACTTAAGGTTTCGCAAGATTCTCAAGGAGCTTTTAGCAGAACAACAGAAGAAGGTTTAAAAGCTATTGCTGTTCAGATACAACAGTTGGTTAATGCCGGAAAGAGGTTGGCTGTCGAGCTTGGACCGACAGTGTTTATTCCATTTATACAAGCATTAAAGACTGCTGGAGAAGCAGCTATAGCCTTAGTTAGTGCATTAAAGTCAGTTATTCCAGTAATGGCAAGAATTGCTGCTATTGCTAGTGGCGCTGCGATTTTCAGAGTTGCTGGTCAATTTGCATCAAGGATAGCTGCCGGGCCTACTGGTCCATCAACTGCTGGTGGCGTTGCGCCTATAATTGGTTCTACTGCCCTCCTTGGGTATGGAGATACTGGGCCAACAACAGGACAGCAACTTGGCAAAGGTCTTAAATCTCCATTTGTACAAGCAGGATTATTAATAGCAACCGCAGAACTTGCTGTTGCGTTTGGAAAAGCGACTCTTGGTTTAAATGATTTTCAAGCTAGCCTAGTAAGGAATATAACAGCAATTGTCGCATTAACAACAATTATTAGAAAACAAACGCTTGGACAATTTCTTGGTGGCGGAGGTTTCTTTGGTAAAGAAGCTAGAGGATTAGGTGGTGCTGTTTTAGGAAGTGCTCTTAGCCTTGGTGCAGTAGCAGCACCACTATTGCTTTTGTAAGCTAGAAAATCATCTGAAGCGGTAAGAAAAGAAATAGTCGATAGCGCGATAGAGTCATTGAAAAATCTTGATATAGATACGTCAAGATTTAAAGCAGAAAATGAAAGGCTTCTTGGCGAGGGGCTCGTTAGTATTAATGAGCAATTAGGAAAAGTTATAGAAGGCACCTTTGATGCAGCAGATATAAGAGAAGCTGAAGGTATATTAGATGGCATAGGAAGAGCATTAAATAACGGATTAAGATTCCTCGGAAAATTAATGATTGGTGAATTGGGAGATCTTAATAATTTGGGAGCGATAGGCGCTAGAGAAGCAAGACAAGAAATTACCAATTTCTTCAAGACTAGCAGGGGAAGAAAATTTGTAACACAGATTTTGGAAAATGTTGCAACTAGTCTTGCAGATCAAGATGTGGATATTACCATAGAATCATTCTTCAAGCAATTTAAGAAAGTGGCTGCCGATTTTGGTATTCCAGAAGAACAAATTATCAATGTGGCAGATGCTATGGCAGACGTGGCTGGTGGTTCCAAACAATTAGAGAAAACACTTAATGAATCTAGAACTGCAATAAGGTTGCATAAACAAGAAGTTCTTGCTTCAAGAGATGCAATGATACGACTAGTTCCGCCGACTATTATTGGGCAGTTAATAAAATTTGAAAAAGCTGTTGCTTCGACAACCAGAACTATAGATCGTAGTATCAGCTTGTTCGATACAAGATTGGCAATCTTACAAAGAGGTATAACAGCGCCTACCGTTGGAACTCAATTTGCTACAGAAGAACTTCAAAGAGTAATAAGGGCCGGGGGCCTAGACGATCTTCTTGGTCAAGCACCAGATATACAACAACTTGTTCGGACTTTTGGCGAAGTTGAAGATTTCTTTGAAAAATTTGTTACAATAGGTGGAGAGTTATCTGCACTAGAGGTCGACCCAATTAAACTTGATGAGATATTAGAGAAGGAAATATCTAGTTTGCCAGATGACTTAGAGACAGTTTTTGGTCCAGTTTTTAGTGATATTAAAGACTCATTTAAAGCTGCCCTAGAGACAAAAGGATTTGCAAGACCAGATGAATTGAGGCAACTATTTGAAGATGAGTTCGATAAAATTTTTGGAGCAGCATTAGACGGTGCTGTAGAGGCAACTGCTGCCCAACTACAAAATCTTAATAAACAGATGCAATTCGAAGTAACTTCTGCACAAAAACTTATTCAATTTAGGTTAGAGACTGCTGTTGATCCTGTTAGTACGGCAGAATTACTTCGAGATATGCTTTTAGAATCAGGGATAGGTGTTGCAAGAGAAAGTAGGTTTCGAGAAAGACCAGCTACTCCGGGCGAACTTAGATTCCGAGATGATTTATCACTTCAAAGACCATTACTCCCAGATCTACAGAGAGCGATAAGAGACGGAATGAGGGAAGTGGAAACGAAACCAAGAGTTGTTAGATTCGGTGGTGGTCCAGCAACAGTTCTTTCGGCAGCACCAAGTCCATTTGGTGGACCTGCATTGGCAGCGGAAGATATTGCTGGAAGCGAAAGAACCAGAAGAAATCTTGATATGGCGATAAAGCAAAATTCAGATGCTCTTAGAAAAAATGCTGAAGATCAACAGGCTTTGGGAGATGTAACGAGCGAAAATAGGGGCGAATATACTAGATTGGTTAAAGAGCAAGCTGAATTGTCTAAACAGTCTATAAAATTGCAAGCTGATTGGGAATTACTTTCTCGTGCCACACAAGATGTACATAGAGGCCAACAAGAAGAATTGAGAAATAAACAAGCATATGCAAAAGAATTATTCGACATAGAATTAAGGAATCTCCAAGCAAGAGGCCAGATTACTCCTCGTCAAGCAGCGATAGAAAGAGTTAAGTTTGAAGGCATACAATTAGATGAACAAAGAGCACTAACTAGAGAACAACAACAAATATTGATTGAAGATGCAAGAAGAAAATATGAGTTAGCTCAAATAGAAGCAGCTACTACACAAGCTCGGCTTAATCTTGAGACACAAAATGCTTCTACGATAAATGAGGCTGCTGAAAAATATGTTAAAGGTACAGAGAATTTCATTAAAGGCACTAATGTAATGATAGAGGGTATCAATGCGGCATATGGTACACAAATACCAACAATAGAATTATTGGCTGCACAAGAAAAACAACCTAGTGAGCAACCAAAGCTTTCTCCAGAGACAGAAAGGGCTCTAGCTGAACAAAAAGCAAGAGAAGATTATCAAAGTAATATGTTGGAGTCTTTCGGCCAGAATTTAGAGGAAGGTGAGCGAAGAAGAAGATGGCTAGATGCCGTTTTCCCGCCGCCATTGCCACAGGAACCAACAACAGAAGAAAGAGTTGAACAGGAATTTACTAGACGGCAACAAGAGGCTAATAAACAGCTAGAAGAAAATACTAAAGCTATTAATGACCTTAAGACTAGATTAGATGAACCCGGAGCAGTTTCTCTCGACGCAACTAGTAGAATTAATATTAATATAGATGGGATTGACGACGAGATGCGTAGCGCAATAGAGCCAGAAATGCTGGCTGCTGCTCGAAAGATGTCGGACATTCAGATAAGGAGATTGGCACAGGGTATAGCTGAAAAAGCTGATACCGAAGTATCAACAGCAATTACAAGAACACTAGAGGAATATGCATAAATGCCATTATATCATAATTATGACATAAGTCAATATTTTTCTGCTACCCAGTTCGATACTTGGGAAGAGATCGATCTGTCTTCATATGGTGTTCCTCCCGGAGCGATAGTTGAAATAGTAATCAAAAATGATCGTGGGTCTGGTCATCCGTCGCCTTATCAATATGACGGCGGCGTAAGAGCAGTAGGATCAAGTCTTCAAAGACGTCTTCCAATTCAGGCCGCATACTCTCCTCACCATTATGTTTGTCTGCATGTCCAAGCGAATTCTGAATCCAAAATTGAAGTTTATGCCGATTATCCGGATTATATTGATTTTCATATCGCTGGATGGTGGACAAGAGGGACATATGTCGAGAAATGGCAAGATCTTTCTCCGGGAGTAAGCGATGCTTGGGCAGAAGTGAATCTATCATCGTATGGTGTCGCAAGCGGAAATGTTTGTGAATTCAACACAAGCACCCGCATAAATGCTGCTATGTCGGTTGGCGTAAGGGGTAGCGGGTCTACGCTTGACAGAAGAGTAGATCTTCATGACTATGACAATGGCTACGAAGCGGTTACGATGTTGGCTCAAGCTGGTGAGAGTGGCATTGTCGAAATATATGAAGAGTCTCAGAGTTCAGTAGATACACGTCTAGCCGGATATTGGTCTACCAACCCCGGCGAATTCACCGAACTTAGTGGAATACAAGTCAGACCTTCTGGTTACAATGTATGGGAAGGCACAGACGTTGGCGCTTCTGGCTTGCCAGACCCATGCGTATTCCACACATTGCTTGGTTGTAATCATGCTAGTAGTTATAGCAGGCTTGGTGTTAGACCATCTGGGTCCAGCACAAATAGATATCTCGATATCGCTGCATATAACAGTGTCGGTGGAGTCAACTGGGCAGGTTGGCATACGAATCTACAGGGATCCAATATAGAGTTGTGGGGAGGTAATCCAGTAGTAAACGGAGAGCTTCTAATATGGAGCTATTTTGCATATGACCCATTTGACACAATGGATCTTTTCTTAGCTGCGCCTGAATTCGGAGAAATGGACTTATTTATAGCTGGCGGATCTGGTCTACTTTATGGAGATGATATTTATCATGATGTTGCAGGTATGCCAAGTTTTACGGATGGTAATACCGCATGGGAGGTAGTAGATCTAACCCCACATGGTGTCCCGCCAAATGTTACTCTTGAATTGTTAATGGTCAATACAAGATCTGCGAATCCTTTTGCTGATTGGTATCGTTGTGGTGTCAGAGAAGTTGGCTCAAGTTTCAATAGATATGTTGAATTAACAGAAGGCGGATATAGTTGGGCCACAATGAACGTCAATACAGATTCTGATGCCAAAGTTGAGCTATATAATCAGAGCACTTCATACGTTGATTTCTATATTGCTGGATGGTGGACTAAAGGAACATATATTGAAAAATATCAAACCATTTCTCCCGGAGCAGATGCTGCGTGGACAGAAGTAAGCCTATCCGGATATGGTGTTAACGAAGGAGATGTATGTGAAATACTCTTTGGCAATACTACTACTTCTAGTGCTAATTGGGTAGGTATTAGAACCAGTGGTTCAACAAATGATAGGCGCATTCGAATTCACGAAGAAAATGAGTCTACAGAATGGGCATCTATGTTTGTTGAAGCGGGACCAGATGGTATTGTAGAAATATATGAAGAAGATGATTCTGATACAATCTGTCGACTGATAGGATATTGGTCTGAAAATCCCGGCTTTTTTACTGAACTTAGCGGCATACATATTGGGTCAGAAGAAAATTTATGGCAGGATGCATATCCAAGTTGGTACGGAGTGCCGCCCGGTGCTGTTGTCCATACCCTTATGGGTAATTATAGCACAGGTAGTTCTCGATCTCTTGGTATAGAAGCATCTGGATCGGCTGGAAATAGGAATGTAAGCGTTGGGAATAGACATGATGCCGATGGTGCAAATTGGGTTGGTTGGCATACTACGGTTTCTGGAGCTATTATACAAGTATATTCTCAAGAGGCCGACGATACAGAACATTTAATGATGAGCTATTTCTGGGCAACATCTGCTGAAGAACAAGGGATGTATTTGTATCTTCATGGTCCAGAAGTAGACAATCTGCCATTGTATATTGGTGGCGAACCAGAATCTATATCTGGTATTACTATTTACCAGCAGATAGATGCCGATGTTGTTTCTTGGAATGACGGCACTACTTCGTGGCAAGAAAAGGATTTATCTGGTGCCCCATTTAATGTCCCGCCGAATGCTGTAGTAGAGGTTTCTGTTGCGAATACATATAATTCGAGTTGGGGCTACGGTGGCATACGTTCTGTTGGAGAAACACATGATAGGAGATTTTATTTTAGGCAGGACGGACCAGATTCTGCCACCATGCATTGTCAAGTTGACGAAAATTCTAAACTTGAACATTATGCACAAAGCCCCGGAGGGGCATCGTATGTATATTTCAGATTGCTTGGGTATTGGACTAATGGAGAATATGTAGATAAATTTGAATCTCTTGGCGCTATTGGTGCAGATGCGGCATGGACTCCAATAAGTTTGGCCGGATATGGGATAACGGACGGAACAATATGTGACCTTTTAACAAATAACAATGATTCGTCTAATTCCCTAGAAGCTGGAGTTAGGGCAAGCGGATCTACACTTGATAGAAAAGTTCTAATTGATGAGAAAACAGATGAGCCCAAATATCTTTGCCTATTTGCTGAAGCTATTGGCCCAAGTGGTGCTGTAGAAATTTACGAAGAAGACGACTCTGCCCAATCCTCTTATCTAATGGGCTATTGGAGTACGCCGCCCGGAGAATATACGGAATTATTTGGTCAACTCGGTGGTCCAACAGGATTTATTGCTGCTTGGGCAGATGATGATTTGGGCATACATGGTGTCTGGAAAAATTCTGCCGCACAAATACTTGCTGGCAATACGAGGACTGCTGGACTTAATGCTCTTGCTACTAGATATAAAGGGAGCACTTCGGATGATAGAGAGGTAGATGTTGGCCAGACCTATGGAAGCGGTATAAATCCGTTATCTATGCATTGTATGGCAACGTCTGGGGCATTTATACAAACGACGGCAGGCCATGAAGATCCTTGTGAATTCTATGTGATGGGATTTTTCTGGTCCCCGCCATCTACGTCTGGCGAATTAGATCTCTTTACAGAAGGCGTAGGTGCATCTGAATCTGGAATGGGTCTTTATATTGCAGGCTTGGAGCCCGGAGATATATTATTCAGAGAAAATTTTGCTACTTGGCAACCGACAACCGCAGATGCGTGGGAGACGAAAGATCTCGCGGTAGAACCATTTAATGTGCCATATGGCTCGGTTGTTGAAATAGCTATTGTTAATGATCACGCGTCCAATGATCATTGGTGTGGTGTTCGTCAGCCCGGCTCGTCCTTAGATAGAAGATTTAAAATAAATGAAGCAGATGGCGGTGGCGAAATTGCTCTGACAATGACGTGCCAAACCGCTAGTGGATCACAGATAGAAACATATGCAGAAGCTCCCACAGGAGATATTTCGTTTGTCTTACTAGGATATTGGACGTCTGGCACATATGTTGAAAAGATGGAGATATGGGACACAACCGTTGAAATTACTTGGCAAGACAAAGATTTATCTCCCTATGGTGTTGGCGGCAATCAAATAGCAGAAACAGTTTTAGAGCATGTAATCAATGGCGATTGTGAATTAGGCATTAGGAAAAAAGGATCTTCTTTAGATAGAAAAATTAATATCTCTGCTGGATTTAATGGGCGAATGAGTTTTAGCACATTCGTCGAGACTGATAGTAGCGGCACAATACAACATTATGCGCAATATGATACAGGATTAAGCAATTTCTATTTAATTGGCTATTGGTCTGATTTACCAGCAAGCTATATTGAGTTGGCGACCACAATTCCGCAGTCTTCTCCATATGATACATGGAATGCAGAAGATATAAGTAGTTATGGTCCGAAAGCTGATTCTGTATTAGATATCAGCGCAATGAACGTACATACAGGTACAGAATATTATGCGGGTGTCAGAGCATCTGGATCAACATTAGATAGAAGATTTCAACTAAGAAATGCAAGACTTGGTGGTAGTACACTTGCCAGAATAAGTACACTTGCTGTCTCTGGATCTGTTGTGTCTGAATTTTATAGTAATAGCTCTTCGTCAGATTTCCAGCTAATGGGTTATTTTTACGATATTCCCACAGCCGAATCTGGCATGGATCTGTATTGTCTTGGGCATGAACTTGCTAGTGGAGAATTAGATTCGTTTGTCTATGGATTCGAGACAGAAACATCTGGCTCGCCATTAACAATTATTGGCCACGAGCCTACCGAATCTGGAATGCCGTTGTCTATTAGAGTTCTAGAAGCAAACAACATAGATATATTTGTTACAGGACACGAGTTGGAATCTTCTGGAATACATTTGTATGAATTCGGATATGGGTTCGAAGCTTCTGGGATGCCGTTATTCCTTAAGGTTCTTGCGTATTCAGAAATTCCTTTGTTCACAGAGGGAATGATTCCGGCTTCTGGCGGAATCGATTTATTTACAATAGGACATGAATCGCCTAGTGGAGACATCGATTTATTCACATACGGCTACGACGACGAAACTGCTTCGCTCGATCTAGTAGAAACTGGACATGAACCAAGTACGTCTGGAATGGACTTATTCGAGGGTGGACTTGGCGTAGCTACTGACAATATCCCGTTAATAATTATGGTGGCATACGACGATGGATTGCACTTATTCATCAATGGCACCGAACCATTATCGTCTGGCCTTGACTTATACGAAAGAGGCCACACAATTCATAGCGGATCATTAGACTTGTTTGAATATGGTCATACTATAGAGTCTGGTTCCTGTGATTTATATATTCCCGGACAGTATGATGGCGACGGCATGGATATGGTCGTCTTCAATCAGATAATGCTTAATGATCTAAATCTAATGGTCATGGTTGGAGTTTCTGGTGGGACTGACTTATTCATACAAGGCCATACTCAATTTGAAGGCTTTGCTGCTGTAGAAGGCAATAATCCGAGCGGCGAACTTGATCTATTCGTGTATGCTGTTCCATCTGGAACATCTGGTGTATTTTACACTAATGAAAATATGGATCTGTTCATTTCTGACGATGGATCTGATCCAAGTGGCACCGGAGCATGGGGCGCATTTGCCAAAGTAGGCAGTAGCGGGACACATGAGGATGCATGGTCGGCATTCGCAAAAATAGGTAATACTTCTAGCGGTGTTATACCACTATTTATGAGAGCGCATGCGTCTGGTGCCGCACCTAGCTATACACCATCGTCTGACGTATCTACGCTCTTTATCGAAGGCTCAGGAGATTTAGCGAGCGATGGGTACTTCCCATTCTCCAGCAATGAATACGCATTTGCCAGAGTACAATCTGGTGTTTTGCAGGGGCTTGACTTATTCATGAGTGGCTACATAGCGCCAATTGGCGAGTTAGATATGTATGTATTTGGTATATCTGGTGTACAATCTGGATATGTTGACCTATTTGTCGAAGGCAGAGGAGGAAGTCCATCTGGTAATGTGCATTTGTATTTGGAAGGATACCCAATTGCAGAAGCTAGTGGATTCATCCCAATATATGTGCATGGATTCTAAAAGAAGGTGGTTTAAATGTCTGTAGCTTATGTCAGAACAGATGGAATTGGAAGAAAGATTATTCCAGCGCCATTGGTAACTATCAATAAGCAATATAATACCAATCCCGATGGGAGAAAAGTTGGCTCTGTCTACAACATTACTCTAGAGGGGACACTATTGCCATGGCGAGGTTCTCCAAGCGGGAACTATTCTTCGTTAGATGATGCTTTCCATACGCTTGGTGGATATCCAGCAGATGAAACATATGCTGGTGGGAATGAAGATTTTGATAATATTCTTAGAAAACAAGAAGCATTACGTTGGCTATTTAGTCAGAATGGCGGCTCTTTGGAATGGCAACCTTCTGGTGGACAGCCAGTTGTTAAGTGCAATGCCAGAGTTATTGCTGTTGATTTTGAGCCGGGACAATGGGTTAATAGATGCGATTATAGAATCCAGTTGCAAGCAAATTGGATTTATATAAATGGTACTGAGTATGTTGAAGATACAAATGCTCAGGATATGATCGAATCGTCAACAGAAAATTGGTCATTTAATGAAATAGCAGGACGAGAAAGTGAGCAATTAACCGTAAGGCATGAAGTGTCGGCGAAGGGAATTATTGGATATGAACCAGATGGAACATTGTTGGATGGCAAGCAGGCATGGGAGCATGCTAAAGATTATGTTGATTTAAGAGCAACTGGTAGCATAGATTCGTCGATTCTAACAGCAGCAGGATATTCAGCGATAAATAATCACGGGCACTTTGTTAGAACGGTTAGCGTAGATGAGAATGGTGGCTCGTACACTGTAACAGAAGAATGGACAATATCAGATACCAGTAGCTATAGAGAAGAGGAGTTCAATGTAGAATTTCGTGGGGATACTGGAGATTTTACCGTATCGTATAGAGGAACAATTTATGGCGTAGACAATGGATCTATTACTGGCGATATCGATAATATGCAGGACGCCAAAGATGCTATTCCATCAGAATCAGCGGCAAGAACTAGAGTAAATAATCAAGTCGGAAGTTTGTTTACTGGCAGTTTGCCATCTTCTGTTAGCTCAAAGTCTTTTGTGCTTAATAAAGAGGCTGGTACTGTAGCATATACTTTTGTGTGGGACACTTCAGATAGCGAAGACTCTACTACGTCATATGATGTACAACTTAGTTTTAGCAAAGACAATCAACTATACACCATGTCCCTAACACAAAATGTTGAAGGAAAAGGCGCAGATGAAGATGAGAGATTTGACAATGCGAAAGATGCCATTTTAACCGATAGTGCAGCAAAGAATTTGGCAGAATCATATCTAGGCGCACCAGATAGTCAAATACCACAAGGTGTTAATTTCAATGATGAGCCGATTAATAAAACTACGGCGCTTAATGTAAAAGCTGGAACAGCAAGGGTAAATTGGTCATGGACTAATCGAGAAGAAGGATATCCAAATGGAACTGAAGTTGAATCGAGTGTCCAAATTCAAGAAGCAGCCACTGTTATTGCTAGCATTCCCATTCCCGGTCGTGCAACAGGACCGATTATTCAGAATATGGAAACTCTTACATCAGAGACTGTTACGGTTACTATGAGAGGTAAGGGATATTCTGGTGAGCCTAATTGGTCAAAATCTGAATGGAATCCAAAAACTAAATTTGATTGGTCATCAGACTATATAATTATTGGTGATACTAAAAATTGGAGCAATACGAATGGTACAGCAGAAAGAATAGTTCGCTATATAAAGGAAACGTAAAATGCCTGACATTGAAGTTTCATATGATGCTTTTGACGGACACGTTCGCAGCATGAATGTGCAGTTCGGGTTTAACCAATCCCCAACTGTAATCAGCATGAGTGTGGCCGAAAAGAAGAATGAATATGGAACTATAACACCGCTAGACATAGAGACTCGGCAGCTTATCGAACTAAGCATTGGATCTTTTGCGTTTCGTGGAATTGTTCAGTCATACGAAAAAGCAGTTACTAATATTAATGGCACAGGTATATACGATGTAAGGATTACAGATACCAAACCAGTTTTGGATGCGGCACAAGTATTCATCGGATCTGAGATTGATCACGACTATGGAGATAATGTAATTAGCATAGAGCCGGAAACTGTTTCTCAACTCTCTGATGGTATTCCATTTACTGATGTTAAGAGAGAAATCGAAAACGTAACACTCAGATATGGAAAACGAGAATATATTGTAGATCTCGATTTTACATTGCCGAATAGAGGAAATAATATAGAATATACAATCAAATCAACGGCCATGTCGCTTAAAGAGTTAATCTCACAAGTTGCCAATGACCATGGGTTAGATTGGTACGTTGAGTCATGGCCAGCAGGTACTTCTTCGGTATATGGTACTTCTGCCATAACACGAATTTATGTCAGAATGCTTGACCGTAAAAATGACCAGTCTATATCATTAAATACTTTGGTCGAACGACACGGTGAAGATAAAGTGGTCAGGAGATCTGAAGGTAAAGAGAACAGAGATCCAACTTTGAAGACCGTTTTAGCTGGCGCATATAGGTCTCAAATTAATCGATCAGATGGTGATTCGTGGAGACCATTCTGGGGTCTTGAAAGCGATGGCGATTTAAGAACTTCTCCGGTTTACGATCCAGAAGTTATGGATAAGATATTAAATGGAACACAAGATGATGGGGAGTTTACCGAAGAATCTATCAATAAAATTAGTGATTATGCAAATAATTATTGGGGAAGAAAATTCTATATCGAAATTGATTCTGACCTGATTGATTCTGATGGTAACTCATGGCTTACTCCGACTAGTGCGGCGTGGGATGAAAATGATAGAGTACCTTTCGTGTCTAATAGAGATGCACAATCGAAATTTCAAACAGATGATGGTAGATGGGTATCTTTCATTAAGCTTAATTTGCCGGGCGTTAGGCTTACAAATGCACAGGATATAACTGTGGATTGGAGGGAATATCTTCCCTTCCCAAGCTATGCTACTGCTGTATATTCATATTCATGGGCTGATAGTCTGTTTAGTAATGCAAATACTTTTATCACAGAAGATAATACGATGTATGTTAAGGTAACATCAGAAATTATTAGATCTGGATCGAGAAGCTATTTACTCTTAACTGTCGCAACGCCTCTAAGATTAAAGACGGTTATTGAATCAGATAGTGGAGAAAGCACTTCTGAAGCACGAGCTAGTAATATCAATACTGCCTATATTGCGTTACTAGATAAGAGAAAGATGTACGGGCCATTTTATAATTTGGCGACAACCACAAGCAAGGGAAAGGCGACTACTGGTAAATCTGATATAGTCATAGATTCTTCGTTATCTCCATGGATGTTCGGATATCGAGGTATCACAAATGAAGCAGGCTTTGATATTATGGAAGATGTCGCTAGGGCTAGATTGAAGACCGTTACAGATACGACATTTGATGCAGATACATTCGAATTGGAAGTAGCGGATGAGCCAAAAGCTGGTATTGGCAATCTTGTTGGATCCGCTGGAGCTATAACTAATATGCAGATAACATTCTCTATGCAAGGTGTTCGAACGATGTATAGATCTAGGCAATTTACTACAGAATTATCTAGGCACGTAAAAGAACATCAGGAATTGCTCAACAAACTTCGTCGTCAAGCAGCGATGAGAAATAATACGCTGAATCCGCCGAAAGATGATTTCAGTATCGAAGCGGGCGTTAGAGCCTTGAAGAAAGAGCTACCAGAACCAGCAATTGAAACTGGTGCAGGAACTGGCGCAGAAGAAGAAACGTCGTTTATTGGGAGAATATATGCTAGAGAAGGCGATTCTACTATATTTTCTGAAGGGTCGCCACATTACACTATTACCCCAATGATGTGGCAGACAGATAGTTTTGGAGAACTGAGTCTTGTAGAAGATCCATCGTATATTTTTAGACTATTTGGTGTTGTCAATATGGCAGAGTCACAAACGGCACCCGGTAGATTGAAAATTGGAACAGATGTTGAAGTATTTATTTATTCTACAACTGCTGGCGGTGTAACTTCATATTACATTAATTCGCCTGCTGCCGCGCCATCTCCATTTACGGCAGTCGTTACGGCACAACTTACTGGAAGCCAACCAAGATATAGTGTAGAATCAATAAATCCGACAGTACAATCAGCAGAGCTTTTGACAAGCGAATTGAATAAATTGAGCAATGTTGTAAATATTGGCGAGCCAGCAAATCATCAGGGTAATATGCAGGTCGGCCAACAAGTACAGATAAAGTGGAATGAAGATACTGATGGCAGCTATACACCATATATAGAACAACAATATAATGCATTCTTATAAATATAGGGATATGATATGGCAGAGGTAGGAGATCCAACAAGAACTGGCCCGAATCAAGACTGGAATAATCCAGCATGGCTAAAGTCTTTAAGATATTGGGCTCATGCTGCATCTGTTGATGTTGGAAATCTTGTTCCGGAATGGCCTGATCCAGCAATTGATATAGAAATTTTTCTTAAGAAATATAATGGCGATACAGATGTATATACAAACGACGAAATAATTACTGATGAAATATGGCAAGATACAATGGTTAATACCTATGTATATCTACCAGAAATATTTCGTGGTTATTATTCTGGATTAACAGATTTGGTTGATTCATTAGAAGATCAAGATGGCAATTGGGTATGGACATCTACTACTGGGGCGGCTCAGATTAATGAATACGTTGATAATTGGCCACCATATAGCAATTGTACAATAACTGGAGTAGATTATGACTTAACATATGATTTTAATGGCGGCAACGCACAAATGAGTCGTTATTATTTAGACAATGTCTTGGGTTTTGAAATTCATTGGCCAGTCGATGCCCCAGAATATACCCCAATTTCGTCGTGGTCTGGCGGCAATTGGCCAGTAAGATATAATAATGGAACGATTCCACAGTTAGTTTATGGTTTTTATGATCTGGCGACCCTTCCGGCTTGGAGTTCTGGTACACCAACAGCGCTTAGTGATTATGTAAGCGAAGGAACTTATTATGTTGGAATCCATAAAACTAATGTCCAATGGGATGCTCCGGGCGAGCCGGATATAAATGATTGGCGTTTTGGCAGTCATACTGCGTGTGGAAGATTATGGAACGGTGGATGGATGGCACCGAATAGCCATGATACGGATTATGGTGCGTATGACCACGATTTTAATTTTCAAATTTACGACGAGTTGCTAGATAATGATACAGAACAAGTACAAGAAGTAACATATGAAGTGTCATTGAAAATTAATGCCGCTGGTGGGGCTGGCATAGTAACTACTGCCGGATATTCTTCTAGGGCAGTTTGTCATGGCTTGATTGAAGTTGATTATGATGGATGGTCAGTGGGGGCGGAAGTGCATGGATATCATCAACGACGAGTAGATATCCATGTAGATACCACTGGGTTTTACCCTTATCAGGTTGAAAAAAGAACATGGACAGATGGCAGTATATCGTATCAATATTCTGCTGCTTCTCCGGAAAGCTATAGCGAGACCTTGGTAATATCCGGCTCATTTTTTGTTCCGCCAAATTCATGGTCGCCATGGATTTGGGGCGGAATGCCAGAATTTACTATTCAGGCATCGGCTGGTTATACTGCGTGGTTTTATGGCGATTGGTACGACATAGGGAAGCCGACCAATGCCACGGTGCAATATAGTCATTTTTGGGGTGCTGCGCCAAGCTACGACTTAACAATGACCTTTAATGGGAAGACAATCACTAGAACTTTTGCTCCAGTTCCTACTCCTTAGTGTATAATATATTGGAGGTTTTTATGGCAGCTTTAAGCATACATATAGCAGAGACAGATGTGAATATCGGCACAGGAGAAGCCCTTGGCTTCTTTGGGCCTGACGGATTTGGAGATCCTATTGTCATTGGTGAATATAATGGGAGAACCTTCATTACTACTCCAAGTGGTACGTCAGAATATGAGGAATGTGATAACTGCAAATATCTCAGTAGTTCTGGGGTTATTGTAGGCCAGACAGGAAATGGTATTCACCTACAACAATTGCCTAATTATCTGGCGACGATCAATATCCGTTTCACGCATACCTCAGATGTGCTGGTTCAAAATGCATCGATGACTGTCTATGAAGATGCTGATTTGCTGGATACACCAGACGGATTGACTGTCTATGCTGCCGAAATCATTCATACAAGCAAGATACAAGATGGCACAGGCACCGGCGATTCGGCTTGGATCGAGATGCAGGGGTCGTCTCAGACGCTTACGCTTGTAGATTCTCCCGGCACATCTGGTCTAAGTCCCTCTGGGCCAGCAACTCAGGATGACAGACACGATTGGTATGTGGCAATGACTTTAACTCCGACTACCCCCGGAGACAAGACTTTTGGGTTCAAAGTAGACCTTGAATATGTGTAATTTGGTGTATAATTAGTAGACAAACGTAACTTTTTAGCTTTGAGAGGGGGTGAATGCAATGGCGGCTGAGATTAAATTCTATGCAGGTAGTGGTCCTTACGGCACTGAGGTAGGCACTGGTTCCGGCATCGGTTTTTATGGCTCGTCCTTTGGGGCTTCGGTCCAAGTCGGTAGCTATCAGGACAGTTCATACATGACTAATAGCGCTGGTTCAGCGAACTACGGTGCAGCTACAAATACCAAGTATCCGGGCAATGCTTCTGGCGTGATCATCGATGATGATCCGGAGGTGCAGTTGTCTGGACTACCACTTACGTCTGGCACTGTGAATGTTCGGTTCACCTTTGATTCTGCTGTTAAGACCCAAAACTGTGAGCTTAGAATCTATGACCGCACTGATAAGGACAACAATCCTAGTGGCGTGACCTGTCAGGTAGCGCAACTCGTCAACGGCGGTTCTGGTGTTAGCTCCAGTGGTACAGCCGAAGGAACCAACGACGGATGGTCTAGTCTGTATGGTTCTGGGTCAACTATGGTGATGCTCTATAGTCCCGGTAGTGGTGGCTTGTCGCCGTCTGGTACTGACACAGAAGATACTAGGCACGACTGGTACTTCTGCTTGAGTGCGACTCCTACGAGCATCGGCAGCAAGACGCAGTTCGGCCTATGGGTCGAGCTTGAGTATCTGTAATCAAAACTAGCCAAAAATATAGGGGTTGCGTTGCATGACCGGCGTGCATAGCAACCCCTTTTTCCTTTTTAGGAGAAAACAATGGCTCCCACACCAATAGAAGTCATTGGGATTGGCATTCTTTGCGTTATGATTCTGAAGGAAGTATTTTCTTTCATCAGAACTGTTTTGAACCATAGGAATAATGGCAACGGCAAGACCAGAATAGATCTTCACGACATTAAACGAGATACCGGCTTGATAGAAGACATGGAATCAAAAGTCAAAGATTTATGGACTTGGCATGAAAAAGAAGTGCCGGGCGAACCCGGCGTGAAAGTTTGGTATGGATCCAAGAGAACAGAAGACGCTTTAGTCGATATTTCTGAATCCCTAAAAGAATTAATCGCAATTAACCAAAAGCATATGACAATGACAGAGATGCATGTCGCGGCATCTATGAAACCAAGAGCAAAGCGCAAAGCCAGAAAGAAGAAAACCTAATCCCAACGATGAACAACCTCAATAGCACGACGCAGAAGCGTCTCTAGCACCATCGCCTCTCCGTTCGAGATGTAGTGCTTCAGTTGTCTCTTGGTGTCATCCCTTCTAACACTCAATCCGATATAAAACCCACCATCATTCCTAGCGGTGAAGTACAAAACAGAATCACCGTTCTGATTCTGGTGATACAGGCCAGTATGTTTACCGTCCTTCTGTGTGCCCACGCCATTTTGTCGTCTTGCAAGCACAGACAGCACTTCGCCGACATCTGCTAGGTCAAGCTTAAAACTGATCTTATTTTTCCAGTCGAACTTTGCAGCACCTCTTGTGTCCATTTTCCCTGCTTGGTTGGCCATTTCGATAAAAACGGCTTTCTTGTCTTTGCTGAAATCGAATTGAGAGGCAACGCCATATCCGTCTCTTTTGGCTTTGTAGAGCTTGAATGATTCGCTAAATTCATCTGCCATGTCTTACTCCCTCTTAAGTTTGTCAGGGACTCTTGTTTGTCGTAATTCATTGAGCCTTTTAACAACAACCTGTGCGCTGGCACGATCTAGTGAATTAAGATCAATTGCTCCAGACTCTGTCTTTTGACAATTCATCTCTAGATCTTCTACCAGTTTTAGGATAGACACACCGAGCCTGTCGGCCAACATTCTGATTGCAGTTATCTGCCCGGTTTGGATCGCATCTTCATCTGTGTCTTGCCTGCCGAAACTCCCGCCAACGCCGATCTCTTCTGCCGAGACAATCCTGCGAAGCTTGAGGGCGTTTCGATAACATCTGCCTTTTGCGCGAGTATCTGCCATAGCACATAAATACATTGCATAATCCGGACTTACGTTGTTTTCGCATGCATCTGCGAGAGCTTCGAACCTCTTGTTTTCCGAACCATTGGAAAAGACAACCCATGATTTCGCACAAGCTCTCATTCCGTTTTCCATAGATGGCGGATCGACTAAGTCACATCCCTCTTCAACGATATCGCCCAACAACTCTTCGGCAACTCTCCGTAAGCCTTCTACTCTTGGATTTTCGCCGTCGAGTTCATCATCCATAAATTTGCCAAGAACAAATTGAGTCCATTCTGGATGGCTAGGCGTAATGTCCTCTGTGTCATGCGGATTGGTCAATTCTCTCATTTCCTCCATCATCTCATCTTCGGCTTCTTGTCTTAATTCGTCTCCATTGGAAGAACTCAATAGTTCGATTAATTCCGGCCTCTTCTTTTTGGCAATCTCTTCTTCCTTATACCCACGACCAAGCAGAGCCGATTTGAGTTCGCCTTTCTTCATTCTCGTTGGAGCCTTAGCGGTTGACATTCTTTTCCCTTTCTATGATAATCTTAACCAAGTCTGTAAGTCTAAAATCCGGTACGATCTTATTATGTACTCGGATGCCGAATTCATCTTCTACTAATCGTTTATGGTCTTCGCATCTGCATACGACTACGACTCTGGGGTCTTTGAACGCTTTTATAATATCACCAATGGGCGTTTCTTGTTCACCTATGAAATCCATATCAAAAGCATAATGACAGACCAGCGGCGCATGACTAGACAGGGCGTCTAGACACGATGAAGTGCTGGTTGCTATTAGCGGATAATCAACGCTCATCAAGTCAGATATATGAAAGGAAGAACATAGCATTGCCGTACATGGCGGTGAATCTTGTTGCAAGAAAATAGTAAGGTCTAAGCCGACATAATTATCGCATACATAGTTGATATTCTGTGTGCAGAAGAAATTTAAGTGCGACATAGAGAGGCTGTCTAAGACGACACCAATAGAGAATAGGTCATCATCAAGAGTTATACCCAGATCGCCCAGTTTAGATTGCGCTTCTTTCTTTCTGAGAAACGCCTCTTTCTTTTTAGCCTTTTGCGCTTTCAAGATCTTTTTGTCACGCTTCGGCATTTGATTTTCTCCGGTTTGCTGTGACCTGTTGAATCATGTTTTCTACGTTGTCAATACCAACAGGCTTTTCTCTATATGAGAGGTTGTGTAATGGTTCAGGGATATGATAAATGAGTCCTGTCTCAGACGTTTTTAATATCAAATCATATTCTTCGCACATTTCAAGCTCTGCACTGAAAGCACCCCTCATCTTTTGGAAAACGATTTTTCTAATCAGGAAGTTCAGATCAAAATCATTTTCACACAATGACCTGCGTTCTGAAAACGATTTTCTAAATTCTCTAACGGTTCTCCCGTCTTCATAGTGCAACAAATAATCGCTTAGAACACATCCAACAGATGCAAATTCTTTAAGAACATATAGAGATTTCTGTATCTTGCCCGGTTCATACCAACTATCTGGCTGCATGAATCCGAAAATACTTGTCTGTTGTGGAGACATCTGAATGCATGCGTTCAAGCTGTGAGCGTTGGTGCTGAATCTTTTCCTGAAAATCTTGACAGGAACATCGTCGATTTTCCCCTCAAAGACTGGTGGCCAACCAGTTTGTCCATCCTGTTCGATCTTTTCCGCTCCAAGAAGATTACATAATAACTCGTATGACTTATCGTCGCTATCGTTTTCTCCGATCACTATTTGGTCTGGCGGTCTTGAGTTGCTAACAGCAGACATAATTGCTCGCTCAATGGTCTTCTCGCTGTTACGACTGACTATCACGATTGTCACAAATTCGCTGTCTAGCATCATACGATTTTGCACCTATCGAAGAACCAAGACAGACATATCCCAGTTTCTTTTTCGATATCAATAAGTTGAAGAGAGAATGGCGAGTCGTCCGATTTGCTATTTAGGAACTTATATGGCCCAGTGAGATAAAGACCATAACACTGGAATGGTGTTGATACATCGGTGCAACTGCCAATTCTTGTCGGAAAACTCCAGAATACAGCACGGACATCGTCGTTGACCAAATGGTCGTTAAGCAAATCAAGGTCGCTGATAATCTTATCTGCTGGCAGGACAATAAAGTATTTGGACTTGCTCATTTTTGCCAGTCGCCGAATAGAGACTGGTGTCTTTTCTTCTTTATCTATTGATGCATCTACCACCAATTTACCGGACGCGAAATCTTCTTTGTAAACATGTTTGGCAAAACTAACAGACATGCCGTGTCTATTTTCTTGCCCAGTTATGTCGGCAATAACAATTCGGTTACAAAACGGGCTGCGGATGAACCATTGCACTGTTTTGTCTAGCTGAGTTATAGTCTCGGTTTTCTCGTCGTAGGTAACAAACAAATCAAATTTGAGGGTTAAATCCTCTTTTGCTTTCTCGTGAGCTTGTTCCAAGTCCAGATCTGGCTCCCATGCTCTATCTTTTCGTAACCGACACTGGCCCGGAGCGACGATATGGTCCTCTGCATCTTTGATGCAAAATCTGCCAGCAGCACACCCTGCGCCTTCCATTAAAAAACGACAAGCTTCACAATTAGTTGCTAACATTTGTCACCTTCACAGCTTCGATATAGAAGTCTGTCCCATCATATCTTTTTGTTTCAATCTCAAATCCAATGGTCTCTAAGATTGACGATAGCGTTTGTGCATCTATGGCGGATTTCCTGACATCCCCATCCGACCAAGTACCAAATACCGTTCTGAGATATTCTCTGGAAGCTAATTGATCATTTGCGAACGCCCTGCTAATTAAATGGATATCAGGAGAACAGACCTTGAGCGTCCCGCCATTGCACAATTTATTGTGCCAGTTCTGTAGAGAATCTTTGATCATGCCAACCGGCAAATAATGTAGGGTATTAGACGCAATGATTTCTTCTACAGACCCATCTTCGCACACCCAGTCTAGAGATCCGAAGTCTCCCTGCCTATACCATTCCGACTGCTGCTCATTTGCACTGGTGTCGATATTGATATATCCTTCTCGGATACTTCCCTTGCACGCTAAGTTTAATCGCATTTTGCTCATTTTCTACCCCTGAGAAACAACTAAACACGAGGACTTATCGATAGTTCTCGTAAAAACCTCACTCCATTCTTTTGCAAACCTAGATGGATTGAATTTCTCCATCGCAGTTTCTCTTGCATGACGACCAAGTTCTGTGGCTCGATCTGTATTATCCAGCAGTTCAGTTAGTCTTTCCTTGAGTTCGTCTGGGTCATTGCTCATATATCCGTTAACACCGTCTTCGATAAAGTCTGGGATTGTGGTTGTTGGCACTGTCACGATTGGGCATCCGACCGCCATAGCTTCTAGCAAAGCAACAGGACAAGCCTGCCACGATGACGTATTGAAGAAAACAGATGCTTTCTTATAATGTTTGATAAGATCTGATATACCCGGCCTGACAGAAAAGCCGGGCGAGTTACCTAACACATTTACTGGCATTCCTTCCGCTACTTGTCGCCATAATGAAAATCCTGTAATAGCATCTCTTTGGGGGAAGTGATCTGCCACGGAAAGGATTGTTCCGTCTCCACCTTCCCATCCTGAAAATAACTCTATGTCAACAGCGCTGTCCACGACAGCTACTTCTTCGTCAGAGATATCGAATCCCCATGAGTTGCAGACAAATTCAGAATTATAGGTATTAAGATTGTATTCTTGGTTGGCAAGAGCTTCGACGTAATACGGATTTGCATCTGGGGCTGATAATTCATTGTTCACGCTGACAATTGGGCAATTCATTTGTTTAGACAACTGAGATAGCAATTGATAGTGAGTTTGCCTATTTTGACTGAGTAGAAGATCAAAAGAGAGATCCCCTTTTAATTGGTCATTTATGTCTCTTCCTGATAACATGTAACAGTTTCGTGGCACTGGTCTAATTTGCACATCCCATGACCTTATTTGAGGATGTCGCAAGAAGAAAAAATTGTGTCCAGTTCTTGCCAGCAATGCTTGAAATGCTTCATCCTCATTCACACATAGGATGTTTAATCTATCATTGTCTTTCCTATTGATGCCTCTCAAAATTGTGGAAAGCAAAGATCCCATTCTATCCTCTCAGTGTCTCAAGAATAATCTGCCCTACATTTTCTCTGCTGAATTCCATCGCCCTTTTCCCTGCCACGCTACTCATTTCTAGCAAGATAGAGCGGTCTTGTCTCCAGCGACTATACATAAATTTCATCGAATCGATCAAATATTCGACATCTGGCTCAAACCATAATTCGTCGCCAGTATATAGATCTGGAAAACTTTCTACCATGCCGAAACACGGTGTCATTGCTCCGTCAATGAGGATGCCGGGCGATTGTTCTCTCTCTAAATAGCTGCCGAATAGATCGCTGATACCACAACAGTCACTAGCAATCACAGGATTCCCGAAACCCATCGCGTTATGCATGTTTGGCGACCATCCCTCACCTTTCGTTGGCAAAACGAATACGTCACACGTTTTGTGCAATTGACCCATTTGGTCTTCAGACAAACTATCTGCCAGCACAATTACTGGGGGATATCGATCTTCGTGGATATACATATGGATAGATTTCTTGATGTTGGCGATAAACTCCTTCATTTGCCCAACTACTTGATCAGGTGCCATTCCGCTCATACTTGTTTTAACTAACAAGATCACATCGTCTCTAGAGGTAAATGCAGCATAATACGCTCTTAATAGTCCTGCAAAGTTCTGCCGACGAGTCATTTCCCCTATTGAATATAGAACAAACCTATTCTTGAGTTGCGGTATATCTAATGGCTCTATTTTATCGGAGAACCTTGATTCATCGCAAGCATATGGAATTACTTTGATCGGCTTGTTAACACCGCTATTTCTGGCAGCATCAACATTGGCATCGCAAGGCACCCAAATCTCATCCATCATATTGCAACAAGAAGCCCAATTTGCCCTGCGAAAGTGTGTGGTATCCCACTTGAAATATCCTATATTTTTGACACCTCTCTTGTATTCAAAAACATGTGGTAATGTATGTTGAATTACCACATCCACGCCCTTAAGATCTTTGTCCTCAAGATGAGAGACTAGACAAGGTTGCTCGACAAGGGACGTAAGTGTGATAGGTCTACACACTACATCGATTCCGGCGGACTCGCAAGCTAGGATTTGATTAATCGCTGCATTGCCATAGTCTGTCCCGTCCCTGTACGTTGATAAATATGCGACCTTCATTATATCACCACCGCGTTTACTTTATTGGAATCTACCTGTTGCAATCTGTTCACCCTTCTCTGCTCAACCTCATTCCTATGATTAATGAGATTGAGAAAATACTCAATCACCCTGTTGCGATCAACAGGTATTCGTTGGTCAACCTCAACTTTAAAGCCAGTATTCAACGCCGTAATCCATTCGGCGGCAAAATATGTGTAGACAAGTTCTGGGCGATCAAGGATGTCGGAGATTGCCCATCTGACGAATTCAGAGTTATTCATGTATTTCTTCGGTTGTCTGAGATCTGGCTGATGTACTCTTGGTCTTGGATATTCCCACGTATCTGCCGGGTCATATATCTCTTGCTCTCTAAGGACATTCGCCCAAATAGCAGCCGTCCTGTCCCAACCCCTACGAGGCAATTTTTCGTCTTGCCCGTATGTCTCGACTGGCTCGACGATATGATCTCTTGTCTTTTTGGCATATACGTCGCGTTGCAGATCGCTTCTCTTGAGGAACGAATCTAGTTTTGCGACAAAATCTTTATTGCTCGGCAGCGCTCTGCGCTGCTCGGTTTCTATGATTGCTTCATAGAAGAATCTCTCTACCTCGATTGTGATGCTGCCGGGATTCTTCAGGTGGTCTTCCATAGCAGAGTATTTGACAGCCATTGTCGGTATGCCGCACGCCTGAGCCTCGGTCAACGGCATTCCCCAACCTTCACAAATCGAGTATTGGACATAGATGTCGAATGTATTGATAATGTTCGCCAGCACATTTCTAGGACAGTGATGGCTTGCATTTGGCGGATGTGCGCTTGGTTTGCGGCAAGACTTACAAGTAGTGACTTGCCCCGTAAAGAATGCGGGGAAAGCCGTCCCGCATTGTGTACATAGATACGTCATTAGCACTTTGTTTCCAAGCTTGAATTCTTGCACCGCTCTGCCTATGTCGTAGCCGACGTCTGGATAGCTCGTGTGTAAATACAAGAAAGTGCGTTTAACTAGATCTAAGTGTCCCTTGTTCTTGTTCTTGTAAACCCAATCGGCAAAAGCCTCGATCAAATCGTAATACAGTTTTCTCTTCTGGTTTCTCATAATAGTGCCGACGATGAGGGTCTCTGGATCTATACCAAGTTTCGCCTTGTGCTGTTTCTTGTCTGGCACCGGAGAGAACATATCCAGATCAGCGCCGGGGGACGCTACTGTGATCAGTTTTGTGCTCTCTCTACCGTACTTTTTCAGCAAATCCATGCCCCACTCTGAATATGTGAGAACTCCGTCGCATTGTTCGTAAGAATCTAGCCATGCTTCTTTTTGTGGAAAACCGTCAATGGTTGGCATCCATAAGAATTTGAAGTATTTTCTAAGTGGAGATCTGAGAACGAATTCGTCCATCCACCAGTCTCGTATTCCACAGACTATATCCGGCTGAAAATCAATGCAAACATCTTCAAATCTCCATTCGCCGAACTGGTGTGTTCTCTTGGAATTATAGGCTTTTTTGCTAGCCTCGTCATCTGGTCTTGGGGCAACTGGATAGAATTTCCAAGGTATCTGCTGGATCTTCGGATCTCCTTCGCTGGAGTAGCTACCGAGTTCCGCAATTTCGAATTCTTGCGTATCGTGAATTCGCCTCAAGACTTCGTTCCAGTACGTGCCGAAACCAGTCGCTATATAACTGGCTTCGCCAACAAACAGAATACGTTTTTTACGTTTCACACTCATATCCACTCTTCGCAAGTTTGTCACGGATCATTTTCATTTTTCGCCACAAAGAAGTCCTTGGAATATCCAAATCCTGATTGTTAAATCTGGCGATGATGATTTCCCTCTCTTCGTCTGTCAGCGACTTAATGGATAATATATCGCCAAGGACGCAATATGCTGATTCGTCCCCGTCTTCAATTTTTTCTAGGATTCTTTGATCTGGGCAGAATGAAAACAATCCTCTCATCAATTCCCATTGATGCCTGTTAACACCTAATTGGCTTGCAATTTTATCTTCTCGAATGCCTTTGCTCAGATCGGATCTTATCTTGGCAGCTAGAACTTTTGTTTTATAGGATGCAGAAGCCACACATGTAGAACGTATGGCTTCTTTTCTGATGTCTCTAGCAATCAAGAGCATAGCAAATGACTCAAACTTTCCGCCATTCTTGCTAGCATCCCACTTCTCTGTCGCTTTCCACAAAGCAATATACCCAATTTGGATGTAATCTTCTACATCCTGATATCTACTAGGGTAAAGCTTATCGGCCTGATAAGCTACTCTCTTGATAAAGCTATCGAGAAGTTTTTGCTTAGAACGGGATATCGTCTGTGCTCTCATCCGTCTCTCCCGGTGGCACAGTTTCGTTTACAGGCGGCTTTTCTTTATTTTCTTGTTTTCCGCCACCGTTTCCATTCCCATTCTTCATTCTCTCGCACAATTGGAAGTCTTCGATTCTGATCGTAAACGACGTGCGCTTTTGATCATCACGAGTTGTCCAATTCTCTTGCGACAAATACCCTGTGACATAAACATCTTGGCCCTTCTTGACCAACTCGCCAAGTCTTTCTGCTCGCTTGCCCCAGATTTGTCCTCGCAAGAAAGTTGTTTCCTGCTTCCATTCGTCGTTGTGTCGATAAGATCTGTTGAACGCAAGATTGACCGTGCAGATAGCAGTATTGTTGTCTCCAACATGCTTAAGCTCTGCATCGGCGGTAGCTCTACCAACACCATGAACTGAAATTTGCATATCTATCTCCCTTACAAAAATTGGCTTTACCTATTATATCACTTAGGCGGGCCTTTTTCCACATCTTTCTAGATTAATTTCTGGATATCATCTACGATGAAGGAACCTTGTTTCTTCGTGCCATACACTAAAACTATTAAATCTTTTTTACAGAATGGAGCCAGTTTGGAATATGCGTCCGGAAATACAACTGCATGATCTATGCTATATGTTGAATCGGATATCGTCAGGAAACACATCTTCTGGCCGGGATTCTTCCCCCTCTTCGTCTTCGTGTGTTTAACAGCATCTATGATGGCACAGATGGTCATGCTCTCGCCATTTTTGGCCCTTGGGACATTCAAACAGGTGTGTGTGGCTAAATCATGATCTGCGTCATCGGCAGCAGAACAAGACAATGAAATCCCAAGAAAATGCTTCTCAGCAGCGGCTCTAGCTCTGTTTGTATCATTGATTTCTGATTTAAGCGACTCAGCTTTCTGAAGCACGATCTCCCTACGCTTTTCCGTCAGGCAATTGATTTTGGACGGGTCATATTCGCTTTCTTTAACCAGATTCGTTAAATCTGGTTTCTTTAATTTACTGATGTCAACCCCGCTATCCAACGACTTTATTTCGCCCCTTCTCTGCTCAATTAACTCAAGTAGTTCGCCCTTTTTCAACTGGGAAATGGCTTTTGGTCGCTCGACTGGCTCAGACATCTTGGCCAGAGCTTCTTGGGCAGTCAAACCGCCCTCCAAGAGCGAGTAAAACCACTTTAACTCCTTTTGTGTCAAGCCTTTAACCTCAGTTTTATCGTCATCGCCGTTTCGGGTGCTTGATCCGAGGATTGCTTGGAGTTCTCTGATCATTTTTGAGCGTGGTAGATTATAATAATCACAAGCACCGGACTTGATAAGGGCCTCTCCGATGTTCCTGTGGAATGCCGGAACTGCCGCCAAAAACTGTTCCCATGTATCAAGTGACTTGCCAGCGTCGGAGATTTTCTTGATCGCTGCCTGACCAACACTTCTGATATGGGACAGCCCAAACGATACGGCCTTATCGTGATCGTCCACAAGTTCAAAGTGGGTGTTGCCACGGCGAATGTCTGGTGGGAGAATCTCGACATCGAACAGTCTGGCGTCTTGGACAAGCCTGTAGATTTCCTCTTTTGGATCGCTTTTGTAGTGGGAATGGGTTAGATAACTAGCAAAAAACTCATGAGGGAAATGGCATTTGAGCCAAGCAGTTTGGTAGCCAATCATTGCATACGATACTGCATGGCTTTTGTTGAAACTATACCTTTGACATTTCTCTATCCAGCCGAAGATCTCAGCAGCCATTTCCGGCGACACCAATCCTTTTCGCTCGGCTCCCTCTACGAACTTCTGCTTTAGTTCTGCCATCAATTCTGGCAGCTTTTTACCAATCGCTTTTCGTAAACTATCTGCATTCTCCGGACTAAATCCAGCCACCTCGACTGCTATCCTAAGTGCTTGCTCTTGGTAAACCAAAGAGCCGTATGTCGTTTCCAGAATAGGTTTCAAAGACGGATGCAGATATTCAAGTTTCTTTTTCATGAACTTGACGTCGACATAATCTTGTGCCATCCCTGCCTCTAATGGTCCCGGACGCAACAAGGCTACAAGCGCTGCAAGCTCTTCAATGTTGGCTGGTTTGACCTTTCTTGCCCAGTCTTGACCAAGCTTCTTCTCCAATTGGAACACACCGATAGTGTATCCGCTTGAGATCAGATTCCAAGTAGCAGGACAATCAAGTGGGATGTCATTGATGCTGAACTCGCCACGTTTCACGATGCATTTGCAATTGGAGAATTTAATTTCTTCCATTTATTTAATCTCTCTACTATAGCCGTATTCATCAAAATCTGTCGATGCCCACCTCTGGATCAAGTCTACTACTTCTTGATCTTTACAATATTCTGTCCAGTGTGGTCTTCTATGCGATCTGACATTTCGCTGCGGCAATTTGTCTATATCTCCAGCATAAAATGGTAACATCACCAATTCGTCTCGCACATTCTCAAACCGTACAATCTGGTCAAATTTGATACCATGCAGAAATACAGACTGCGGCCAACATAAGCGATTGTGTCTTTTACAGTTTGTTTTCCCTAGCCATCGTAAAAACGGCATCAATTCTTTAGACCCACATGCTCGCCTAAATCCATATGCGTCTCGCTTAGGTTCATAAACGGCAGAAAACCACAACGAGATTGCCCGCGAATAAGGATTGCGAACACAACAAAACTTAAACCAGTCCTTACATTTGTGTGGGATCGTAAGCAAATGGCTTGTCCCAGACCTCTTATCTCCACCATAATGATGGTTTAACCAAAAACGGATTGATTGCGATGCCGTCTTCGGAGTCATGATGAACACAAATTTATGCTTGTCGCTTATAACCATATGTCCTCACTATATTATATCTGCCAGAACCATTTTTTTCTACCGCCATAGTCCGATAATTACCTGCATCCATTAGCATACCAGCCTGCGACCTGTTTCATCATTCTTCCAACCCCCGGAGACATTGACGCTAGTCTATCAAACAATGGAGACTGGGTTGATTCTATAATCTCTTTTGCATGGATTTCGTGATTTCTGGCACCCTTGAGCCCCTCGAATCCATTCAACTCTGCATTCCTAATATGAATGCCATGATGATTTGACGACACAAGACATTCATGGTAGCTATTTAGCAAATCATTTGGCGGCGAGCCTAACGGTGATTCGGCAATCATCTGATAAAGCATTTTCTCGTTTTGGCTAGGGGCATTATACCAGATTTCACCTCTGGCGAATTTGTCTCTGTATTTTTCTATAGTGGGCATCATTGTCTCAAACCATTCCTTCGGCTTTACTACATGTATGCCACACAAAGCTCTATTATTGTTTGGTCTTACGAAATTACTATATGGCAAACCAATCATTTCACAATGGGCCAAATGCTGTTCCGCATAGCTTGGTTTCTCTTTAAAGATCGCCATGTCAACATCGCCCATGTAGAGACAGTCGAAGTCGTGAAATTCCGGCGCGACCAATAACCATCGCAGATACTTAATAGACAGAGGGTCAAGATTCTCGTATGGCTGGAAAGCATTTTCCCTGACCAAGAAATTGTCGTAAAACACCTCTGCTAGCATTTTCCGTACATGGCTCTTTAGAACACCATCCACAAAGAACATGCATCTTGCTTCTGGGTACGCCCTACCTATGAAGTAGGCAAACCAAGGAATATATTGCTGATATGCACTATTGGTCACAGTAGCGAAGCACATCTTCATGATAATGCCTTTCTAAAAATCTGCCCTATCAGCCATTTGCTGTCTAGCAATTGTTCTCGACTCATTGACATGATTGGGCTATTGCTTCTTCTGAACATCTCATTATACAACATGAATGCGAATGTATTCTTCGTCAGATAGTTCTCCATTCTGTCTATTTTGTCAAACTTAAATGCGTGCTGCCATCCTATTGGCATAAGAACATTCGATTTCAGGTGATAGTAATTTTCTCCTTTTACTGCTGCGCGGATAACTGATGGACCCATAGACCCCCAAGGGAAAACATGTCCAACAGGATTGTTATCCATCTTCCCATTTATAATGGCAACAGCTTTCGTTATGATCTTGCCACCTTTCTTAGAGATGATGAATCCGCTTTCTGGCTCGCCATACCCGTATTCCGGAGAACCAGTTGCAATAAGTTCGTGTTCTTCTAGGTACGACATCAGAGGCATCAAACTCTGCAAGACGACAAGGTCGCTATCTAGCCAGATGCCGCCATGTTCGCATAACAATTTGTATCTGAGATAATTAGATTTGTTGTTGATCTGCGACATCTTGAAAAAGTCTTCTCGTATATCTGGGAGGTGCTGTTTGACATTATCGCTATTGATTATATTAACAACGAAATCGTCTTTGCAATGTTTCACAATCGATTCCCAACATAACTTGATATATGCTGGCGTTTGTCTGCCCGGATAGTTGTCCCAGTAAATCCAAATGTTCGGTTTATCGCCCACTAAGCACCTTCTTTAGCATCAAGTTTCTACTAGGCCCCATGTAATTTTTTAGATTAGTTAGACCAAGAGCGGTCATTCTTTCTTTTAATTCCTTCTCTTTGTGGATATTTGATGGGCTCTTTCTAACATCATAATCTATCAATGCGACCTTTACTTTCGCGTACTCGCCAGAATCTAGAAGGTCGTTTATGATATCACACTCACTACCCTCACAATTCATTTTAAGAAAGATCTCTGCCTCTTCTGTCAAATTATCTTTGAACCAGTCGGATGCCCGAACAAATTTACATCTGGTTACTCTCGGAACAGGATTGCATGTTGTTTGATAATCCGCTAGAACAGTCCCGCCCTGACTACCCTCATTATGTAAATCCATTTCGCATGTCTCTTTCCACAATCCGAATGGAACAATCTTAACTCTAGCTGCATGTCCATACCTAGCTCGCAGTTGATCTAAGCAAATTGGAGATGGCTCAAAACAGATGATTTCATCTAATCTAAATTGTGGATCGACAACGAAATCTATCGTTTGCCCCACGTTTGCCCCAACATCTAAGAAGATTCTTTTCATTTCTGACTTCTCCAATCCGTATAAACATGTCGCGTAAGATGGCAATCGTCGTGGATGTGAAAAGCGAATTTCAGCTTATCTAGTAAACCAGTCTGTTTGAGGTGGAAATATGCAAGTTCGTGATTGGACGGCGGTAATTTCTTTAGATATTCATTTATGTTGCTGTGTAGAGCCCCAAATATATCCATATTGGCAGAACTTGTGAAGAACCAATAGTCAGCCAACGCCTTATAGTGTGGCGTATGCGGATAACCAATATGCGTATGTCTGATTCCTGCTCTTTTTGCTTTATCTCCTTCGTGCCAGCCTTGATAATACCAATTTTCATGTCTTAACCCGAAACCATTGGCAAGCCTCATTACGCACCAATTTGAAGCATAGAAGTGTTGCATATCGAATTGATCAAAATGTACATCGGTTAACCAAGCAACATCGAATCTGCCAATCATAACGCAATCATATGTGAAGCCCTGTTCCTGCTCATATTGTCTTTTAAGTTCAACACACTTCTCTATGCTATACCACCTACTGATAGTAATATGTTTTTTTGTAGTCACGCCGTTCGGATATTGCGGGTCTCCAGAATGTGATCCGGGCCTCATCTTATCGAACATGATCTGCTTTTCGTATATGCCCTTCTTAGGTTTATATGTTTCTTCCAGATCTTTCTGTAATTCTGGGTTCCATGTGTGGATGAATACGTCGATATCGTTATGGGCGAATATATGCTTTTGGTAATGTGAATGACCGAGTCTGTAATCAGAAACCGGGTACACCAATCCCTTTTTCCCATCCCACATCTGACCGCCAAACACCTTATCTGTCTTGCCGCCAGATAATCCACATAAGCATAATGCTACTTTCATTTTCTTCTCCTAGATCTTGCCGACCTTGCCAAGTTTCATATCTGCCAACGAGATCTTAACTTTCTGAGGATCGCGCTTTTCGTTTTTTAGCCATTCCTTTCCCTTGCGGTATATATCTTTAGGCAATGATAAGCTACCACAAACTTCATCCAGCTTGATGTCCGAAGCGGCGACAAACCTTTTGACCAACAAGCTCAATCCATTTCTTCTCTTGCCCCAACCCCACGGGAAATCGACAACATCAAATGTGCCATCACTATATTTAGTCCTTAGATCGAGTATGAATTCACGACATCCATCGATCCTAACTGTATCGTGAAACGCTATGATGCCATCATTTGCTAAAAGGGGATAAACAGCGTCAAAATCATTCTTGATACCAAGATACGAATGACAACCATCGATAAAAGCGAAGTCTATTTTTGGACACATTTTCGCTAACAAAACAGGAAATTCTGGCGTCATGGTGTCTACCTGTGTCAACGTAAAATTGTTGTATCCATGCCCCTTTAACATCTTAGCCACTTGAGCTTTGGTTTGCTTGGTTTGGAATTGCTTTTTTAGTCCATGGGTTGTCCAACAGTCA
>Ga0180438_10001070_pt1 | contig 49978 bp, 38 predicted proteins | sample SS_ome_12_FD_132455 | JGI IMG/M metagenome (GOLD analysis project Ga0180438, IMG submission 132455) | Hypersaline lake sediment archaeal communities from the Salton Sea, California, USA - SS_3_D_2 metaG | ecosystem: Environmental > Aquatic > Non-marine Saline and Alkaline > Hypersaline >...
AACTCGATCAGTTGCTTCTGATAATACTAGTGAATGTGTTGGATGAAAAAATGAAAAGTCCCAAGAAAAATTCTGAGCATGTCCACATGTTAATTCCAGGAGATGCTGGACTAGGAAAAGGTTTTACACAGAGAGATTGGTTGTGGAATAGATATGATAAGTAAAATATTTATTCCATAGACAATTTAAGTTCACAAATCATAAAAATTACTACTACCATCAGGAGTAGTTTCCACACGAGAAACTAAATCAAATTCCATAAAAACAAAATGCTTTTTTTCCCAAATTGCTTCATGGTCGTGAACAAGAACCCAGAAACGGTTCATATCGATTCCGATATTTCCACGTCCTAGTACATTCACTGCCTTTTGAATTTTTTGGCGAATGAAATCCATCTCTTCCTCAATCTGTTTTCCAGCCTCTTTTGAATTAGGACTGATGTGTTTCAACACAAATGCTTCAATAGATTTCCGGTGTTTGCATTGGCGCAATGCTCGCTTACTTAAAGCATATTCACGAAATTCTGTATGGAAACGATCTGCAATGAGATTCTTTAATTTGTCGGCTTTTGCTGTTAAACGTTTATATTTTAGCTGAATTGCACGTCGTGTTGGCTTGGCGACGCCATGGATTCTTCCAAGATCAGGTTTGGAACGCTTCTCTCCCATCGTGAAAGTAAAATGGTGGTAAGTGTGGTTTTTGGATTTCGATATGAAATACTGAAAGTAATCAATCTTATAGCTAATTAAGGTAACAAAACAATTTCTTCAATACAAACTATGAATCATTTTCTTTGATTCTGTAAACAACAAACGACATTCATCCCAGAGTTTCATGAATTCTTTGTAGCGCTCCACAGGTCTGCCTCGTGGACGAGGAAACAGTTTTACTATAGCAATGGAATCCTTATGTTGATCACGATTCCTGAAACATCGACGGAAATTCAGAACATTCTCATTTATTCGAAAAGCTTCCTTAAATCCACGCAAATATTCCAACTTAATTCCATTAACATTCTTGGAACGTTCAAATCCAAGTAATGTGAATAAACTATGTGATCTCAAATCAAATGTTTTTGATCGCATTTCATGAAGATATCCAATGGTTTTTCCACCAGTGCATGACCAGTGTTGAAATTCAGCAGCTACTTTCAAATCAAGTAGCAAGATTTTTCGGTATAGTTCACGTAATTTCTTGTCCAGTTCGATTGCATCGTCATCCAACCCATCTGGAATTGGAGCATCCAGTGGTTTCAGCGCTAATGTCTTTAGAAGAGATGTGCAGGCTCCACCAGACATGCTGAAATAATTAATCGGCAAAGCATATAATCACAAATTTCTGCACATCAAATGGTGTTTATAACTGCAGAAATTTCCAAAGATGGGAAAGCGTGGAAAAGGTGGACGCGGACGGAAAAAGAAATCTGGACTAACAAAGCACGATGAAGAAGAAAATACCACGACTCTCAACAGTGTGGAAAGTGACGACGCGCTGAAGAAAGCTGAGAAACAAGCAGAATTACGAGAGCTTTATAAGAGACAAGTAAAAAAGCTATCTTGGAATCAAGCATTCAGAGAGGATCCAAAGATAATCGATCGTATGAAGAAAGCTGATAAACCCCCCGAAGCATATCGCCAAAAGACAGTATGGGACACAATACATGATTGTAAAATGACTTCGATGATCTCGGAATCAACGTAAATCAACTTATTTATTCCGGGCACGTTTTTTCTCTGTACAATCATTACAATGAAAATCAGGCACTTCACGTTTTTCAACTACATGTGATTTGCTGATCATATCCAAGTCAGGATTGAGAACTGCATAATAATCACTTGCATATAATTTTAATGGCGCACTGTTTGGCAATACTTCACCTTCTTTTGTTTGCATCTGCACTTCCCAAGGTTCCAACAACACAAACTTTGCTACAGCCTTTTTGAGGTGGTACACCAAAAGATTGTCGAGTTGTGCATGTGAATGAACATTCGGACAACAGTTTTTACGTGTACATCGAAATTGGTTTTTATTCCAAACTTTGTGAAAAAAGTTTTTATATTGCGAAGGATATTTCTTGGAACGTAACCATTTTCCCATCCAATTCACATAAAGCTGGCATTTTCCAAGAGATAACAAAGCTTGCAATATGCATTCCTTGTACAAAAATGTTTTCAGTTTTGTATCTGGTTCAACATGCTTAGCTCCAAGCAGTAATCTTAGTGATGGAGCAGAAACATGGAGCACTTGCTCAAGTAAAACTCTCAAATGATCACCTTTTTTAATTTTATCTAGATTCAAATCCAGCGTATGGGTTTTCCCAGTCCAGCTGCGTACGAAGATCTGCATTGTGTATTGGCTGATGCTGGATTCTATCCAGTCGAAAGAAATATCATTCGCTCAAAATGCTATGTAAGGTATCAAGCATGATTAAATAACGTTAATGTAACGAGGTAATTTTCATTTTACTTTGCCTCGGTTTCCACAATCTGCACACCATTTCAATCACATCAAAATGACCTCCATTAATCGTCCGATCATCTCGTCCTACATCGATTACACTAAAGGTTGTGTAACCGCCAACATGCCGTGTAAGAACGAGAATGAATTCACTGATGCTGATCGTCAGTTCATGAAGGAGACTGTACCGAAAATATTGGCGAATTGTATGAAAGATTTGAAATCTCATAACGGCATTCTGAAATTCCAGCAAATCCCAGAATATGAACAAGGTCTTCATGATTACGCCGAATTTGCTCTGAACAATCATGAAGATTCCGAAAGACTAATTGTGAACGAATTTATTTCTTTTGCACAATTAGTCGTGATGAACAATCCTGGTTACATCACTCTCATCCAGAATTTCAAAATTGAAGCATATGTTCCGTTGGAAAAGCCCGGATACGTACTGGTTGCCAGTGCTCACATTCCAGGATATCATGCTGCCAAACTTGCTCAAGTGGAACGACAATCAAAAACATCTGGCACACTTCAGCAAGTGGGTTGTGCTACTACGGTTCCTACAAAACATCGTTACGTGGCAGTTTTTGGATCAGCACGTAATCTCACCGATGCTGATGAAAGCTGGAAGCAAGCACGAAAACTTGGAAGTGGATTGGCAAAAAAGAAGTATCATATAGTCAGCGGTGGCTACACCGGAATAATGGAAGCTGTGTTTCAAGGAGCACGTGAACATGATGGAAAAACTTTTGGAGTTATTCTACCTCAAGTGTTTCATGATCGACCCACCGCAAACCAATATACAACAAGAGTTATTGATGGGGGAACTAGTGAAATGCAGCGTGTTGATAAGCAATGGAGTTTAGCTTCGAATTTCGTTGTGTTTGAAGGAAGTATGGGAACATTCCATGAACTCCATAGCATGCTGGTGACAGCTGCAATTCGACGTATTCAGGAACCAGATGAACCCAATCCAATTCGATTGTTTGTTAAACGTGGAGGCCAGATTGAGCAAGCAATACGCTCAGTCGTGAGCATTGTCCATCGTGACAAACAGGATATTGAATTGATCACCTTTTTCGATGATGTTCAAGAAGTTGTAGATGCTTTGCCTGTGTTGAAGAACATTTTTGAATTCTAATCATCTTGTTTTTTATTTTCTCGATATTCATTCAATAAATCCATATACAATTTATCGATATTTTGTGAACGATCGAAAGATTTTTCTATTTCGATCATTTCCATAAAATCTTTCGGCCCTTGTAAATCATAAACATTCAAAGGTTGTGTTTGTGCACACATGAATAGTAAATGACCGAAACCATAATAATGAAGTGGACCACCAGTATCACGATCTTTTATCCATTTCCTCATACCATCCTCCCCACGAAACCATTTCAACATCATCTTCTTTGAATGTTCATAATCACAATCACAAACTTTAACAATAATAGTGCGTGCACAAGCAAGCACACGACTTCCGCAAAATTCAATAAATTTTTTCGAGAATTCGCCTGGTGAATGGAATGAAATCAACGGAGCATCTCGCTCCATACCTCTCATTTGCACAAGGTCTCGCATTGTCACGAGTTTGATTGTTTTTCCTGTGCGAAATCCATACGTAAAAGCATTATTTACTGTAATGTCATTCAACGATAGGAATATCGATCGAACTGCGTAATCCTGCAGACAAGATCTTTTCACGGGACGTTCTTCTATTTGGTTGTCCTCAGTTTGTGCTGCTTGTTTAACAAAAATCATATCATCACGAAGAGTTGTAGCAATTGACTTGTGAACTTTTCCCAATTCCCTTCTACTCCAAATACAAAAGTAACACAGTTTTGCAGGGCATCGTAAGGTTAAGTGGGCTGCAAGATGTTCCAGGTGACCTCCGTAATCTTCATCTCTACCACATTGTCCATATGACAGTTTAGATTTTTGTAATGTTTGAATCACATCATCAAACGATTCGTGTCTCTCAGGCGTATACATTTTGAGTTTTTTTGAATTGTACTGTGTTGATGTGGAAGTTGTATTCCATTGTTACCTTTTATATCAATGGAATAATATAACTTGCTTTCATACTCCTATAGTTCATAACCGAATTTCTACATCAATTATTAGTCGAATGACCATGAATCGGCATATTCTTTTGTTTGTTTTGATATCTGCTGCTGCAGCAATAGCGACTCAAGCGCCAAATGAACAAATGTGTGAATCTTGCTCTACTGTTGACAAATTCCAAAAAACTGGCAGAGTTCTGGCTCGCACTTGTTTCTACGGTATGGAAATGGCAGCAGATATCATAGAGTCTTTGGTGCCATTTGGAATGCTGCAAATTATTGAGATTCCACTGGGAGCCACATTGAATGTTACTGAGGAATTGCTGACTATGACTTTGATGGCATCAAATCAAGAAGATCACAGTGTGTTGAAAACCACTTTAAGAATAGTTTCGCACTTGGATGAACAAGCTAATTTATTCCAGGAGCTATTGTGGCATCAAGCAACCAAGCTATTTAAAGGTGTAACTAGAAGCATTGTGTTTCTTTTGATTTTTATTATATTTGGTATTGTTGCATACGGATTCGTTTCGGTCTGTATGCAGACAAAGTCATCTACGATTGTTGGATGATTTTTTATTCATATTATTTCAAAAGCTCGCTTTTATGTTCAGAAACATCAATAACATGCTTTTCAATCGAATCTTGCAAAATCAATTTATACACTTTGACAGACCGTTGTTGACCTGGTCGATGTGTTCGACTGGCGCATTGCAGTTCTTCGTTTGGTTGCCACCATGGAGACACAAATATCACTACACTTGCTTCAGTCAAGTTGATTCCAGTGTTAATACAATGTGTGCAAACTAAGACATCATTTTTAGGTGATCTGACACAACGATTTGCAATTTGTCGCGGAGGTTTCGATTTGAATCGCATTAACACATCTTCACGATCATCACTACCATCACCAGTCAATTTTAGGGCACTCAATTTTTCAGCAAATCCTTCGGCAGTACCACAATAATAACAAAAAACCAACACTTTTTCATGAGCCTTTCGAGCTTCATTCACAATCTCACGTAGTGCAGTTAGTTTAGGATGTTCTTCACAGCGAGCTTTCATCAACACATCAGAACCACATGCTGCACGTAAAGCGTCTGTAGGGTTTTCTAAACTTTCTGCAGCTTGACGTAACAACTGAACAGCCCCACCAGCATTTTTGGTTTTACGAAGTGCGGTCATCACTTGTAGCAATGCCGTTGTCGGCTTTACATTGACAATATGTAGAATCGCATCTGGAACTCCAGCAAAACCTTTCAAATAAATCGCTTCATTTGAAGATCTTGCAGTGATCGATGTTTCATGTTTGAATGTGCGTTGAACATGTGAAGACCATTCCAAGGCAGGAAATCCACAGAATTCACAAAGTGCATTCTTATCTTCTTGTCTGTTGATAATTGGTGTGCCAGTAAGACCAAGACGAACGGAAATCTGTGGTGCGGAATGTGTTTGTAAGCAATACATTGCTCCAAACAAGCAGGAATCCATGTTTCGCATGATGTGTAGTTCATCGGCAATAATCATACTGAATTTCGTAGTGAAAAACTTATGAAATGCACCTCTTTCTGCTTTCTCAGTGACAATCGGATGTCCTTCATGATCGAATCGAATACCTTGGGGCGCATAACTCTGATCGGCTTCACGTAATGTTTGAATAGGTCTTAACGATTCTGACCATAGTTTTGCAAGTGCCGAATGAGTTATAATCAACATATCCATTGCAGCAAAAACAGATGGTGGGGGTGAGTCGGATGCGATTTTTTCGTATGCACGATACATCAAACATCTCGAAAAATAACGTTCACATTCATGAATCCATGTTGTCACAACCCCTTTAGGACAAACAATCAATACAGGACACTCTGCAGTATTCTCGCATCGACTTAAAATCAAAGCCACACAAAGAGCTTGGACTGTCTTACCCATTCCTGGCTCATCAGCTATAACACAACCACGACGAAGATCTGATTGTGCATGACGCAAAGCAAACTGAATACCTCGTAGTTGATGAGGCATCAACTCGATTTGTGTAGACATTCCAAAGCCATGTAGGGTTTCACAAAGAACATTTTGAAATTCCACTTCATTGGCACCTTCTTTTGCCAGTTCACAGACACGCAATGCTAATTGATGTTCATTTTGAGATCTTGACCGTTTTTTGAGCGGTTGATAAGATGATGAACCATTGCTTGTGTCTTGTTGTCGTTTACGTTTCTTTGTTAAGAGTTTGGCAATATTGAATTTTTTTCCTGTTCCGCTTCGGTAACTCATATTTAAGGTGTTATTATGTTTGATTGTGTGTGTGTCTCTATAAATTAATTACACTTACCTTTTTTATAATATCGGAACAATGGTATATATTGCTAAGCAATTGCAAATGAACAAACAACGATTTATTGACAGATTCTACAACAACCAGAATTGAACTTTTCTGTGTGCTTTTTTTTGAAACAAACAATCAAACATGGACACCATTGACGAAATGTTGGCGAATTCATTAAATGAATTACATGTTGAAGAAGATTTTGAGTGTTGTCCAAGGAAAAAACGTGATGAAGCAGAAGATGAAGAAGCAGAAGATGAATATGTTCCTGATGACATTAAAGCATATGAAAAAGATTTGGAACATTTGAATTTGGCTTTAGAAGAAGGCTTGATTCCAGCACTGCTTTTGGTGAGTCCTGAAGACAATTGTGTTGAAGCTGATGTGTATCATGAAGAAGAAGAAGAAGTTGATGACATTGGTCAGCGAATGAGAGGTCGTCGCGGCGGACGTCGTGCTGGACCACGTCTATATCGTCGTCCACCGCGTGCAATGATGCGTAGACGCAGGTTGCGTAGAGGTATCATGGCTCCAAGATACTTTCCACGTGGATACCGTCCTTACTATTGGCGTTCGTTTTGGTTGAATCAGTTGTTATTGTTAGGTGCTCTGCGCTTCGGTCCGCTTGGTTATTATGTTTTATGGCCACATCCATTCATGCCCAATTATTATTTATGGGCACCACGTCATTGGATGCCAGGAAGGGGTATGCCTGTGCCAAGAGAAGCTGTGGCTGTGCCAGCTAGTGAAATTGAAGAAACCAAGGCGCCACGAAGAGTTGCACCTTGAACAATAACAAATGAATAACAACTCATATAAACATGTGAGCATCTTGATCATTGACAGCACCACTTTCATCCAGAAACAAACAAACATTTCATAGCACTGAAAATGAATACGATCATTGATTCACTTTCCACTTTCATTCGTTGGATTCCTCGTCTTTATGTGATATACATTCTTGTACTTTTGGTTGGCGAACGTGTTGTTTGGTTCCAAAGAGCTTATAATGAAGCTGTGGATGCCGTAGATTATGATGAATTCATGTGTAAATTTTGTGAGGAACCACGTCACATCCGTTTGATGGGACCAAAGCATTCTACATCGATTTGTCCTAGTTCATGTTTTGCTGCAGAACGTCCAGATAATCCATGGCGCTATGGTTTGGAACATGTTTTGAATAACACCTATACATGTGTTGATATTCCATGTTTGGATGTGCCAAAACGAATCTTTGGTGACTGGCGTGGAGTTCTGGTAGCATGCTTACTTATTTACGGCTCTCGATACTGGCTAATGAATATATTTTATGATATGTTCATTAAACCACGCTTAATTCGTCGTCGAGTAAAATCAACCAAGGATGATCCTGATCTTGATATGGATGAATTTGGAAATCAATTTGTGCCTGAAATTGTTACATGTGTACCATCTGTAGATCGAAAGAAAAGTGAATGATTTGTGATGTTCAAGATTGTAATTAAATTTTATTCAAAACACGTTTTAATGAATCAGGATTCATCATTTTGCAATTCAAGGTTTCTCTCAATTGAATAGGAGCATTTGTAGGCAAACGATCGGCCACATACATTCCAGCACGTTCATTATAAGCCATTGCAACGACAGCAAAAGCAGAAACAACCATCAAAGCTTGTTTAGTTTGCATAGGTGTTTTTACATTTTCTGTTTCGTCTTTCATGGGCAACGCACTCTCTATACCATACGGAAGAAGATTGATACGGGCACGAAATCTTTTCTCTGCTAATCCAAGAGGGAAAACTACATTTTCTGGATCATCCGGATCACGCACTGGATTTGCTGGCACAGAAAACACAGATGAAGTGAAATTACGGATAAAATCGGCAGGTTGACTATTGAATGCAACTAGGGATGTGGAAAACACAGCAGCGGCTGTCTTTGTAGCCGCCTCCCAACTACCAAACAATATGTTTGTCATTGATTAGTATAATTAGTATTCAATGTTCAGTGAAGACAAAATCTTTTGCTGTTATCACTAATTGTTTTATCACAACGAAAACCAATCATGGAAACCATAGGGAAATTGTCGGTCAAAAGGGAATTATCTCTGCATGAAGCAGACTTGATGAGTGATATCAAAAGATATGGAGTTGGTGAAAGGATATGTGTAATTGCGGAATTGCAGCAAACAGTTGGTAAGACCACTGAAAGACAACATTATGTCATCGGAACAAAACTGCCCAAATCGGAATCACCAGAGTATGTGGCTTTAATGAATCCGTTGTTTGTCAAACCGGAAGAAATTGTGGATTCTCGAGATCGTCTCAGTTATGAAGTATTCAAGAATATTATTGCTCAATTAGTGGAAACAGAATCTCGTTATTGGTACAAAGTGACCGAAACATTAAGTCCTGCTGATATCGACAATGTCATCCGCACGATGCGAGAACGGCCTAAACACGTTCACTATCAGATAGTAAAAACAAACAAGGCATTATTGAGTCAATTTACGGTTAATGTCATCCCATTTCTTGATGGTCAACAACTCCCGGCAGAGACAATCAATTATGAGGATCTAGCGTTTCTCTTAAATTCAGAAACTGAGTTTGATGAGGAAGATGTTGAATTCGAAAAGGATATGGCATTGCTTCTCAATCAAGAGATAGAAACGAAATTCGATGAAGAAAGGAGCGATGATGAAATACGAGAGTTTATCGGTAATCTCAAATATTTACAAGAAGGTACAGATCTTCCTCAATTCCGGAAATTGGTTGTAAATCACTCGATGATTTACATGAGTCTTGCTAAGAAATATTTGATGCGTTTTGATGATTCACGAGAACATGCCAACTTCATCCCAGAAGATGGAATACTGGAAACTGATGAACAAGAAGAAGCATTCACCGAGTTTCTTGAGAGATTATCAGAGACACCACCAACTCCGAAGAAAAAGGAAGAGGTTGTGATTACTCCACCACCAAGTCCGAAGAAAAAAGAAGAAGAAAAGCCAGTGATTGTGATCACTCCTACGCCCACTCCAGAAGAACAGAAACCTATGATCACCCCTCCACCTACTCCGAAGAGGGAAGAAGAAGAAAAGCCAGTGATTGTGACACCAAAAAAAGAAGAACCAGAAAAGATAGTAGAACGCACACCAGTCCTGACTGACGTTGGAATACTTTTGCCTTTAGAACAATTCGATTTTGTCAAGTTTGAACAACGATGTATGCGAACTGAAGCCCATAATGAACCTTTGTTGTTATTGTTCAATGGCACTGGGGAAGATCCATCTCAACAAAAAGCGATTTATGCCAAGCGTCAGACGAGTATTGGAGAGATGGTTTTGGTCGCATATCGTCAAGATATTAAACGTAAAGTGAAAATTGTTTTGATTGATGTTGGTGCACTTCATGTGATTTCAGGCCATGTGGAACCACTTCAAGGCAAAACACATTCTGTTCGAAAGGTGCCGAATTCCACTACTGGTCAGACAGCAAAGCTAAGGAACTTTTTTACAACTTGGGGTTTGGATCCTGATGTGGAAGAAACATCACTGACCGAAATTGTTACCGAGCTCGAACCTGATAAACAGCAAATTGCTAATCAAGTGGGCAAAATTAATCAATACTACATCAGCTATGGCAAAGATGATTCTTCTGTGAGAAACAGTACACAAGTAGTTATCCCCGAGTCTGTGGCACAGAAAGTTGATGCTGTTGCAGTTATAGCAGAAGCACCAAATGAGAAACAAAACCAAAAAGGTCTGGTGTTGTTATTTCAGAAAGGTTCTGAAAATTCTTTTTCTCTTCGAGGAATTTTGACAGCCTCGCAAATCGTTTCACAACCATTGTAAATATAATTTAGTAAATTTTTTATTCATAATTCCATCATTCCAATTCTTTTGTTATCTTGATGACACAAACGTTTTGAAATCTGTCTTGCAGAATTATCCAAATCATTCAATGTGCGTGCACCAGTCAATACAATGGAACCGGAACTGTAAATTAGCGCATGCACACCAGTATTCATTCGTGTTAGCAGACCGGGGAATTTCTTTGGAACCAAGACTGAACGTGGGATATTTTGTTTTAGTAATTCCAAATCCAGATGCCGACCCAATCGAAGGCATCCAACAACATTTCGTACATGAATGACTGGCAGTGGAAATGAGCCTATTACATCCATTATCATCAATAGGATGCGATAGATGGCGGTGGCAGCACCTTCGATTGTTTTCGATCCTGGACAAACGATTTTGCCGCTCATGAAAATCGACACTGTGGGGCCGCCTTTGATTCGCACAATGACAGATGGAAACTTGTGTTCCCGTTTGACAAAACCTTTATTACGATATCGCCAGAACAAAGCATCCAAATCGATTTCTCTTCCAATATCGGTTGTCAACACAAGATTTTCCGGTGTCACCTGTGGCAACAGATGACATTCTTGCATGTGATCCCTCCACCGAATCCCAGGACGCATCATTTCCTTGCATCCTAAATGCGAACACAGACATGGCACACGATTTACAGATTGTTGCTTATGTTTTTTCTGAGAGACGACCATTTTCGTTGCTATCAAATTATTCTTACTTTGTTCAGTAATCACTAAACTATACACTCACTTTTCTTTCCATATAAGTAAATGATCTTCGACAGAAAAGCCTCACTATCATCACAAACAAAACCAAACTCAACAAAACAATGAGACCGTGAATAATGTGCCAAATATCGACAATCCAGAATTGGCTGGTCATCAACACATCCAACGCATGTTCACTGCCATTAAGACACATGTAATGAAAGAATTTCCAGAAATATCCCGAGAGAAGAATGAAAAATAACGCTTGTGCAAGATTGGCTGCAGCAGCAAACGCTTTGAATATTTCACCGAAACACATTGTGTTGTTATTGTTGTCGATTCGCTTAGTACTATTGTTGTTTTAATAAGGGAGGAAAATAAAATTCATTTGTTTTATTCCAAAAAATTCAAGTATTATCTAAAAACGATATGGTGAATCTTACATAGCAAAGACAAGCAAAAAAATCACTTGTTGCTGAAATTGACTTGATAACTTGTGAGACCTTCAGGAATAGCATACTCATCATTCTTCAATCTAACACCTCCTGCAATCGAGGCTGGTCGGCCAGCTTCTGGCACAATTGGTGAAACAGTGACACTTCCACCTTCTTTCATTTTGTTGAGCAAACGGTTGTAAATCTCAGGACAAGCTTGTTTTGCTCCCATATTGCCGAGAGGAATAGGTCCAACTGTATTTGCATAATAGTAAGAAGGCAAAGATCCTCCAGCATAATTACGTTCACCTTCGGTCAAACGTTGTTGCTGAGCACGAGCTTGTTCGTTTGCAGCAGCAACATTTGCATTATCCGGCTCACGTTCACGTTTCATGCCTACTTGGGGAGGTGGAGTGATGCCTGGAGGAACCGGAGCGACAGGTTGCGTTACAGTAGGGGAAGTTTCAAGACGACTTAGCAAACCAACCGAAGAGATTTCTTGTGCACGCAATAAAGCTGCGTCAGCTTGCTGTTGGATGTAATCTTCAAGACGTTGTTTATCCTCGTTAGCTTTCTGCAATTGCTGAGCTTGGACTTGGCACTGATCCACGTATGTCTTCAAATCGGAGCTGGCAGCTGCAGCGACTTGAATAGTATTCTTCAGATAATCTCTAGCTTCCTGTTGCAATTGAGTTGGATCCTGAATTGCTGCATCCAAAGATTGCGAAATCTTTTGATAATCCTGGGCGGGCAAAGCTTTTTCCAATACTGCTTTAGCAGGAGTAGCAACCTGTGCAATGTAATTTCGGAATGCTTGAGTCTCGACAGATTGTTTTTCTTCCTCTTGCTTCCTTCTTTCGGCTTCTTTGGCTTCAAAATCAGCAAGTTGTTTCTTCTGAGCTGAGAGTTCTTCAGTTTTCTTAACAAGTTCACGAGTCAGCAAGGCGACTTTGTCGGTATGATTATCGATTTGCATTGGATCCTGAGCAGCAGGAACAACAGTTGGTTGTTGAACTGGAGCTGGAGCTGGAACAACAGTTGGTTGTTGAACTGGAGCAGGGGCTGGAGTCGTCACAAGCGGTTGAACAGGAGCTTGAGTTTGTTGCTGAGGTACAACCGGAGCAGGAACAGGAGTTTGATATACGTGAGGAGGCGCTACTGTCGTAGGAGCTGGTTGAGCAGGAGCTGTGGTTTGCTGAATCAGCAATTTCAGTTGATTCTCCAATTCAGCAATCTTTGTTGCTTGAGTATCAACTACTGGAGCAGGTGCTGGAGTTGCTACAGGTGCAGCAGTAGTTTCAGGCACAACTGCAGGTGTGGCTTGAACGTTACCAGATTTAGCATCTTGCTGTTGTTGGAGTTGCAATTGTTCTTGCTGGATTTTGTGGAGTGCATCAGTCAGTTGTTTAACACGATCATCACTTGCCACGGAAGTGAATGTTGTAGTAGTGGCGTTGGGATTAAGTGCAGCAGACATTGCAGATTCGAGTTGTTGTGCAAGTGGAGTTGATGGATGGAAGAATTCCTGATCAGATGGAGAAGGGTGAATGTTGCTTGTCGGCTCAGATGGTGGGGGTGGGGAAGAGGATTGTTCAGAAGAAATCTGTGACAACTGTCCTACAACTGGTCTATTATATCGTCCGCAAATTAAGTGTAGTCCACTGGGTGTATAGTCAACTTTCTCACAAATGGCTATCACTGATGAATCTGGTCCCCGCAATGCTTTACCTTCTGGAACCAATGAAACTTCGTCAGGATCGTCAGCTAACAAACCTTCACCTTCAGCATTTATACGGGTCTGTGCACTCATTGATGTTTCTAGTAATAGACCTGACCGAAGTAATGCTTGCACCGCCTGTTTTTGAGGCATGGACTTCAATTGGTCTGGCGTAATTTCTGCAAGGAAGTGCAATTCATGGTCTTCGGTCATCCATGCTTTTTTGACCGTCCCAACATTACCCATCATCTTTCCATGCATGATTTTGAGCGGTTTTCCCACAAGCTTCTGAGAAGCATATAATACATCACCTTGTGGCATTGGAAGGGCATTCAGGGGATCTCCTTTCCTTGGATGGCAAACGCCCCACACATAAAGTGTGCGATCGACATACTCTTCAAAAAAGCGCGACTGCTCCATAGCGAAAACCCTATTCTATTACTTGTCATTGCTTCAAACACAGATATATGGCGATGTCAATGTTAGACATTCCCAAACTTGGGAATGCGCTTTTGGAAGACTACTAACCGCCAATACTTAGGTTTCTGCATCACTCAGTCAACATGACCAGCAGTTTAGATGAACAGCGTATGGCATTTGCTGCCATACGCACCGCTGCACTTCGAGCAGAATCACCTGTGACATCATTAAAAGTTGTCCCTCACATTGCTGCCGGACGCGGAATCGCTCCCCAAGACCATATGATGTTGCAAAAAGCTGTTAATATCGCTAATCACAACGAAACCGAGATCGGTTTGCGTCCAAAGAAAAGACCGCGTGAAGAAACCCCCGAGAAAATCTTTTTAACTCCCCCCGCCTCAACAATCGTGTACAACTTGAACGTGGAAAAGGTCGAAATCGATCAAGTCTATTTACAAAACGGTGCTCCTGATCTTTTGCAGAACAAGAACGACGGTTATTTGCATAGACTCACAAAAGAGGATCTATCAGGACGTTTACATTATAGTCCAAGTCATTCTATACAACAGGGATCAGTGGTTTCTGACGACACTATCGAGTTGTTGAAGAAGGATTTTCTTGAAGATCACTATTCTTTCATAGACAAACTCTTGGTCACTCCTGAGATGCAGGAAATCGAGCCAGAAGAACCTGAAGAAGAGGTGGTGCCAATGGAATTTGTCGAGGAAGAAGAATTACTTGAATTAGTTCCTCAAATGGTTGTTCCCGGAAAAACCATGGTCCCCAATCTTGGACTTTTGTTTCGACATAATGGCTATAGTGAGGCCATGGCTGAAGAGGAACATCTCTCAAACCGCATGTGGCAATGGATGATAAAAAGAGAGCTGCTGAATAAAAAAACGATTGATGATACCGGCAATTCCGCAGAGTTATGGTGGATCATAGTTTATAATTTCATTCGATCAGAACCTTCGATATTGGAGAAACAGGAAAAACTCCATAACGAAGCTCGAGAAGCTCAGATGCGTTTGCTGAATGGAATGATGCCAAATGTCAGTTTGAGTGAAGTGAAACAAAAGTTGCTTGTTCCATTTAAGAATATGGTGACAACACACTTTTTGATGATGCTTCAATTGTCATTGTTTGCTGAGAATCCTTGGCCTAAACGGACACGTCTGGGCGCAGATATTAAAAATCAGATTGCTACGCAAACAAAATTGAGTGAGTCTGCCGTCTATGAACGTGTTCAAGAAATGTGTTTGTTGATTCTCGGTAACGAACTACAAAGACCATCTCACACTTATGCAACAATGGCTATCCGTACACGACGATGGTCATTCCGAGGTCAAGCACCTAATGTTGTTTTTGAAGACCCGCAGAATTATCCGCTTTTATTGTGTTTGGACCAAGATACAGTGAAATACGTGGTGACGCGTTTGATATCTATTATTTTTGGAGCTATTGGCAACAGTAAATTAAGAACTCTCGGAGTGACCACGTTGCATCCGGAGCCACCTCAAATGCATTCGCCGACCGAAAAAATTGAAGAACCCAAATACCAATTGAATTCTGATCAACTCAAGGAACTTGTGCGAATGATTCAACTAAAGCTTTTGCAAGGTAATAATATTCCACCTGACGAAATGCTTAAGAGATTTCTTCAACCTGATAATGTGGATACTGCACAAACAGCAACTGTTGCTCGTATGCCAATCTATCCTTGTTCATTGTGGAACTTTGCAAACAATTGTTACTTGAATGCACTTTTCAATTGTCTTTTCTTGCATAATGCTATGCATGATCCGATTATGTATTCTGTACCTTTGCCAAGAGCAGATTCACCAGAACAGTTTTTATTGAAAGTGAAACTGGCAATGCAGGTGCAGAAACGATTACGATATATTGCAAAGTATTTGCGTGCGCCTCGAAAGAGCACGACTAAATCTGTTTCTGAAAATGAAACGACGATGTTGCAATATGCTCAAGATATTCGAGCGTTTGCCCAGTATTTTTGTCCGACACAACGAATGTTGAGTGATCATGATGCTGATCCGTTTGATCTATATGAATGCATGATGAATACGATGGGACTTGGACATCAATTGGGTTTTGACTTGATTCGATGGTCTTGGCAGCCAGATGAACAAGGTCTATTGAGTGAAATCTCTCAACAGTTACCTCCGTCAGTCATTCATATGCCTTTCTTGAATGTGCGCGTTCCAGTGAATGAAGAATTGTCGATAGAACAATTAATCAGAAACGAATTGGGATCGGAAGTGGAATCTAGATATACTGGCAAATTGTTTCTCCAAGCACCTTATTCGCTGACAATTAAACTGAATCGTCAAACATCGGTAGATGAATCAATTCCTACCATAGCACAACAAGGATTTGAAGTAATGGACTTGTCTCATCTGATGTATGGATCAAGAAAGAATACCGATTACAGCGAACATGATGAAGCTATGGCAGCCACTCCGATCAACAGAGCTATTTATTCTTTGAGAGCAGCTGTAGTGTATGTGCCAGAGAGACGTCACTACATTTGCTACACCCTTTGGAATCAAATGAGTAGACACATTGCTGGAAATGTCAAAACTTGGATCCAAGTTGATAGTCATCCAGATAAGGCGTATGGTAGTCGAGGTGCAGCAGAAGCAACTGGGTTAGGATATCCACCATTCATGAGATTTGTGGAACCATATGGGATGCCTGTGTTGAAACAAGAACTACCTCTGAGTGTACGTCAAAACTGCCATATGCTATTCTATGAACGCATCGATTTATCTAAACACACTTTCCATACAACTGTTTGGCGGAACTTCACAACGAAAATGCAGGATAAAATCAACCGAATGGAGATGTCGCCTGAGCAATATCGCAGATGGAAAGAAGAGAAAAGCAAAAGTGCTGCGATCAGTATTCCAAAGCAAATTCAAAGAGAAAGTATGGGAAGTGTTCCACTAAACATTCCCAAGTTTTATACGATTATAAGCGGACGTGGTGGAGAAATGCCAAAACCTCCTGTGGCTCGGGAAGATGGACCGACTGGATGGGTGCAGAAAGAGTTCGTAGATAAATAGTTTCAGTTCCAAGTGAGCATTAATGTGTATAGTTTGACATATTGGCAATACAAAATAAATCTGATATTGTGTATTCCTAAAATGGCATGTACGTTACATAAGTTTCATTCGAATTGTGTATTCCCCAACCGATTTCATACCAATATGCCTGTGAAACCGATAATGATTGATCACGAAACATGTGGCGAGATGCGAATCAAATTGAATTCATCAACCATGGAAATTCTGACAAACTCATTTCAAAAATGTAGTGTCAGTCCTCGTCGAAATAATAAGTCACCATTGTCGAGTTTATTTGAGAAGAAAAGGCTTATTCGTTCCAAGATATGCAAGAGACCTGTGAGAAATCTTGTCAAGGCAACTGAAGCGAAGAAACAACACTTTGGAGTTGCATATGAACGAATCGTATGCACAGAAGCCTTATCGATGTTATTATTCGACTTGGATGTGCCTCATGATGCACAATGGAAGGAAGCAGCGTGGAGATTATTACAGGATCTCACGTCAGCATCTGAAAAAGAAAACGAATCACTTCGTAGAGATATTACTTCGTTACGAAATGTGCTTGTAACAAACCGAGAAAAGATGGATATACAACAACAATTACGAACAAGTGAGTAGTTTTCGTATGGATTCTCCAATGAAAAAGGGCTATTTCTATGATCATCCATGATGATCATGATGGACATGATGTTCGATCGACAAAACTGTGTTGATCTATGATTGATCTGATTTGACAGTTGGTGTCGGTCGTTAATTTGTGTGTGCGTGTGTGGAAATGATGTTTTCCACTGTGACATGTAAAAAAGAAATTCAAATCAATATAATTCTTCATTGGTTTTACATAATGATACGATCACACTCATTAAACAATGGCGACTGTCAAAGCAATGCGTAGTCGTCACACAAAACACGTCCGTTCACAACCATATGCAATTTCTCATCATGAATTGCGCGAAACTGATTATGCAGACGAATTGCGTGATTCATCCGATATCGAAGCAGAAGAATCGGTAGGTTTGAGTATGGGACAATCTACACTTGAACCATCACATAAAGAAAAGATGTGTGTTCTGAAACATGAAGAAAGCGATGATCCTGATGACAAGCCACAACACCCTCTAGCAAGTTCGATGTGGAATGTCGATTCTGAGCCTTACGATGCACAATGGGTAGCAAGTCGAATGAAACGAACCAGCGAAACTTATAGTGAAGGCGATATGCGTTTTATTTATTTAATGGCAGGATCAGCTATGGTCCCAGTCGAGACTCTGCTAATACAAGTCAGTTCAGGCGAAATTGAAAAACGTGCACGGACAGCTGCAGACCAAGAAATTCAACGTCAGATCGCTGATGCGGAACGTACTATCACTTTTTTGCAGAATCGATTGATGTCATTAAATGCTGAAGAGGCGGCGGCACTGAATGATCCTACAGCCAGTATTGCAGAAACTAATGCTGCTGCAGAATTGATAAAAATCGATACTGAACTGAAATCTGTGAAAACAAAAAAAGAACGTTTCTTTGATTTGGTGCATGAATTGGCAAGAGCTTGGTACTATGAAGTTTATTGGCAAAAAAAGAAAACAGAGTTACAACAAAGACATAAGGATTTTATTGAATCTCGTCCGTACACTGCTAAATTGCAGGAACTGTTTGCGATCGTCAATATGTATGCCATTGGTGCCACAGCAATTATTGACCAGCCTATTTACGCGGAGTTGTCAAGGAATTTCGAGATAACGGATCTGATAAAGATATTGTTTGGTTATCCAAGAGATCAACCTGACCCAGTGATTATAGCGAGAATACCAAAAACTGAAACTGAATTGCAACAGCTTGTTCTGAGGGGACTTCCTCCTGATGATTCGCTTGCAACACAAGTTTATCTTGCTTTGAGCAAACAGCAAAATCTTCTGCAGGACCGGAAAACAAACGCTAAGAATTTATATAATCGATTGCGCAATGCAAAACCTGTCCGAGTTCAGATTCAAGAAGTTGAAGGTGAATTGGATGATGCTAAAAACCACTTAGACTCTTTGCAAGCACGTCGTGTCACATTGGCGGAACAACCTGGACCAGGATGGTTATCGCAACCACAAAACTTGCCTTCCCAAGTTCAGCCACAACTCACTCCATCAGCCACTGCTGCCATTAATTCTTCAGCTGATTTGGTGCGCAGTTACTTTACTGACCATGGAATAACACCACCAACTTTGCAATCTCTGATGAATACCGATTCCGTGATGGTGAAATTTGCTGAACTGGCTGGAAAGTTTTATTTGAAAAATGAGGCCATGGCAGGATCTCGATATACACAAAGAGAACGATTACCGATGTTAACTGCAGATATCGAAAGAACATATGCATCATTAACTTGTGGAGCCAAAGTCGATACGTACGGGAATATCTCGATGATTGATGAAAGACCTTTACGTGTAATACCATTTTAGTTTGTAAATATAATATGATTGTCACAATGATGTATATAATTATATTTGTAAACATACCATCAACAATTGCTCCTGTTGGCTTCAAGTCGGTATTGGCTGTTTCGGAGCAAAAACAAAACTATTGCACTATAGTAGTTTCTTGGGTGCTTACAGGTAGTACTTCTTCTTCCGCTAGCGCGAATTCTTTCTTTTGCTTTGTGCTTCTATCCGTTACGGAACTATTTTTTTTTGAAAAAATCGCAAACCAACATCTATCCAACTTTTCATCTCTAACCAATATTAACCATGTCTGAGGACGATAACCAAATCACTATTTCCAGCCGCACTGGCGTTGTGTCAGCGAGTTTCACTTTGGCTGATTTGCTCAAAAAGTCAGTTGTTGTCAGCATGCCGAAAAATATGTTTGCTGATCCTGAAGGTAACTTGAAATCGGCGATTGTTGATAAAGTCGAAGTTTCTCAACAGCATTCAACTGTACCTGTTACACTTGCAGTCCGTTTCTGCAATAAAGACGGAAAAGCAATTGGTGGTCTTCCTGGCTCTGTGACTAGTACCGCAGGTGATGTTGTGAACATGATTGTCATGCCAAATCAACAAAAACCTCCAAAGAATGCTAAGATCAGTGGGCAACAAACTGAAACTTTCCATAAGAAATTTTCCGAGACATTTGAAGGCTATACCAAATCAAATATCGATACCAAGGGAATCTATGATTATCCTCCTCAGGACGGGGTCGAAGTGAAACAAGTTTCTTTGTCGCATCCATCTTTGTTTTTCTTGATGCGAGATGATGAAGTTCAAGCAAAAGTTCTCGCTCATATTGATCAACATGTTACAGGAGTTGCTCCTAACCATACCTTGCTTGCGGTTGACGTGTTGAAGGAAGTAAACAGTAGGATTAAGGATGATCTCAAAGATGCCGAAGATGTGCAATTGGATGAATTGCATTTGTCAATTTCTGCCGATTCTGCAGCGGATATTGATGATTATCTTGATCAGTTTGATGGTAAGGCAAAAGAACAACAAGCACTCTACAATGAAGAAATGAATACTAAACGCAAATATCTCGTGACGTTGGACTTCTCGTTGTTGAATGCCGCTAAGTGAAAATGGATTTTCTGCTTCTTTCTTTTAATGTTTTACGATAAGCTTTTTGTACTTGTCTATAGTTCTGCACATTCTCGCTTATTACACAATAAAAAGCTATTATAATAACAATGTGGTTATTAGTGTGTATGTGTGTTTCATGATGCATGCGAAATTATTTGTGGTAGTTTTCCTGTGTTTGGTTTGCATGAGCTCTGCTGAGCTCATGCGTTTACATTTATTTACATCAACAGAATATCAAGATGCACATAAAATTGCCGAGCATCATGGATGCACAGTGAGAGGTCATGTTCCGGCAACAAAAGGTGTTTATCTGCTGGAATGCAAAGATGATGTTCAACAACTAGAAAAATCGGTCCTTTTTGAAGAGGCTAAGAACGAAAGCATTCATTTCAGTTTGCAGACAGAGAAACGGCAATTACGTTTGAGTCGCACCGAAATTCCTCTTGATCCATTATATGCATCACAATGGCATTTACATGGACCACCAAATGGACGTCGAATCCATGTCAATGCTCCAGAGGCTTGGGGAATGGGAGTGCATGGAAAATCGGTTCGTTTGAGTGTGGTTGATGATGGGATGCAACATCGTCATCCCGATCTTATGCCAAACTATGTTTCTGAAGCATCATTTGATTTCAATGATCACGATCCGGATCCATCACCAAGCAGTGGGCATTCTCATGGAACAAGTGCTGCTGGTGTTGCTGCTGCTGCGACAAACAGTATTTGTGGTGTTGGTGTTGCCCCTATGGCAAACGTGGCAGGCATTCGTCTCATTGCAGATCTCACAACAGATGCTCAAGAAGCTATGGCATTAGTTTATGGTAATGCCGATATCTACAGTTGTAGTTGGGGTCCAATAGATGATGCTCGTCGCTTGGAAGGACCTGGGCCTTTGACAGGAGCTGCCATTGAACATGGTGTGCGTTTTGGACGTCGTGGTCTTGGTGCTGTGTATGTTTGGGCAGGAGGTAACGGAGGTCAAACAGGTGATAATTGCAATTACGATGGTTATGCATCTTCACGTTATGTGATAACAGTTGGAGCAATTGGCGAATATGGATCATTGACTTACTACAGTGAACCGTGTGCAGCAATGTTGATCAGCGCACCAACCAGTGATCGCTATGTAGGAATTAGCACAACAGCTTTGGATGGTCATTGCACCAACCGTTTTGGTGGAACAAGCGCAGCTACGCCATTGGTTGCCGGTATTGTTGCATTGATGTTAGAAGCACAACCAAATGCTACGTGGCGCGATGTGCGTTATGCACTGATGGATTCTGCCATTCACACTGATCCCACTCATCATTCCTGGATTCGAAATGCAGCCAATCGAATGCATAGTGTATATTATGGTTTTGGAAGAGTTGATGCTGCGCGTGCGGTTGCGCGCATCACAGAACCTAATGAAACATGGCGTGCACCTCCAGCTAGAAAAGTCATAGCACCATTGGCACAACCAATGCTTGAAATCGCTCATGGAGGTGCATGGACAGACAGTTTCGTACGTTTAATTGAAGATAAAGATAATGTGCATGCAGAATGCGTTGAAATCTCAGTTTGGATTCAACATCCCCATCGAGGTGATTTGGAAATACAACTACAATCGCCTGGGGGAACCATATCTCAACTATGCGAATGGCATTTAGATCGTAATGCTGACTATGATGGCTGGACATTTACTAGTTGTCAGTTTTGGGATGAACAAACCAAAGGTTTGTGGACTTTGCGTGTTCGAGATATGGGTTTTCCTCCACGTGAATCATTAGCTGTGTTTGAAAAATGGCAATTGGTGATTCATGGATGGTGAAATTCTTGTAATTAAATAAATTTCGTGATTTTATTCGATAACTCAAAATGTTGTAGAAAAATCCTCATCGTCTTTAAAACGAATGCCTAATTCAACAATACTATCAGCAACAGCATTGATGAACTTTAAATCACATAACAAAAGATAATTTTTTGGTGGTTGAGGTGGAGCAGGATGTTGTTGCAGTGCACACGATTGCATATCGATATAGTATCGTAACAAGCCAAGTAATTCGTCAAAGTTCAATTGTGGCGGTAGTACAAACGCAATGCGTTCGATCTTCAAGCGTTTCCAATCTTCCTTAATTTCGGTCATCATCTGTTTGAAAGCATATGTAGCTTCATCTGCACGGATCGAGCGAATAAGCGCACATTGTCGTCGGTAACTGACAGTACATCTAACTGAAGATCCGTCTTTTGCAAAATAAGATGAATGTTTCGATGGAGGACTCGTTGTTGGCGAAGTTGTTGGAGAAAACGATGTTGTAGATCGTGGCGAATCCGAACTTGTCATTGTCGAGTCAGAACCACTCTGACTCGATCGTGTTCTCCTGTGAAGAGAAATGCGAATTCTACCTGGCACTAACGAATCAAATGAACTAAACGATTCAGATGAAGTCACCGAACGTGGGCTCCTTGGGCTTCTTGGACTAGTTGACGCTGGAAAAATAGCGTTTGGTGGAGAAATCACTATTTTAGGCACATCCCAATGCCCGTTTTCGGTCTTACCAACCATAATGAAATGTCAACTATGCATATTGAACGATAAGTGTCGTATGTTTGTATGTGAACACATACTACCTGTGTACGTCTATACAGATTCGTAATAACTTATTATATCTGGTAAACTACCTACATATAAGCGAGAAAAAAAAGTTTACTACGATTCACAAATTGAGTGATGTCTGAAACTGATCTGGAGATAGCTCTTCACAGAGCCTCTGTGGCTGCTGGATTCCCAGTGTTGACTTATGGAATGTTATGTATGCAATTACATACAAAATGGGCATTATGGCGTTCCTATGATTCATTCATAGGATGGACCGATTATGCTACAGTACGATTTGGTCATTTGGATGAACTTCGTAATCATCGTGATGCATCATTTGTTTGTTGGGATCGTTCTAGCAAAGAGGCTCGAATGCAACAACCTCCGTATGAGGGTGGAATGTATTATGATTATGTGCCTGACGAATGCAATTGTTGTAAAGTCAATCGCTATTGTGTACAAATGCCACAAATGATTACAGTTGCTACTCATGGCAACTGTTCAGCTTAACTGAGTAAATACGTTTTCTTGTGAACAAAACAACAAGAGACATGGATTTTTGGATTTGTCGTGACTCCACTCCAGAAGAGCGTACTCGTTATGGAACAAATATGACTCCGAAAGATGTTATTACATTTGGACGACTCAACCAACATCATCCTCAATGGTGGCTCAAAGAGGCTATGGAGCGAGCATCATTGACAATAACGTGGAAAAAAGTAACTGTTTCATACTACTATGGAGGAAAGGATACTGAGAGTTTAACATTTATTCAATCTCAACCGAACAAAGATGCTGCCCATAAAGCATATAATTCACAAGGCAAAAATATAGTTACCATTATTGTGGATAAGGATTGTGAATATCTTTCTGGAGACAATACCTTCTACATGCGTGTGCTGCCGATACTACATGCAATGAAAGACCAGCCAAAAGTCTATGCAATGGAAATTGTTATGACTGATAGTTTTCAATTAGGGATTGGACGTGTAATCCCAGATTCCAAGTTCACATTAGAAAACTTTCAAAAACAGTTGAATCAAGTCAAATAAATTTTTTTTATTATACAAGCACATCTGTCATGATTCTATCCATAGGTCGTTGTCTTTGTTGATGCATTTTAGAACGCAGTTGTTGTTGAAAACGAAGAGGTGTACCATTGCCAGGACTGCGTAAATCTTTTCGACGTTTTCGGGAATGTTTTGGTTTTTTCAAATGCGGCAAACATCTTTCCAAGGTCACAATGGAATTCAAATCAGTTCGTCGGATTGGTACCCCAGAAATATTAAAAGATGAATCCTTGAATTTTTGATACATGTTCATGTGGCGCAACTTTTCTAGTTTTTCATAGGCATTTATCATTCGTTCATCTGGTCGTTTTTCATCACCCTCTGGTTGCGAGTGTTCAACTGCCAAATAAGTCAAATCCTGCATTGCAGCTATTCGACGCAATTGTCTAATGGATTCTACTTCTGGAATATGTATACAACGTCTGAAATGACGCATCACCTGATCAGGATTTAAACGTTCACAATACAAGTCATTCTCCAGAGCTGGTTCATAAACATTGATTCGATGATACTCTGCTATGAGACGACACAATTCTGGTTCGTTCATTTCTGCAAATCGTTCAACAAACATCCGATTGATTGTGTTCACCACACCCAATCGTCTGTCTATGTCAGCCTCTCCTCCAAGTCCATCATCATTCAATTCTTGTTCTTGTGAAACATGCCAACATAACCAACATGTGTGATCAGCATCGATTGTGGTTCCGTCCTCTAAGCATTTATCACGCAATGAAGAGGCCAAATCACATTGACCATCTTCCTCTAATTCGTCAGCAATGGAACACAATTCATTTTCTTCATCTTCATTTGCTGTTGGAGCTGTTGGCAATAGAACATCACGAGGTGTTTCTGTTTGTGGTGTTATAATACCACTTCGACTAATATTACCACCAACACGATTCCGCCATGCTGCGGAGGCATCCAGTTCAGAAGAAGGTCGAGATGGTGCTGTTGATGGTGAAGAACGATTCTGACTAATTGGTCCATTCCTCCACGTCCGACTTCGCAGTGCTTCACGTTCGCGTTGTAATGCTAATTGTGCACGTTCCAATGCGATTCTATCACGAGCTCTCTGCAAATCCTGACCATCGTCTGTTGTTTGACGTCGTTCACGTTGCAGTTCCTCTGCACTGATTGGTGCAGGTCCTGGCATGTAAGGATCGAGTGAATATTCAGGTGGTGGTGGCGGTGGAGGCGGAAGCGCCGCCTCCGCGTTGTGTGGACGCCTTTGTCTGTCGTGTGGACGTCTCGACATGCTGTCCGAATCAATACTAACAAGTGGAAATTCGTATTATATCCGTTAAAATCTGTTTTTATTTTGGTTTTGATAACAATTTTTGTGATAAAAGCTTTGGAGCACATTCAGGACAGGAAAAGATTACACGTCCCTTATAATGCATAAAAACACAACATTGATCACACAATTGTTTCGCACATCCTTTGCCATCATGATCCTCAACAATTCCTTCACAAGCAGCCAACCAACCAGCCTCGGATAATGTTCGCTGGCATGAACTACAGAAAAGGATACAACTTGCACAGATATTGCCACGTTTGCCACATTTGTTTTGGAAACAATAATCACAGTAAATTTTCTTACAAATCAAACAATGATTTGTTACTTGGGCAAGAAATGAGAATGATTTTTGTCCAAAACACATACTAGATTTCAAAACGTTCTGACAATTCTTCTGGGAACATTTGCTTAAATGACGCTCTTTTACGCAATCATTGCAAAGAATACTTCCATATGTCGTATTATAACATTTATCGCAGAGAAACTTGTTGCAACGTGAACATTTGCTGTCACTTCTCCTTGTAAAGTCTTCGTCACATATTGAACAAATATGTTGAGCACAATCACCACACATAGCAAATCCACTCATATTCATACAAACAGTACATATGAGATGTTTTTTCTTTTTGTGACAAAAAGAAGCAGAGAGGATATGTGTTGGTTGACATTTAAAACATAACGCTTTCTTCTTGCATTTTTCACAAATGTTGCAATTGTTAGCGAAATCGCCACACAAACACAAACAAGTCATGGTTTGTTTGTCATGACTTTTTCCGATTCTTTCTCTTTGTTTTATCACTGCTGAAGTGCTTGACGACATCTGAGAAATTGTGGTCACCACCGATAATAATCCAGCGACTGCAATTGGTTAATAGTGGACAACAATCAATATTAAATGAAAAAAGGATGAATAGTTATTTTCGATTTTTGCTTTTTCTGGCAACTGTGGTGCTGGCGCACGGCCTGGTGACGCCATTACTGACACCAAGATGGCCACCTGCACCACCAGTGGCGCCTTGCACTCTGGATAGCGAATGTGATGATTCCATAGTGGAAACCACAGATTTTTGTCATGAAGGCGTATGTTTCAATGTTGGCAACAGTGGATACTGCACAAGAGATCGGGATTGTGAGGATTGGAATCCATGTACAATTCGTTCATGTAATGAACATACTAACGATTGCAGCACAACTGTCATTCCAGATTGTTGTCAAAATGTGTTCGATTGTGTAAATCCAAGTTGGCCCATTGCTTCATTAGATTGGTGTTCTTCAGTCCATTGCATAGAAAATCAATGCATTAGTGGTTTTCCTATTGAAGATTGCTGCTGGAATGATACAATGTGTCCAACTGATACATGTTATGATGGAACTTGCAATTTCAACAATTTTGAATGCACTTTGAAAATCGGAAATGCTGGATGTGAATGTGAAGATCGTGCTGAATGTATGCTAGGAAATACGACAGATCCTGATTTTCTTATTGATCGTTATGTTGATTGTGTTGATGGTGTCTGCACAAATGTCAGTGTTACTCTGGTACCAAAGAATTGTTCTAATGATACTGAATGTTTTGATGGAGATTGTTGCACATTGGATTCTTGTGATCATGGCCAATGTCATAATGTTCCAGTGAATGAACGATGTGAATGTTGTCAACCAACAGATTGTCCTTGGTTTTCAGTGGATTCAATTTTTGAGTTTCATCCAGATTGTGTTATTCGAGATTGCATATTAGGTCAATGTGCTTTGTCTCTAGATCCTGATTGTTGTTATACGGATGAGCAGTGCACCCAATATGTTGTTCCTGAAGGTTATGAGAATCGATGCAATACTGAAAGACATCTTTGCGAAATGGAGCGTGTTTATGAATGTTTCACTCATTCCGATTGTCATCAATCAAGCGAACATCCATGCTTACAAGCAGCATGTAATGAAGAAGTTGGAATATGTGTATATGAAGCAATCCCAGGATGTTGTCTAAGTGATGCATGGTGTGATGATGGAGAGGTTTGTACAGAAGATATTTGTTTGGAGGAAACGCATGAATGTTTGAATATGCCAATTTATTTATGCTGTCATAACGATTCTCAATGCCCTCTTAACACAAACTGCACTGTTTGGAACTGCGATCATAGCGTTTGTCATTCGCATGATATTCCCAATTGTTGTGAAAACGATACCGAATGTGATGATCAGAATTGGTGCACAATAGATTATTGTCTGCATCCTCAACATCATTGTGAATATGTTCTAGTTGAGAATTGTTGTTATACTGATTCGGATTGTATTGACAGTAATGTTTGCACACATGATTATTGTGTTTATCCTGATCCCCCAGTGGAACCGATTCCTGTGGAATTGTGGAAAGTCTGTACACATCCTCCAGTCATTGCCGATCCTCCATGTTGTGAAGATGTTTCCGATTGCACTCAAGGCAGTGAGCATGGTTGTTCAATAGATACTTGTAGTGTACAACATCGTTGTCATTATGCATCAAATGTGTCTGCTCAGCATGAACTTTGTTGTTATGAAGATGAGGATTGTGAAATTGACAATGTGTGCTTGAATTATTGGTGTCATTCGCGCAAATTCGAATGCCGATATAGCTGGATTGAGGATTGCTGTTTGAATGATAGTGATTGTCAGACAAATTGGTGCAACCAAACAACATGTAATGTGACGAGTAATCAATGTGATTTACCATATCATTACCCTTGTAATGAAAGTAGCGATCCTACATGTTATGTAGTGATATGTGATGAACTCCTGGAACAGTGTCTGGAATTCAGTCGATGCTCCCATCCTGATCCATGTGTGAATGCTACGTGTCATCCAAATGGAGAGGATTGTATTTTCACTCCACTCACTTGTCCGGATGATCATAATAATTGTACAAATGATGAATGTACACCTGGTTATGGTTGTCTCTATCAACCACTGCCCTGCGAAAGTGATGATGATCCGTGCACTGATGATTATTGCAATCCTCGGAATGGGGAATGTCTGCACATACCCAAAAACTGTTCTGATGGCAATTTGTGTACTGTGGATTGGTGTGATCAACTAGGTGATTGTTTACATGAACCAATTATTTGTGATCTTCCATCAGATGCATGCACAATCCGCGAATGTCAAAACAGTACTGGCAATTGCACTGAGATCCCTGTGGATTGTGGTGCTTCATATCCTCCAAATGTTTGTGTTGAATGGGCATGTGAATTGCCTGGAGGTTGTGTGGCATTAGTTGCTTTGGATTGTAATGATCAGAATCCTTGCACGGATGATCTTTGCGATCCTGTAGTTGGTTGTTTACATTTCCCAATTATGTGTCCATCATTGAGTTGTGCCTATGGTCAGTGTCATCCTGGAACTGGTCAATGTTTGTTTGTGGATGCTTGTCCTCCAACAGGTGATGAATGTCTCATTGGATATTGTGACCCTATTTTAGACAGTTGCATAAATCAGTCCCGGATTTGTCTACCCTTGGACGAATGTGATGATCCATATTGTGATTCACAAGTGGGTTGTGTGAGTTCTCCTTTGGATTGTTCACTGGGAGATCCATGTTTCGTATATGACTGTGTTGTTCCTGTTGGATGCACACAAACACCTCTGAACTGTAGTGATGGAAATGTTTGCACTGTAGATTCGTGCATTGAAGGTGAATGTTTTCATGAAGAAGTTTTGGATTGTTCCTATTTGAACAACACTTGTAATATTGGTGCATGTGTGAGTGAAGGTGGATGCGTGGCAGTGCCACGCGATTGTTCAGATGGTCTTTATTGCACACAAAATTTGTGTGAACCAGTGTTTGGTATAGGTTGTCATAATCCACCTGAGGAATGTGCTATTTTGCCTGATCAACTCTGTTTGGAAGGAATTTGTGACGAACAATCGTTTGGTTGTGTTTATCATGAAATCACTTGTCCCATTGGAACAACGTGTCTCCCAGGTGTTTGTTATAATCATACTGGATGTATATTTGAACCTCTTGATTGTTCTGATGGTGATTTGTGCACCAATGATATGTGCAGCGATTCACAAGGTGGTTGTTACTGGACAGAAGTGAATTGTAATGATCATAAACGATGCACATTGGATTATTGCGAACCGCTGGTTGGATGTGTGCATGATCCAATACCAGGATGTGTGGAACGAGGAAAAGGTTTGCTGGTGCCAGTTGTTGTTACCACTGCTGTTTGTTCAACAGCAATTTTGGTGTGTTGCTGTGGTTTGTTTTGTATTTATGGACCATGGCGTAGACGAAAACGAAAAGATTAATAGTAAAATAAGAATAAAAACGATTTATTTCACTGTACACTTTCAATCATACTACCCTCCAATGGAAACACCATCATTTGATTGTATTTGATTGGGGCATTGTAGAGTGCCTTTACACGACGCTTAGTTTCACCTGTTCTGAATGCAACAATCGTTTCTTTGTCTGCTGCTAACTCAATCAAAGCAATACGATCATTTAGAAACTGAATATCTGTTTCCACAGACTCTTCAGCTTCTGATGGCCAACCATCCATATCGATTAAATGATTTTTAAATAATCCACATCTGGCTTCATCATCACTTTTCAGTTCATCCCATGGAATCAGGGAATCTGGTGGGGCCAGTAATGACATCAATTCATTAGGTCTTGTTTTCGCAGCATACTCTTCGGCTTCCTTGACAAATCGAAGACATTCCAATAGACGTTCGTCGGTCCCGTTATTTTGTGCATAAATTTCATCTACTTCAACGATCTGTGTCAAAGCTGATGCTAATGCATGACATTCTAGACAATGCTTAGCCAAAGTCCCAATCACTTTCATGAAACTACGACGTGATCCAACTCCGCTATTATCAGCGTTGCGTTGAACTGAATAGAGCATGGATCCAGCATTTCCGACTTCATCATCATCATCTTTGATTTCTGCTATTTTTTCATCAGTAAATGCAAAATCCTTCTTGCTTCGCTCAAGATCAATCGAAGCAAGAATAGTCTTTATGCGGATAGCTGCATTTCTGATTGGAGCAATTCCAGTTGAATTCATGTATTCTTCAACTTGTTCAACATCGTCAAATGTTTGTTGTAGTTCACTTTGAATATCGACTCCATCGGCATGAGCTATGATTTTCAGTGCTTCAACAGCATCCAGAGCGATCAGATCTTCAGAGTTTTCATTATAAGCACTAAATTCAGCGTTGCTTGAAGAATCATTTTTTGTTTTTGTTGTTACTGACAACACTTTTTCTTTACATTCTTCACCGTCTGCAGCACTCACAGCTGCTTGGATGCGAAGTCTGCGAGCTTTCTCGAAATTGGTTTGACGGCAACGACTAGTCATGGTTGTTTGTTTGATGAAGAAAGGATGTGTCATCATATTAGAGATGCTGTGTTAATTTATATAGAATCGAAATTTATTCTTCATTGTTTGTACAATAGATGAACAGATATATTCGGCACTGTCAAGTTTGTGTAGTCTGGATTTTCCTGCCACAAATTTACAAAAAGACTTTTCACCTTATCTGGCAGATCATCAAACGAATCCAAATCAGTCGAAGGCCGATCTCTGCTTGGTTCCATTCCAGGAATTGATGAGAGGTTTTCTTTCATTGCAGCAATTCTGTTATTTAACTTATTCAGCCATTTCCTGAGAAAACTTGGTTTTAGACCAGCTATTGTAGATCGACTCATTTCAGATGGAAGCGTGAGAATTGGTCCTACTTCTTCCCTTGTTTCAGAATCCAATTTCTCCATAGAAACATTGACTTTTTCATAGGTTTTCTGGAATTGAATCAACTTTTTATCCATACCATTTCTCAATTGATTCATTTGTTGTTTAGACCACTTTGAAGGATTGTTTTCTCTGGCAAATGCTGACAACAAGTATCCCTTGACTGTCTGAACCCAACCCAATTTCTTTCCTTGAGCCATTTCCTCTAAATCCACAGGGATCGTAATGGTCTGTGTATTTTGTCGGATTTTCCACCAATAAGTCAGTTGCAACATGAATGGTGTCATCACTGTTTCCATCAAAACAGCACGTTCTTCAAAGTTTTCCTTAATATAATCGGCCATCATTTTTGATAGGGCTGGGAATTGCATTCCTTCCGGGAGATTTTCTTCAACTTCACGCAACATTTCCACAGTGAAAACTTCCTCAGAGGTAATGTAAGCATAAGCAATATCTGGTCTCATCCAAGCAAACATGAACTTTGCATATTCCAACATTTTTTGCGGTGATGAACCTGCTGGCAAATACATTCCAGTACCATGAGCTGGGGCGTTCTTTTGTTTTCCAACATTAGGTAAGCATTTATCACGAATTATCTTACAAAAACGCTCAGCAATTTGTTGATAACAACCTTTCTCCAGAAACTTGTTTTTCAATGGTACGGGATCAACCTTGGTAGTTTCTGTGATTTTACGTGAAGTCACTTGAGCTATGCCGCGTTGCTCTGCTGGGATTCTTCTCTCAGGTTCCAAGATTTTCACACAGAGAGTGCCTCGAATGATTTCTCTCAGTTCCAGTTCCAACGCCTGAAGATCGCGTAAGTATGCAACTTGTGCAGCACTGAAATCTTCTGCTTGCACGGAATCTGTTGCAAGTTCTCCTATCAAATTCTCCAAGATTTCAGCATGCTTTTCATTGATTTTGGCAACTTTCATTAATGTTTCATATTCGAAAAAGGCTTCAATAATCAAATCAAAATTGTAAGCCAAAGTGCTCAAATCATCATTTACTTGTTGTAACTGATCAAGTTGTTTATCGAAATTCTGAGCATCAACTAAACGTTCAGAACGGGCATAACGAGGTATCAATTCGGATTGCACAGCAGCAGCATCAGCAACCATACGCTCAACAATTGTAATTGGAACCACTTTCCACACAATAGACGGTGCCACAACAACACAACTCACACCTTTTTTGCCTGATTCGCCCAAACCCAGAAGTTGCACTTTAGTTTTCTCACTATCAGATCGCATCAACGGCATTGAAGAACGATATTGATGGAGCATTTCTAAAGCTAATAATGATGCATTTGTCTGAAGTTGAACCATTTCCGGATGTATTGAACGTTCTCCAGTGATCATATTCATCATTTTTCTACTATCAATTATTTCAGTATCTCCACTTTTTGCCCATTTATCGCCAAACGATCTTGTGCGATGCATGAAACCAAACATAAGGAATTCATCACCCTCATAACTCTGCAATATATGAGAAGGCGCCATCTCACATAATGGATCTACAGGTTTTGCATCCAGCCATAACTCCATCAATCGTTGTTCTTTTTCAACAGTATGTGGACTGAACACTTCTAATGCAAGACTTCCACGGTATTGACGCGCTTGCATATCTTTGTGTGTATAAATCACTGAACGAACAAATTCATACGCTGCATTACGAGAAATCTGTCGTATACCGTTACGCCATGCATTAACAAGTTCGGTTGCTCTGATACGGCTTGCACGAGGCACCTTACTAAGTTCCTGAGAAGCCACAGAAATTCCTGCCGATTCAGAAACTGCATTTTCCAAAGCTGTTTTAAGGATTCTGAAATTCTCTTGTGGAATCGCGTATTCCAAAGCTTCAATCTCAGCTGTTGGAGACATTCTAGATCTTGCTTCGATTGACATTCTACTGTACATTTCCTCACGTTGGCTGAATAATTCTATGACAGAAGTATAATTTTGACCATCACTGATATCAGGAGCATCTGAACTGAAAATAGATATCCAAGTTCTTGCCGCACTCAATTCAAACAATAATTTCCTGTATACTTCCATGGTGGAAGTCCGGTCTGCAGATGGAGGCGACCCATCTTTGTGTTGCAACATTTTCATTTCCATATTGGATCTCACCAGTCGATTTTGGATGGCTCGATGGGATAATTCGGAATCATTTGAAGTGAATGCAAACGCATAAGCTTGCATTTCTCCAATATGACGGAACTTGATAGTGAGTCCTTCTTCTTCTTCATCGTCGTCACCAATAACATCGTATGCTACAGCACTCACTGAACCCATGGAATCTAAAAAAAATTCATGAAGCACTTGCATTGTTATTTCCATTCCTTTGTTTGCAGCTTTCTGTACCAACTTCTCGAGCCAGACCTTCTTATTGATCAGGTATTCATTCATATCATCAAGTGTATATGCGTTATAAGACAAAAGCAAATTATTTCCACTGACAACATCCAGTATGCCAGAAGTTTGAACACCACGTTTTAGTGTTGGTGATGATTTGGCAATTTTGATATTGCCTCGATGTTCCTTGAGTAACAACGGATTTGCAAACCATATAGACCATAACGGTCCACTTTTGTGTTCAGAGACAGAATCCAAGAGCTTGGCTATCAAAAGCGTGTTATGAAGCCAAGTGGAAACAATTGCCAAACTATTGTTTTCGTTCAGTTCACTCGACACCGAAATGCTGATATGTTTCATGTAGTCCATAAAAGCAACAGTTTGCGTAGCAATACCCGACAGCCAAGCCACAACATCATCTGTGTATTGATAACCAGTTTGACGAACATAATGAATGATCATGGAGGCAGATTCGTTTATCACTTCCATCGCGGCTATCACAGCAACAACAGTAGACAACGCTAAAACACGTTGCCATTCAGAATAATTCGTGGATGGCGATCCTCCATGCACTGTAGCCTCACTGTCAGGATAAGCATACAATCGAGGCATAGTGGTTTCATCTGTAAAATTGTCATTAAATAAAAATCGATGATGAATCATCCAAGGCCACTGATTAACCAAAAGTTCAGCCACAGCTGCTTTTTCATAAACTCGACTGATTGGATAGTCAGCTTGTTGGGAAAAGACACGCACATGACGTTGCTCCGCACTGTGTCTGACAGAATTTGCATATGCTGCATAGGCAGCACAGAATGCACGATCCGCAACATTGATGTTTGACAACATTTCAAATGATTCATTTTCCATCATTTGTTTTTTCGAATACTCCATTTGACGGAGATATCGTAATTCACGAATACCAAGTGAACGTTCACGCACTGTTTGATTACTGAACAATAACAATCTGGGAGGATCCGTTACTCTCTTGGTCAAATCGAGAAATTCCGTTTCAAATGAAGCGATTTGTTGTTGTTCAGCAGAAGAAGGTAGAGGAGGTTGTTCAAACAATCTACGATAAACAGTTTCGGCATTCCTCGGTAAAGTCAAAAACGAACTACAATAATACGCATGTTTTAGAAGCATTCCAAGCATGTGAATATCGTTTCCAACAGGTGTTTGTTTGTCCAGAACTTGTTGCCATGTCATCGTTGGTCGTTCAAATTTATCTGCATGCTTTCGGTCATCATATTCTGTCAGTGAATAAGATTTCTTACTCATCTTTCCTTTGAACTGAAGAACTGGAATTCCCCATCTTGGAGTAGTGTTCAGAGTAAAGAATTTATCTGGATCATGCTTCGTTCCAATTATCAAATTAGGATCAGGCCGATTTCGACCAAACATGATGAATCCATTCCAACCAAGCACTCTAATTGGATAATCACCATCACGGAGTTTGTGCCAACCAAGCATACCAACCTCTGTTGCATGATATTCATCTTTTCCTTTGACACGCAATATCGCATAATCACTCCATAATGTCCCATAGAACGAAATTCCCAAATGATAAGTTTCTAAAATTGACAAATTGTGCAACCCAGAAGCTGTGGCTGCTTTTCCATACATTTTTTTGGTAGCATAAGCCAACTTTGCAACATCAAGATGATCACGAGAATCATAACCCCAATTTGCATTCATTACAGGCAGTTCAGAAACAGCATAGTGGAACTCTGGAAGTGTTGCATGATGTCTGGCCATGTATCCAGACATTTTATGTTCCTCATAGAGTATGTGCAAACCATCCAGAAGATGAATTTCAATATTATCAAATCCAGGTAATACTGCATTTTTCATCAAACTCACCAATTCCAGGCCAGTGCCGTATCGTTGAGCATTGATCACATTAATCATTAAGTAAGAGTCAATCGATTCCGGAAGATATTTGAGCATGCGCTTAATCTTTTGTAGTGCGATACCGTAATCTTCAAATACATCTTCAAAATGCACACCAAGATCTATTTCATTACGATCTTCTTCTTTCTGGTCTTCTTCAGCTAAGGTGAGTCCTCGCAAAGCACATCCAACAGCTCCAGCACTCACAACATAACATTTCAGGATATGCAAAGCTTTCAATAAAGCTTGTCTTTTTCTTTCAACAACAGGATCTTGATTTGGTTCAGGTCTGGCAAATGTTCCTCCATAGATATCAACAAATGCTACACCATCAACGGGTGTCACAACGGTGTCTTCCAAATATTCCAATTCCTCAAACCAACAGGCGATTGCTGGTGGAAACATCAACTGTAGATTCTGAGGATGTAAAACTCCTGGAACATTACGATTTGCTGCTGGCAGAGGCATATTAGACAATGGAGGAAACCGCTGAATCAAAGGAAACATTCCAGTACAATAGCAAGCATTCAATGGAGCTTGCAAATCGCGCACCAATTTCAATTTGTTTCCATGGTGTTCACCAGGGGTGTACATGTCATTTCCAAACCAACGTCCAACATAACTGGCAAATACAACATCAATATAATGCGGTAGCATCTCTGCAAGCGGTAAAAGTTCTTTCTTAGAAATCGCATGTTTATCTGCAGTTTCTTTGATGGGTTGTGCTTCAGTCTTCCACAGAGCAGTCTTATCCCAATCCTTATGAAGTAACGTCAATTTCGCTGCCAAAAAGATTTGGATTTCCTCTTTCATCAGCTCCTCACTTGCTGCTGTATGCTTCACAGAATCACACAATTCCAGATTATGTTTTACAATTTTTCCTTCGGTTGATCTTTGTTGTCTCATAATATCCATTTTACCTCTTCGATTATTGCGTGATACATCATAGTTTGCAAGCAACTGCAGATCTTGGAGAGGTTCATTAGTGATAGGACGCGTTTTTCGAACAAGTGCTTTGGTTTCAACATCAATTTTTGTGGTTTTCAGATTTCTGGTTTTTGTTTTGAAGGTTCGCATCTGCGCATTATCATATTGCAAAACTTTGGTTTTTTCCATCACTCTTTTCTCCTTCGGAATTTCAATCACTGCGACAGGAAGTGCAGACTGATGTTTAGATGGTGTAGGTGGAGTCCGTTCAGCTGCTTGGCTAGCCGATGAATCTTTTTCATAACTGATTTCGTTTCCAAAAAAATCTGTCAACACTCCACCAATGAATTCCTCAGCAAGAGGTGCACCCATTTGACGTGCAGGAATATCCAGTGTAAACTCACCTGTTGACGGATCAGAGTGTGGACCATCATCATCAAAAAATTGTAGTGGTTCATCTCTTATCATCAGTGAGTCATGAACTTTTCTCACAGAATCGTCTGAATCAATCATTCCTATCCAATGAGGTTCAACAGAATCGTGTTCCTCATCAGTAAGCCAGTGGGGAATGTTGTCTCTGCGAATGCCAATCAGTTGTCGGATAGGTGCGTATGTTTTCCTGGGCCCAAGATCAATATTTTTTGGATCAGTGACCAGACCACAGAATTCCGGATGGAACATGAAAGAACTCGACACTTCAATCCAACCAGCTCTCAGAACTCGATTCACAATCTCATTTGCATTCTCCAAAGCAACGTTTCTCTTAATCACTTCCCAGTTTGAGTGGACTTCATCATAACGACTATTGCTGAAGCACATCAATATTGTAAGAACCAAACGCATAAAAATCGCTTGATCCGATTCTAATAACCTCATCACAATTGGTTGCTCAACAGCTCTTCCATACTGATCAACATCACCTAAATCAATGTAAGTGTCATTCGAGAGATCATAGTGTGTACGGGAATCCTGGATCAGAATTTCAGCAGCTAATTGTACATCACGAGCGAATTGACGGAGTCTCGCATCATCTTCTTGTTCATGAATGATGATAAGACGGTTTGATGTTGGGAGCACTGCACTGTACTTGAAGATGGCTGTCATCTTATGCTCCATAAACACAAGACGTTCAAAGTTTCGGAAATCCACATCAGCAACACGCAGAATCGCCTTGAGATTTTCCGAAGGTTTCCAAAAACTGGCACCATCCTCACTTTCATATTCCGTCAAACCACCAGGTCCAATGCAGTATACGTCAGGAAACGATCCACTCATTGGTTTAGAGACAATTCCTGCAACCATTGTTATTGCAGCACATACATGTTGCAACAACTTGTGACGATTGTTGATATCTTCAACACGTACTTCTTCTGAATCAATAACTATTGGTTTCATTGGTTCCAGAAGCTCTGTTTCATTCCTTTTCAGGTAACCAAGTCCATCATTAGTGAATCGATCAACAAACGGTGCGCCATCGAGTAAATAATAAGCAGGAATTTGTGGTGGTTGTGGTTCGCTGTCAAGATATTCTCTCAAAGCTTCCTCGCTACTCATACGCAAAATTCTCTCCAATCTCTCCTTGGCTATTTTTGCCTGTGTTTCAGTCATGGTGATTGTTGTTGTTTTTTTTCTTTTCAATTGTCTGTATCATTTGTCTCTATTGTAGATATTATATGCTAATTGTATTCTTTTAAGATACCAGCGTGGATTATTGAATATCAGGAACCTTTGAAAGCTCTTGGTTTTGCAGCGCTTGTTGCGATTCTGGTGGTTGCATTCTACTGGATTGGAAAAACCTGTTTTGGTCCAGTCTATGATTTTGTGAAATTCTGGTTACTTGTTCATGCGGTTCTATTGTTGGACAAAATTTGTTTATGGATCTTGCAATGGTGTTGGAGAACATGGTTACAACAATCAATTAATCAATATCTCTCAGCGACTCTAGGTGAATTACTGCAGAAATTCATAGTGCAAAATGTAAAACAAACGGAACTGTGATTGTCTGTACCTTTTTATTGATTGACAAAAAAATGAAAAACATATATTTTTCAAAGGAACAGGAAAACTTTGATACAGAAAAAAAGAAAATATTTCGTTTTGGAAAAAGACATTTACGATCCACGTTTGTTGGGATAGACATTGCCGAGTCTCTGATAAGCCGAAGTTTGTTCGGCTTCGGCAGCTCGAGCTCCACCTTTCACCAAAACTTTGTTATTGAAATATGCTACCAAAAATCCAGCCAATTGGACAAGAGCAGCAATTGCCATGAACAAAACTAGGAAGAACAATCCAATCAAGTTATCCTTTTCACCAGGACAATATGTCCCATCACCAAAAGAACCATCAGCACATGTTTCCCATCGACAACCAAGAAGAATAGTTGACCAGACAAGAAGACCAAAGTTCAAAGCAAAAATCACGCCAGAGAAAATAGCAACAGTAATGCGTTCCATTTGTTTAACTGGAACCATGCCAGCAAACCACAGAAGAAATCCGGTGACTGCGGCACCGGCAATTAGAGGTATCCTGGAAACCATAGCTAAGGTTTGGTTATCTTTAATACCACCTGAGACCACACAATTGTGTTGAGTCCAGATCATACCAAAGACAAAGATTGTTACTAGGCCAGCCATTTTCACAAGCGATGCGAAAAACATCGCATGTTTTCCAAAATCACCTGCATCCATTATGATAATTCGATTGTTTTAGTAGTAATATAGGAAGGGTGGGGGAGGGTGAGTGATAGCTTGTAAGAAAGAATGAATGAGCACGTTCAGCACAAAACAGCAAATTGCAAAAACAACAAATACTGCTCTTTGACCACTATGGAGTTGTTATAGTTTCGTAGCACTGTTGAAGAGTTCGCGGTGGTGCAAAATCACCCACAGAAGGAAATGGAGATGTGCACATTCTACACCCAATGCATAGCATTATACCTGCCTCTGTCAAAAAACTATTTCAGACACATTTTAATGTGCATCCACATACCATCTTCTTAATGGTTGTTTAGAAACTCAAAATGCCTCAACCGAGACCGAGAATACGTGTTGTACATAAGGCAATAAACAGGTATGTAACTGTAGGATATCAAATTGGCTTTTCATGCAAGAAAGCCAAGCTAGCTCGTCGGCATCAACGAATACCTCGAACTGCACTAACACATTACACGTCAGCAGCTACGCCAGTAGAGGGTCATGCAGTCCTTGCAGCGTTGAAAAACGCATTAAGATGTTATGACACTTACAAACCAGACGAAGAGCGGAGTGTTTATCAGAAAGAACTGCATCGTCATTACTATTTAGCATGTATGCGAAAAATCTTCAAAAACGATTATGCGCGGGAGCGCTTGAATATAATGAGACGCGAAGGACTGGACGAGCCTCCACCACAGGAAATGCTCAGTTTGGCACCACGACGGTTTGGAAAAACCATTTCTGTTGCCATGTTCCTTGCCGCGTTTCTTGCCACCGTGCCTGGTCCTTATCAGGTCATTGTGTACAGTCCAGGACGAAGAGCTAGTGTCATGTTGTTGCAGAGAGTCAAAGAATTTCTTGTTAATCATCTAAATCAAGGAAGTCGAATTCTTGTTGACAATCTTGAGACCATTTCTTTGCAAGGGAATGACAAGCAGGATATTCGAACACTCAATGCATATCCACAAAAGGTGAGTTTTATGTATGTGTATGTGGGACGACAATTGCAGGTATTCGTTCAAAGAAGAATATAAATTAATTGAAGCAAAGTAGATGACACAATGATGGTACGGTAGTTAATTTGTTATTTTAAAATGTCTAGTCTATTCAAGTTTCCGTATGATCTTATTGAACTACATGGTCCTTTGTTGGCCATTCATAATATTAAATCTAATGAAATATTTGCACAACGTATTGACATTACTGAAAAAGAATTAGTGGATATTGCGGCTGACGATCGTGAGGCACAACAACTTTTAACGAAATACGGCAATTTTGACAATCCATTTATCAATGTGACCCTAAAACAAAATAATGTTGTCTTAGAGTTAGAAAGAGCGGTCCTAAGAACATTGCCTGGAAAAAAGAAAACTGTTCTACAGGTTTTGGTTGATATGATGTTGCCTAGCAGTATTATCAGTGTCGAGGATGAAGAAAATCATGGAATAGAAGTGGCAATCGAAGTCTGCAAGCATCTTGATGCAAAACGTTGGAAGAACATGATGGTACATGTGCGTCAGCAAATCATACGGTTTCATGATTTCTATCGTGGTGCTAGAAAGGTGATTCCTGTTGCTCGAAGTATACCGCACGATGTTGCTCAATATTATCAAGCATCTGCTGGGATGATCATTCAATTGATGCCGGAAGCAACACGCCCTAAAATAGATGATGCATATGCTCAACTTGAGAAGTATCTCATCACTTTATTGCATACTGAACACACTTTGAGTTTCATGGCTGTTGTATCTCTTTTGGAAACAGAAATCAAATCAGCAGATGAGTTTGTTGTCATGTTCAAAATCATGCGTGATCGTTACTCCCAGTCTATGCAATCGATTATGAGCCGGAGCGAAGTCACTGATGATGCAGTTGGAATTTACATCCTCTATGAGTTATTGCAACGACGTCTGATTACACCTGATATTCTTGGTGCACCAAACCGTATGGGTCTTTCATCACGTGCACATGAATGGGTATTTGGTTTGGCCAGAAGCACGGAATTGAATGCAGAAGCAATGCTCTTAAGATTCCCTGGATTGGGTGGTGAACATGCACTGAGAACTTTGGAGGAATACAAAGATTATGATGAACAACTTCAATTGACACGTGTTCTATTGGCACCATACCAGGATCGTTGGAAACATATTATACGGAAGATTCAGGTGGATACTAATTGGCAACCGCCTTTGGGTATCAATGAACTGAAAGTATTGATGGCTGTAGCGGCCACAACAATCATTGTGCGAGCTGCAATGACAACCGCTAGGGGAGGTGGTGTACATGGTTTGCCACCGTTTATTTGGCGTGTTTCGATGCGTGAAGCATACATGGAATTGAACACTAGGCCACACATAGCACCTTCACTTAATGTTATCGCCAAGTTATTGAAACAAGCTTGTTCCAAGTCTATTTATGATGAATTTACTCACGAACTGGAAGTTTTGGTGCAGAATATGACTTTTAGAATACAGCGGACTAATGTCGTTGCTCAACTTGCAAATGCTGTAAAACCTTATTATACTCGAGAAGATCACGATCCTGGTCTTTCTGTCAAGAAAAACCTCACACCTTCAGTGATTCCAACCTCCCCAGACACACCATTACCAACATTGATAACCCAAAAACCACCAGAAATACCAATGCCTTCGTTTCCCCCGGAAGAAAAGTTTCGTTTACCATCAGAGGATTGGGCTTCTGCAAATGCATACACAGGTCAGGTTCAAGATTGGATGGAATCAACAATGGAATTATTACGCTCTGTTGCAGCAAGTGCATCGAAATCAAACCGGCTGCAACAAGAGTTCAAAAACGAGTGTTTGGATGATGAGGCATTACATTTCATTTTGCGGTATACTGGTTTAGTTGCTCAAACTGCGAATACTGCAAACAAAGTCGATGTAAGTATTGGTGATCTTGGTGTGCCCAAAGGTTTTCCCATGTTTGCAACTCGAGACAGTGATGCCACTCACACTTGGATTCATGTAATTGAAAGCAATGATCCTGAAATAACCGTGCTATTCATTCAACATGCTGCAAGAAACTTGAACAGACCATTGTTGAAATATTCCGTTATCAAACCACGTTTGCCAAGAGTAACGGTACAACAGGAACGTGAATTGATTATGAATGAAATCAAATCTAGGAAATTTCAACTGGGAGGATTTGATATTGCCAATGTTTCTCGTGTGAATATTTCTAGCACACACGGTGGTCCGTTACAGCTGCGATTGATTCGACAACTCATGACAATACCTGTGGTGCGGATATTTTGCACTATGGTTGGCGATCGTGCAAACACATCGAAATTGCAGCGAGAAGATTATTACCTCAACCCACGTTTGGCTGAAAACTGGATTCCTTCAATCTGTGAAAGTGCAGCTGCTGAAATCCTTCGTATGCACCAACCTTCATTAAGTTTGGATCTAATCAATGGATTGCAATATTCACTTGTGTTTACTGCATTGTAACAAAAATACAGTTATTCCTTTTACAGTATGTCTTTTCTTTTTTTATTCTATAAAAAACATTTAAAAGACAGACACGCAAAACCATGGAGTCGTCAATAACATGGAAAAATCGTGTTTTTCGCGCACTCTACTTTACTGTGACTATTGCAGTCATCATACCTGCATGGACTGTGATTGAATGTCTTTTCAATATTGCTGAGGATCAAATCGCTTATGCTGCGTGTGCAACACTGATTGGATTCATAATAATCATGTGTATCGATCAAACGACCCTTGGAGATGCACTTGTTCGTTCGCGTCTTTCTCCTTCTTCTTCGTACAGTAGATTGCCGTTAGATCGTGAACATGAACTGTCATGGCAAGAAATATTGAAACTCACAGGAATTGAAGTGGTTTCTGAATTTATAAATATTTTCATGTGGAGTGGAGCTTGGATTTTGTTTGCTGCACTGCTTTTGAATCTTTCTCTAGTTGTTCAGATAATTGTAGCAATTCTCACAATGATAACTTATGGATTCCTTTACGCCGTTGGTCTGCGTTACAAATTGGAGTTTTGAGCATGACTATATAATAATGCTTTAGACGCGGTTTGTGAACACTTTGTCTAGTTTGTAATACCATCAGTCATCCAATCTGGATTCATCTTATAGTCGACCTTCTCGAAGCATCATTCATACATATCTACTATCATGGACGCTGACGTACGGAAATGTGATGCCTGATTGGATTGCCCGTTATATCAGAGGTCTAATTAATCTTGCAAAGGTACGTCATGCGCAACGTCAACAGTTGAATGTACATAATAATTTGTACAGAGAACAACGTAAACGTTCATTTCTACATACGATTGGTGGATTATTTTTATGCTATACTGATGAAACTGTGGTGGTAGATCAAGAAAGATTACAAGAATGGAACGAAGCAGTTCAAACTGACCGCAGAATCATGCCTTGTGATCAAATGAACCCTATGATAAAACAAGAAGTTTTACAGAATTTGAATATGCATGATATTCCTGAGGAAGATTGTTTGTGTCGTTCAAAATATTTATTAGATGTGTTGGAAATTGCAGAGTCATATCCAAAACGCAGAAAAGATAGTCGTGGAAATAAAAGTTAGTTACAAACCATCTATCATATTATATTGATTATTAACATTAATCATCATCCGTGCAAGACATTTGAGCATAATCACAACCAGAATACACATCCTCACTTTCACATTGCACTGTACCCATTAAATCACATTCAATATCATCTTGCCAATTCTCATCATCGAGATCTGCAATCAGTCGTTCACGTCTTGTTTTCGCAATAGGTTTCGCTCGAGATGCTTTTTTTTCATACATAGCTTCATCATCTTCCAAATCCATTAGATTCGTTTGCAGATCGTCACCGGGCATGCTAGAAAAGACTTGAGTGAAATCCACATCAGGGAAAAGATCATCCTTTGTTTCACCAGTGTCAGTGAACGATGTTGGGAAACTGGATTTCCAAGTCTGTTTGAGTACATCAGACATTAAAAAGAAAGTGCGTTGTGGCATAGTTCTTTGATAATGCCGTGCACACATAGGAACACGCATGAATGTACATTCCTCTTGGTTCAAATAATCATCAAGGATCATCATGAACCGTGGTTGTTTCAACGGAACAACTTCTGGATTATCGATTGTTGGGGTACACATGAAACAACACAATCGATCACAAGAATAATCTGGTGTTTTTCTGTGATCAGCACAAAGAATTTTGTTGCCTTGGAATGAAGCATTACAATACAACATAGCATGACCACATTCCTCACAAAGACAAATCATTTGTTTTCCGACAGACCATACAGAACCAAGCATTTTCAATTCCCGTAACATTCCTCGATCATGCAAATCCTTTCCCTTGTGATCACGATTACAAAACATAGAATCATACTCAAAACAAAATCTTGAACCAGTCACACCAAGGCCGGTGTTATGTTTGTTTCGGCTGACTGCATTATGATTTCCAATCGGTGATTTTATCACTGAAGAAATCACTGGACAACGTGCACAAAAGTACTGGGTTGTGATTTGGGAAATCTGTTTCATATTGAGTTGTTTCTGTGGATGCATCCTTCTCACAGCCTTGATTTGTCTTCGCATGCTATGAGGTGCAAGGGCATTCCAACGACCAGCAGATCTTCGTATGAATGCGTGCACAGCAGAACGAACTCGGATTTTATCTGCGTCAGACAAATCAAGCAACATCTTTTTAATATCACGTTTGGCTGCATGATCTGCAAGTCTTTGTGTACGATAACGATCCAAAATTGTTTCGTATTTGACAATTGCGTCCTCAGGGACTTCAGCAGCCTTCAAACCATCAGCAAACATTTCCTCTATTGGATCACCATTTGAATATTCAATGAGACTTTCACTCAATGGTTGTGAATATTGTGGAACACCCAAGCTATCCAAGGCTCTGCGAAGTTTTGACACAATCGGATCTTTTATCACTTTGTATGCCACAGCAACTTGTCGTTCTTTGTAAATATGATAGAGTTGCGATGAAACTGAGATGAAATTCACCGATTCATTCATTTCCAGTTCTTTCCGAACGTATTCCATGGCATCGATAGTACTGGATTTGAATTCGTCCCATTGGTACTTTTCCACGACATCTTTTTTTAACGATGGTAAAAACGGTAAATAATATATGAGAGCTTCCTTCCAGGAAAACCATAAGAGCTTATCGATATTTTCATGCTGAGTAGTGAACAATTCTCTCTCGGAATGCCAAAACAGTTCCGTGATGAACATTACATTGTAGAGACTAGGATGCTTCTTGGAGTGAGGATATCCACCAGTCAAACTACAACGCAAAAACATGTGTTGCATCATCAGAAACCCAATTCCACAACGACAATCTCGACAAATACCACAACGTTTCTTGCACATACTCGATTCATTGCATAAGATGCTCCAATTTTCTCGATGATGACAGATGCCTGGCAATGCTTTTTCGAGCAAATGAACAGCTCCATGGGTAGTGCTGGTTTTACGAAACCATGGCATGTACATAAGCAACATCACGGCATCAGGGAGTTTCGAAGCCCAGAAATATTTACAAGCAAATGGATAATGTTCTTCATATGGGCATGGCCACCCACTGCGTGGTCGGAGACAAAGTGCTGCATCGGTATATTGTTTTTCTTTGTTAATAAATGTCAATAAATCGTGATGTGTGCTTTCATAGAGGTGCCACAGAAAACATGCGCGATTCACCTGTTTCTTTGCTTCTTTCAAAGTGTCGGCTCCACCAAGAATCTTCAAATCTGATTTCAGAAGACCAGGTATTTCCAAACAAGTTTGTTGAAACCATTCTCTTGTTCCATTCTCTGACCCTTCTATGCACATTTTATCAGCAAGCGCCTTCAACCGTTCTGCATCCATCAATACTTTCTCCAAAATTCTGCGTCTGACTCGTGCTACGGCCACACGATGCATGACTGCATAGTAGATCGAAGAGGTTTCTGGAAATACTTTCACTGCAAGGAATTCCATTTCTTCTTCCAAACACCAAAGAAAATGGTTGGTATTACCATTATGTCCTTCCACAGTATGAATTCCATCCAGTTTGTGTATGAAACTGATGACATTTGGTGACCAGTTTTTTCGTATGTATGTTGCAGCTGTGTTGAATCCACAGAAAACTGTCAACTGCAATCGTTCTTCTCCCATATAATGTTCGCCCAACAGATCCACCGGGTGCTGACCATCTTTGACATGCGGATTCATAAGCAAATGTTCACCAGCACCCGGATCAAATCTGCTCATCGGTCTGTTGGGCGCTGGTAAAAACCCGGAGAATCAGTTGATTCGCAATATTCTAATGCTTCTCCTTCTCGCAAAAACATGTTTTCATCACCATATTCATCGGTTTCTTCAACCCATGTATAATTATTAACATTGAATGCAAATATCGGATAGAGTATCCCTGTGTGCATATTGTTGTACCGCACCGGCAGCATTGCTTCCTTGGGATACTGGCCTGGTTCGTCCACACGTACGCGAAATGATTGCATCATCTCTGCAGGAGAACTTTTGTTGAGTGTGATGTTACTTGTCACAAGTGTAGTGGAACTGTTTGCCAGACAAAGAATGCAACGACGTGGAGGTCCATTTTTCACAGCCACATCACCCATATTCGGTGGAAACCATTCCCGTAATATCCAATTCACAGTATGACGTGGTTGTTTCACAATCAACTGTTTGTCCTTCTTTGTCACAGCTTGTGAAGCACATTGGTTACCCATGCAACATGGTCGTTCGCCTCTCACAGTGTTAGCACATCTCAAATATCGTTTGACATCGCCTTTGACACGATCCAGTTCCGGCACCTCTGGTGCCTTGATAATTCCAGCCTCCACATGAGCACCTTGACGTTCCACAAAAGGTTGGTTTTTGCTAAGGACACTATTGATTTGATCTTGAGTTATGGCTGGGCCTTCTAAATGAGATCCCGTGAGAATCATAGGCACCTCTTGGGTGCGTCGAGTTTTCTTGGTGACTCCATCGGAAACTTTTTCGATTTTAACTTGAATTTTATTGCTTTTTTGGCGCGTTCCTAACAAATACTTTCGACTTTCTTCTGAAAGTTGACGAGACATCCTGATAAGATTTTTGATTTTTATTTTCGAAGTATCCTTCTTCTATTGATCAAAACTATTTCCATAAAAGTAAACTATAGAATTTTCTCATTTTATTACGTTCAATGCATTGATAAAAATCGAATATGAAAAAATCCATGTATGAAACATTACAGAAGGTTACAATGCAACCATCCATTTTCTATACACACACGGAGATCCAATCTAAAGTAACACATGACCTCCGATGAGAACGTCAAAGGATTCTCCAGGTCTTGCACGAGTCAAAGCTTTACCTATCATACGCCTCTGAAGAGAAAAGTTTTGATCAATCATTGCACTCAAAGTATCCACCAGCAAATTTTCCTGTTGCAAACAAAGATCATGCATCCAGGATTGAGCAAAAGAACGTTTTTTGCCTGCACCACTTGTGTAAACGGGTTCTGGAGTGATCAAACTGTCACCACTGGGTGGTCCTCTATTTGAACCAATCAACATTTCGTTCAAGTCGCTAACGAATTTATCACGGTTTGCTTGGTCTGCAGGTCTGGCATATCGTCCACTTTTGGATTCGATAATACCAAAACGCCAAGCCAAATCTTGCAGACCATTGTCTGGAATTGGCCCATTTCTTGTCATCCACGCTCCAATCAATGCAGCTGTTCGCAATGATTTTGAAACTTGAGCTCTGATCTTTGCTGTAGATGAATCTGTTCCACGCACAGCTGAAGCACTGAGCAAACCAACATGATGTGGTCTGACAACTTCAATCCATGCATGTAGTTTGTTCTTTGGACCATCGGCTTCGCTACGATGAAATGCTGCTGATTCGCCATCGATATGAGTGGGTGGAGCTTTGATGGCGACAAAATCACCAGGATTCACAGTGTCTGTTCCACGATTATAGATCGTGTCGGTCCCACCAACTTGGAGAGATGCCAAAATATCTTTTGTAGTTCCACGATTATATGGAACTTTGCTTTGAATCACACCAGCGAAAATGATTTCCTGATCAATGTCGGCAGCAGATTGACCCAACGTTCCAACAGCATTAAAACAATTCGCGACTTTCACAGCTTCGCCATGCTTGATCAAATCTCCTGCTGCTACAATCGCCAAATCGCCTGGCATGAATTGAGCAATTTCTGGATCACCGGGATAATTTGGATATGCACTTGCTGCTACTTTGGAACCATCCATCATCCGGTTCCTCCATACTATGCTAGCCTTGGCATTGACAATGGCCTTGGCTGTTCTCCCAATCTTCTGGTCGTTGGTTGGGAATGACATGTTTGTGTGTTACGAGAAGAAAAAAAAGAAAAACAATTTTGGTGAATGGTTGTTCAATGTGGTGAGTGAGTGACTTGTTCTCGTTGTTGTTGTGCGTGATGCCTTTCAATGATGACGACAATAACACAGTCACCTAAAGAAACGACTTCTGATCTACTCTGGTGTTGGCTGTTGTTAATATATACTGTTGGAAATGAATATATGCATTTGTCCTTCCGAATTGTCATAAAACCATACATATAAATGAACACAAAGACTGCACAGGTCAGACACGTTTCCATTTCGTTGAGCGATCCACCAATCCGACTTAGTTGTTTTTTTGATTATCACACACTTCCATAGTTTTTATTTTTGTCGTCAACATTCTTGAAAATGGCTGCTATGCAGACTTTGACCCCTGGGGTGACTGATCCCTACATCGGAAGAGGTCCGAGGATGGCTGGTTTGGCCAGGCCTGAAAGCACTCCACCTGTGGTGGATTGGCTTTCCAACTCAACTGTTCCTGTCATGCGAAAAATGGCCACTGGTGCTTATCCATATGATGAAATGCTTCGCATGGGTATGCTTGCTTTTATTCGTGTGACTCGCAATCCAGTCAGTGGAAGGGCAATCTACCGAGACAACTATCTTACACACACCAACAATATCTACAATTTGCCAATGACCAATTACGGTGTTCTATCGATGCATTTTGATGAGAACCGCAATCCTTTGCCTGAAAACAAGCTACCATCCATGGAAGAAATTCTCACCAACTTCCGATACGATGGAATCATCATTAATGAAGATGGTGCAGAGAAGAGAAATATGAATATGATTAAAACCAACAATGCATTTGCCGGTCATACAAGTAGTGTCTTGAATGTATGGGGAGCAGAATTGAATAGCACTGACACTTTGTGGCTATTGCTCACAAAAGTACCTGGTTTCAAGTTGCTGGAAAGTAGCACACATGGTGGATACGTTGTCGATCCGGTTGGAAAAGGTGTTGAACCTTTACATCCACGCCAGGATGGTGAATACTACCAGTTTATGCCTTTTGTTCGTCGTGATCATAGCAAGACGCCTCAAGTTCAAGATTTTGTTTACGAAAGTCCTTATACTGGTTTGAAAGACATTAGCAAGGCGATTCCTGTGGCGAAATGTTTGTACAATGAACCATCTTCTCCAATCGCACCAATTGATGCAATGACAAATGTTGTGCGCATGGCTAATTGCAACACTATGGAAGTATTTGTTCATGCCAGAGCATGATTTAGTGGTTGTTATTTTTGGTCTTGTACATCAATTACCGCATAATAAACAAACAGAATTCATTTATTTTTGTTTTTTCTTTTTCTCTTTTCCAAACATGCCCATACGAATTTTCGCTGTTCTTCTTTCTTCTTCACTTAATGGTTTTCCGCTTTTGTCATGTGTCGGAATTTC
>Ga0180438_10001071_pt1 | contig 49976 bp, 92 predicted proteins | sample SS_ome_12_FD_132455 | JGI IMG/M metagenome (GOLD analysis project Ga0180438, IMG submission 132455) | Hypersaline lake sediment archaeal communities from the Salton Sea, California, USA - SS_3_D_2 metaG | ecosystem: Environmental > Aquatic > Non-marine Saline and Alkaline > Hypersaline >...
ATCGGATTTCTAGCCTATCGCTGCGGCTGGAACAAGCAGGACGTTCTCGATCTATTCGTCGAGGAGATCGAGCCGATCACCAACGAGATCAAGCTCCAGATAGAACTCGACGAGCTCGCTATCGAGAGGGCCGTTTACGAACTCGGGAATCTATTCTTCGATCAGAAGGCTAGTGGTAGAAGGAAGATGCAGAAGGCTCTTAAGAAGAAGATCGCAGATATCAATCGTAAGATGAGGACCTCCCGGAGGACGTCGTGGCTGATAGGGACGTAGGATCTATAATCGCGCGTATTCGAGCGGACGCCTCGCAGATGATGGCGACATTCGCTAGCGCGAAGGCCCAGACGCGGGGGTTCGGGAACGCGATCGGTACTATCGGCGCCGGGTTTACTAAAGCGGCCGCCCTTACTACTGGCTTCGGCGTCGCGGTAGGCGGGATCGTAAAGGTTACCGGCGACTTCCAGCAGACTATGGCGAACGTCGGCGCCGTTACCGGGGCCGTCGGGCAGGATATGGACGAGCTCTCGACGATCGCCGTCGAAATGGGTAAGTCTACTATCTTCTCCGCGTCCGAAGCGGGACAGGCGATGTTTAACCTCGGCTCGGCCGGGATCAAAGCGGCCGACGACTTCCGGAATATCCTCAAGCCCTCCTTGGATCTCGCGGCCGCCGCTCAAGCGGATATCGGCTTCGTTACCGAGACTGTTATCGGTAATATCCGAGCCTTCGGTCTCGAGACAACCGACGCGGGTAGAGTAGCGAATATCTTCTCGGCCGCGAACGAGAATAGCGCTCTTACCGCCGAGCGCCTCGCGAACGCCTTGAGGCCCGTCGCTCCCCTTGCCGGATCTATCGGCGTAGAGCTCGAGGATACCTCCGCCGCACTAGGCGTCCTAGTAAACCGGAACTTCCAAGCCGAGGAAGCGGGTACGGCTCTTCGGAATATCTTCCTTCGTTTAGCGAAGCCCGTCGGCGACGCGAAAGTAATCCTCGACGAAGCAGGCTTTTCCGCCGAGCGACTAGGCGAGCTTACGAAGGATCCGGTAGAGCTTGTCCGTCAGCTCGGCGAAGCTAACTTTACTACCGCCGAGGCCGTAACGATATTCGGCGCTCGAGCCGTCGGCGCTTTCCGCGCTCTCGAGGGCGGCGTAGATGATATGGAAGATCTCCGGGACGCTATTACCGGAACGGATAGCGCCTCGAGGATCGCGACGCGGCAGCTCGATACCTTTAATTCTCAAGTCAAGCTAATGAAGTCCGCGCTCGAGGCTCTCGTTATAACGATCGGGACTAGACTCCTCCCGGTATTCCGCCGCTGGGTAGAACGCGCGACGGAGATGATCGGAACGGCGATCGACTTCGTCGAAGCGAACGGCGAGCTCGTAAAGGAGCTAATCCTCGGCGCCGGGAAGTTCCTCGTTATTACGACGGCGGCGCTCGGCTTCTTAAACGTCCTCGCTAAGATCCTTGTCGTCGGACCGAAGATCGTCGCAGCGGTTAAGGTAATTACGCTCGGTATGCCCTGGGCGGCCCTAGCGGCCGCGATCGGCTTCGTTATCGTAAAGATAATCGATATGAGGATTAAGGTACTCGAGGCCAAGAGCGCTATGGCCGGACTTCTCGCGACGAATAAGAAGCTAGCCGAGAACTTCGGGAAGACCGCCGACGCTCTAAAGAAGGTAAACGGAGATTTCGATAAGGCGAACGAGATTATCGCCGAGCGGGGGATCAAGCTCCCGTTTGTTATCCAGAGCGAGGAAGATCTCGCTAGAGCGATTAAGATCGTCGAGGGGGCGCAGCGCTCGAGGATAGAGGCGGACGAAGCCTTGACTACGCAGGAGGTCCAGAGTAGCCAAGAGCGAGCGGAGGCCGCGAGGATAGAGGAGCAGGAGAAGCTAAACGCCGAGCTCGAGCGACTCGGTCTATCTACCGAAGCGAATATAGAGCATACGCAGACGCTTACCGATCTGGACGATTTGAGGAAGGCTAACGCGATCGACGCCTTTCTCGGGATGAGCGACGCGGGCACGGAGCTATTTAGCGCTCTTATCAAGGGAGAGCAGAGCGCCGAGGCGTCCTTCAATGCGTTTATTAAGAGTATTCGCGATACCTTTATCCGCTCTATCTCCGCGATGATAGCGAAGGCCGTAGTATTCTTCGCGGTTATTAAGCCCCTCGGCGGCCTCTTCGGTCTCGGCGGCCTATCCTTCCGAGGCTTTATGGGCTTTAGCGAGGGGGGTATTATCCCGGCGCAGGGTGGCCTAATCCCGAGAGGCGAAGATACGCTAGTCGCGGCTCAAGCTGGCGAGGCAATTCTTACGCGCGACGCCGTTCGTAATCTAGGCGGCCCCTCCGGGATTCAACAGATCAACGAGACCGACGGCCGAGCGGGAGCAGGCGGCGAGGGCGGCGATACCTTTATCTTCGACGTCCGCTCGCTTACCGGCCGCCCGACTCAGGACGACGTAGACTTTATCAAAGAGGCTGTTCAGGACGCGAAGCGACAGTCGCCGGGAGGGATCTAATGGAGAGCCAGCTCGCCCTAGTAAAGGGAAAGGCTTTCAACCCGCGATTAGTCGGAGGCGGCGACTCGATCGAGTTTACCTATGACTTTACAAGCGCCCGAGGAGCCGATCGCCCTATTGAAAATATCCGGGAGTTCCAGACTATCGGCGGTTCTAGGAAGAAGCAGGCCGAGACCGACAAATATCGGATTACGCTATCGTGGTATGAACCGAACGACAACGTACCGGAGCGGATCTACGCGGCGAGAGATTATAATAGCGATCGCGCTCAGACGTTTACCTATATTCATAGCGATAAGATAATCGGCCGAGCGCTCGCCGGTAGCGGCGAGGGGAGTAGCCTTACGGTCTATATCGCTAACTTCCGGGCTAGGCGAGCCGGGAGAAACGAGTTCGGGCAGGACTCCTACTTCTGCGAGCTTACGATACAGGAGATCTAAAGTGAAGAGCGCTGGCGCGGTAGAGGAAAAATACTTCCAGCTCCTCCGGGGCGGGCCGCTCGAGCCGGTCGCGCGCGTTAAGTACGTTGATGACGCTAGCGTAGATCAGACGATCGGCGAGGAAGTCCAGAGCCTCTCGATTAGGATAGACCGCGACGACGAACGCGAGACCGACTTCCTACTTATCCCGCCAGCTTCTACGCTAAGGCTCGAGTTCGCTAACGTCAATAAGCAATTCGTAAACGGCTTCGGCGGCGCTTACGACGGCGTAATTACGCGCGGCCGACGATTCAAGCCCGAGCTAGGACACAAGATAGAAGGCGTCGATTACTTCTTCGAGCAGGGACTATATATCTCGGACGATCCGAGCTTTAACGTATCGCCGAGCGCCAACGTAACGGTAAGCGCCCGGGACTTCTTCGGAATCCTAGTAGATAGTACCGTCTCGATCGATAGTATCTCGAGTATCAAGGCCGAGGATTATATTATCGAGATCCTCCAGCGCGTCGGCCTAAAGGCTAGCGACTACAATATCCCGCTTACAGCGACGACGCTACTCAATACGCCGGTCGTCGAGAATGAGAACGCGGCCGAGTTACTCTCGGAGGTAATGGAATACCTCCAACTCGAAGACAACTATCGGCTTAATATCAAGGCGCAGAAGATAACTCTCGAAATACCGAGTACCGACGTCTTGGCGGCCGACTACGTCTTCCATTGGGTAATGCATATTACCGAGCCTTACTCGCGGAAAGACGATACGCTTAAGTTACTACGGCGCCTTACGGTTACCAAGGCGAAGCCGACAGTTCAGGCCGGGAAAGTTCAGGGGACGCAGAGCGGCAAGACCGAGGCGGACCTTCCCTTCGTACATAACTTTACGAACGGTCCGGCGATCCGCGTCTCTTGGAGGCAGGGCGATAGCGATACTCTAGAGATCGTCGAGACCGCGAGAACGACGAGCTCGATTACGCTAGATCGCCGCAACCCGACGGATACCGGGAGCTGGAGTCTCGAAGTTTGGGGCGATAAGGTAACCTCGGGGACCGTCGGCGAAACGGCTAGCGGCGAGAATATCCGGCTTAATCGCGGCAAGACCCGGGAGATCGTTAATCGCTTCGTGCAGAACTCAACCGAGGCGCGCGATCTAGCCGACGCGCTAGCGGTAACCCTATTCTCCGAGCGCGTACGCGCTACTTTCAAGGCCGCGCACGGATGGCTCTTAGGAGAGATTAACGATCTCGTTCGGCTCGTAGAGAAATACTCGAACGACAAGCGCTTATATCATCAGGTCCAGCTTACTCACGACTATACGACCGCGCCGACTAAGCTCGATACTAAAATCGTCGCCGAGTTCGCTGGCCTAACCGAGGCAATCCAGAAATACGATCTCGGTTTCAAATATGATATAGGCCGGATCTACGACGAGCGCTACGACGTCGGCGAGCAGAGTCAAGAGGATACATCATTTAGGGGAGCCGTTATTAGTACGCCGTAAAGGAGGAAAGCTATGTCGCAACGATTCGAGGGAGCGCAACAGCTCAACGAGATAATATTTCAGGACTTTATCGATAGCTTCCCGCACCGGGATAACTACGATCTAATCGGTCAGGTAGTCGCGTCTCACGCGACGGATATCGAGGCGCTCCAGAACGCGGGGACGCCTCCGGGGAGTTCGAGCGCCGAGGTTATTGCCGCGAGGCATCAGGCGGCGGATCTTAGCGATAGGCTTCAGGATAGTCAGACCGAAAAGGACTGGGGCGTCTCGGCTGGCGTTCTAAACGAAATGGAAGTCCAAGCTCAAGGTACGCCCGACGATACCGTTAAGGTCGAGACCGGTCAGGGAATGGCGCTCGGCCGAATCTTTAGGAAGGCGGTAACGCAGACGGTAGATCCGGCCGACTTCTCCGGCGGCGAGACGAATCCGAGGATCGACGTTATATACGTCGGCTCGACAGGCACCGTAGGAGCGACGACCGGCCTCCCCGCCGCTACCCCGCTACCCGAGAAGATACCGAACGGAACGATCGAGCTCGCGCGGTTATACCTAGTCCCGAGCGGGGGAGCTCCTAACGTCCCGCTTCCGATCAAGGACTTCAACGACGGGACCAATAGCTTTATTATACTCAAGCTCGATCGCTTCCTCCAGCGGATTCGCGGCGAGCATACGCGAATGATCCGCGTCAATCAGATACGTAACGGCTCCTTCGGGACGCTAGATAGCGCCGGGGCGATCTGGAACTGGTCCGGGACGAACGCGACTATCGCGCAGGACGCCGACGCGCTCTTCCCGAATAAGTCGATGAAGATAACTAACGACGGGGCGAATAGCGTACATTACGCTAGTCAGCAGCTTACGACAATAGACTACCTCAAGGGGAACTGGATTACCGTCTCCCTGTGGATCAAACTTAGCTCTCCGACGTCGGGCGATATCTCCTGCGCGGTAAAGATAAAGCAGACGGGCGACGTGCCCGAGGGCGATATTACCGTTACCGCGCGAATCAATAGCGAGATGTGGCAGCGCGTAGTCGTCCAGGCCTTTATCGATAACGATACGACGCAGGTAGACGTCGAGGTATATCCCGACGGTACGGCGGTTCAGGTTTCGACGACGGCCGTCCTAATTGACGGAGTTATGGCGACGCGCGGCCTAGAGGTAGTCGGCTTCCAGTTCCCCGAGCCAGTAGTCTACGAGCCGGACGGCTCGGTAAGGATTACGGACCTTACCCTCTACAACGATCTCCTAGTAAACGGAGACCTAGACGTAGACGGAGACCTAGACGTGGACGGTATCGCCCGGATAGGCGGAACGCTTACCCTAGACAAGGGCTTCAACGGGGTAGGCGCGAGCTTCAAGAACCTGTTATTCTTCAGATCATAGGAGGAGGCCATGGCTTGGGATACATTCGCGCCGGTAGGGGTAGACGGGAGCTTTAGCTCCCTAGACGACGATCAAGTAACCGTCTATACGGCACCGGCTAGTACGCGGGCTATTATCAAGCAGATGCAGGTGCGGGTTTCTCTTGCGAGTGCCGCCCCCGAGATAGACCTACTCGTAGCGGGGCGCTACTTGTATAACGACAACCCTACTAGCGGGGATATATATAACTTCTGCTCGGCAAATACGGTAAACGCTATTAATATCCAGGACTTGGTGTTGATGCCTGGTGATACGGTCGTAATAAGGCAGCCCCAGGGCGGCCAGACTATGAGCGGCGCCTACGCTTTTAGCGTCGTCGAGGTAACTGAATCCGCATAAAGGAGGGAAGTATGGCCAACGTGTTGGTAAAGATAGTCTATGGCGGGGGCGGTACCGAGAAGGTAGAGTTTAAGAACACGACCCCGGCGGCGGTCAAGACGGATATCGAGGCGGCCAAGGCGGCCGGCACGCTCCTCCAGGTCGGCAACGATAGGCTAATCAACGTCGACCTGGTCGGAAGCTGGAGGCTAATCCAGAGGTAATCGAATACCGGAGAGGAGGACTAGATGAAGGGAATCGACGCCAACACTACGCTACTCGGGGCTATTACCGTCGGGCTCTACGTCTTTATCGGGAAAGTCCTCTGGGAGACTTTCGCCCGAGTCTGGAGGGAGAAAAGAGCTAACGGAGATCCTCCCGCGAGATCTACGCCTCAAGCCGCGCCGCTCCCCGAGGGATTAGAGGGCGTCCCGGGGAAAGTAGATGCTCTCGGCTCTAAGGTCGAAAGCGTCAAGCGCGATACGTCAACGCTCAAGGACCGGGACCGGGAGCGCGGCGATACTCTCGGTAAGATCTGCGACTCGAACGCTCGGCAGGAGGCGCAGATGATGACTCAGACCGGGCACCTCGAGACTATGGTAGATCTACAAAAGCAGCTAGTCAAGGAGACGAAGCGGCAAAACGAGGGCGGCTAGTGGACGGGGCCCGGGTAAAGCGCGAGCAGTTTATAGCAGCGGTCCTTACCGAGCTCAAGGATTGGGATCCCCGGATCGTCGTCGCGCACGCGGCCCACGAGAGCGGCCGCTTCCGTAGAGTAATCGGCTGGAATAACTTCTGGGGGATCAAGACTCCGAAGCGGACGGAATGGACCGGCAAAGTAAAGGAAGCGCCGACGTGGGAGATCTTCTTCGAGTCGGATATCGAGGGTATTAATCGCTGCATTAACGAGTCGGCAGGGAAGATAATCGAAAGCCGTCGCGGCAAGACGAAGAGCGGGAAGCGCGTCCTTAAGATCCACGTCTGGGCCGAATTCTGCGATTGGTATAGGGAGAGGGAGGCCGTCAAGTTCTATCGCGACTTTATAAAACGTCTATACCCGATAGCTTACGTTAACCGCCGACACTACCGACGCTTCTTCCCCGGCCTAGTATCCGGCCGGAGGAAATACGCTACCGATCCCGAGTACGCCGCGAAAGGAATCGCGATGTACCGAAGCCTAGAAGGAGTCGTATGAGTAAGCGCTCTCGAGATCAATTCTACAAGGCGGAGCTCGCGGCGACTGTCGTCGTATCTCTAGCCGTCGTCGTCTTGATACTCTCGGCTCGGCTTTCTTATAAGGAGATCGAAGACTATCGCTATCGGAAGGAGGTCAAATACCAGAGCGGACTCGCGGAAGTCCTAGAGGATCGCTGGGCCGGTAACGGTTACGATCCTAGCTTCGCCGAGCTCGCTACTTGGATCGTCTGGATCGCCGTCAACGATAACGAGGGACGCGGCGAGACTTTCTGGACCGGCTTTATCGAGGCCGAGAGTACCGGTAACCCGACGGCGAAGGGCGACGGAGGAGAAAGCCGGGGAACCGGATCGATCAAGCGAGAGACTCTAGCGGATCACTGCTACCGGACGAAGCGGAAGGTCCCGAAACGAGCGGAGGTCTCGCTCTATAATCCGCTCTTCAATATCAAGATAATGATTACCGAGATCGAGTTCCTCGCTCGGCAGTATAGCTCGACGGTAGACGATGAACCTTACGGGCCGATTGAGGATTCCGAAGACTTCCCGTTAGCGTGGGCGTGCCTCGCCTATAACAGCGGACCCGGGAAGGCCGCAGAGATGAGACGCCGAGGAGTCAAACCGCGCTTTACGTTCTATAAGAAGGTCCGCCAAAGAACGGCGGAGATTGAGTCGGATCTCGATAACCTTAATACAGGAGGGTAGTATGAGGAAGCTGATTATTGGCTTGCTAGCGGTCTCGCTCTTGGCCGTACCGCTCTTCGCTTATACTCAAGCTGAGTGGCAAGCGATCCTTGACAAGGAAGCGCAAGAGAAAGCGGACTTCGAGGAATATAAGAAGCTCCGCGACGCGGCGAAGAAGGCCTTCGCCGAGAAGGACTATCTCGAGTCGGCGAAGCTCCACGAGAAGGCGGCCGCTACGGATCACGCCGACCGGCAAATCGAAGTAAGGGCGTGGCGACTCAACGGCGCGGCCTACGCTCTGATAATGGCCGACGAAGAGCTTGGCTACGCGCTTAAGCTACTATATGAGGCGAGGAAGATAGCGGCCTCTATTTCGAAGGAGCACCCCGGGACGGTAGACGATCTAATCGAGGTCGTCGAAAAGAATATAACCTATTGCGAAGGGCGAGTCGATTAACTCGCCTACCTGAAAGGAGTCGATACTATGAAGAAAGGCTGGATCGAGATGGCTCTGAAGTTCGCGTCGCGGCGCCTTATTGCCTCGGGCTTTACGGCCTACGAGGTATGTATGGACCCGGCGCTCGACCTCTGGCAACGCTGCCTAATGACGGCCCTCGGGCTCGCGTTCCTCTGGTCGCAGACGTACCTCGACAAGAAGCGGCTCGAGCTCGGCTTACCGGCCGAGGGAGACAAGCCTCTTCTTCCTCCCGGCGCCGAAGCGCCGAAGCCTGCCGGCGGCGAAAGCGGCCACGGGCGGATCGGGACGCTCCTCGTAGTTCTCTTCGTCGTCGCGGCGATCGCTATCGTCTTCGCGCCGAAGGCCGAGGCGGGGATCCTCGAGTATATCGATCCCGAGATCGGGAGCGGCTGGGAGTTCCTCTATATCAAGGGGCCCGTCGTTACGGGGACCGCGCGGATCCTCGCGGGGAAGGGTAAGCTCGACTGGCTCTCCCTCCGAGGCGGCGGATTACTCGGCGACGACGCCGAGCCCGGATTGATCGGCGGACCGAATATCGATCTGACGAAGGCGACGCGGGGGAAGTTCGACTTCCTCCTCGGCTACGTCAAGGCGGACGTCGGTCTCTTCGGCGGGATAATCTACGATCCCGGCGAGGAAGAGAAGAAGGTCGAGGGACTATTCGGCGTAGGGGTTACGCTAGTCTCTAGATAGTCCCGAGAGGCGATCTGGCGGGGCAGAAACAGGGCTATCTCCTCCGATGAGGGGTAAGATACCCGCCGAAACGATCGTCGCTTAGAGAGCCAATACGGGCCGTATAGAGAAAAAGCCCCTCCGATCCGCGATCGGGGGGGCCTTTCTCGCTCTAGGAGCTCCTATCGAGCTCGAGCATCCTCGCGATCCTTCTCCGCCTTGAGAATCGCCCGGATCTCATCAGAGAGGAGGAAGCCGGGGGGCCGATCCTTTAGGCGGCCGAGGAGCCACTCCTTGTAGCTCCGGGGGATCCGAATCCCGAGGTGGACGTTAGGATCCTCCGCCTCTTCTTTCTTCTTCTTGGCCTTCGCGCTCATATCTTTCTCCTCCCGAGAGTCATATCGGCGACGCCGTTATCGATCGTCTTCTTCCCGCCGTTCCGAGTCTGGCAGGCCGAGAGGATCTTCCTCTCTACAAATTCGTCTAGCCGTCGGATATACTCCTTACTAACTCGCCGGTCGAACTCCTTCGCCTTGTCCTTTAGGGCCTTGACGTTGATATACATTACCCCTCTCCTTCCTCGGGGCCGAGAGCGCCCCCGCTCTTCTCGAACTTCTCGAGGACCGCCGCCGAGATCTCCGCGCGGAAGTCCCGATCGAGACAGAAGACGATATCGGTATACGGACGCTCCGAGCCTTCCTTATTCTTCCGAGAGGGGAAGCCTACCCAGAGCCCTTCGTCGCCCTCGAGGATCTTAAGATCCCGGACTACGAGCTTCCCGTCGAAGGTTACGCTAGCCGTCCCGACGATCTTCCCGCGCTTCTCCCGCGCGGCCCAGGTCCTTACGTCGGTAATCTCCATAGATCTACTCCTATCCTTATACGGTCCGGCTATTATGAGCGAGCCCTTCCTTGTGACGCTCGCTCTTGACGCGGAGCCCGCACTTCGGGCATCTCTTGTATTTACTCGCCTTCTCGTTGGCCGCGAGGACCGCCTTCTGTCCGGCCGATAATCCCTTCGGCTCCTTCTTCCTTTTGACTCGAAGTCCTTCGCTCATTTCTTCTCCTCTCCTTTAGAGGGAGGCCCGGGGGAGCGGTCCCTAATTATCTTGAGTACCTTCGGCGGCTCCTTCTTCCGAGATCCCCCGATCTCGTAGACGATTAGAACGTCCTCTCCGGCCTCTTCGTCGAACTCGGCGCTTACTCGGATCCCCTTACCCCAGCCCCGGACCTCGGCGCAGATCCCCGAGCTCTTCGTTCCGAGTACCGTCCTCGGATTCTTCGCTCGCCCTTCTAGCTTCCCGATAAATTGAGCCACGTCTCCTCCTCTTGTTAGCTCGCCTACCTCGTCAGGCCCCCGGAGGCGACCCGGGGACGACGGGCCCCCGAAGGGGCCCAGTTTCGGTTAGCCCTTGATCCGCTCGATCTCTTCCGTCGCCTCTTCGATCATCTCGGTAACGTCCGTCGAGACGTTCGAGAGCTCCTTCTGGAGGACCTTCCAGATCGCCTTCTCGAGTCTCTCGGCGCTCTTCTTGAGATCCTCGCACTCGTACTTGGTAGCGTACTTCTCGACCTCGAGGAAATCGAAGCGGCAAAGCTCGAGGTCCTTTACGATCCCCCGGAGCCGGAGCTTCGCGTCGGCGAGCCGCCCCCGCGCAACGACGACCGCCTCGAGGTGATCGGCCTTCTCCCGGTCCGTCGGCTCGCTCGCGGCCTCCGCGAGTTCGTTCTCGCAAGTCTCGCAAACGCCGCCGCCGAAGCTCTCGTTCCAGCCGGTCTCTTGAGGGCGCCCGTCGATAAACCTCGCGCCCTTCTTCTGGGCGTGGGCGATCGCTTCGTCGAGGCTATTAGCTCCGGCAACCCAGGAGCCGTTGATCTGGCAAACCCGGCCGCACCGCTCGCAGATCGAAACCGACGCGAGCCCGACCTTCTTCGTCCCCTTGTCCTTCCCGTCCTCGGTCCAGTAGATCAGTTCGTCGTTCTTGAACTCCGGCCTCTTGATTCCGCTCTTCTTCATCGTCTCCTCCTTTTGGGTTAGCTCCTTGAGATTCTCGATCCTCTTCCTCTCCTTCAGCAGCATCTCTTGAGTCATCTCGCCTCTCCTTGTTATTTCCCTCTCGAATTGTCTAAAGTATACCAGACGCCCGAACACCTGTCAAGCGTTTTTTTACATTGTTTTACGTCGTCAAACGGGGAGAGGCCAAAATCGCCGGAATCGGCCAATAATGCCGGATTCGGGCCTTTGTCCTATAATAAAAATCGTACCCTCCCGGGCCGATATAGCTAGACTCGCCCCTGCCGGCCGCGATATAGTAGGCGCTACCTAAGAGAAAGAGAGAACGAGATGAAGGGTCGCCGAGCATTCGATAACTTCGCACTTGGGACGGGAGGGCCCGAACTGGTAGGCCGCGCCTTGGTAGCGGCCGAGTCTCGGCGACGCCAGCAAGGGCCCCCCGTTTTTTATTTAAGGAGGAGGTAAACAATGGAAGAGCGCCCGGACGAAAGGACTTTCAAGGAGATCTGCCGCGAGCTTCTCGAGCAGGGGACAACGACCGAGGTACTCGCGCGGCACTACAAGCTCTGCGCGGAGTACCGATACTATATAACGAAGATCCGCGAGGACCTCAAGAAGGAAGGGGATACTCACTTTATCCCGGCGATCCGGCTCGCGCCGAAGATCCTCCCGAGCGGTCAGAAGGTCTATAACAACTACTATTATAAGATCGTCCCGAAGGGTACGCCGACGACGGCGCCGGTCCCGACTACGGGCGCTAACGCGGGAGGTGACTGATGGCCGAGAACGGCGCGACGAAGGATAAGGAGATAGCGGATCATTCTATGGGCGCCGCGCTCTCCGCTAGTAAGACGGCGGACGCGGAGGATACGGCTCTCCTCTCCGAGCAACAGGTCGGCGAGATTAACAAGCTCAAGCCAGCGAACCTCCCGAAGCTCGATCTCTCGAAGGATTTCTATCAAGTCTTCGGAATGGGCAAGACGAAGTTTATGCCCTCGCCCGAGTGCTGGGCTAAGATCCGACTTATCTTCAAGATCTCTATTACCGAGGGCCATAAGGAGGTCCTCGACTACGACGGAAATTCCTATTACTCCTACCAAGCCCGGGGCTATCGGCTAGTCGGCGGCGAGAAGGTCTTCGGCGTCGGGACCAAGACGATCAACTTCGCCGCGAAGGAGGCGGAGAAGAAGATCGCGGCCGAGGAGAAGCTCGAGAAGAAATACTTCAAGAGCCAAGCGGAGGCCGATCGCTGGCGGCAGAAGGAAATTATCCGGATCCGGAACTTCGGAATGGAGATGTGCGAGACCGGCGCGATCAACCGGCTAACGCGCGGCCTTACCGGCTTCGCGTCAGGGATCGCCGACGACGCCGAGAAGAAGCTCCTAGTATCCGAGGCTACCGACGTCGCCGCGATCGTCGGGGGTAGCGAGTCTATACCGACGGACAAGTCCCGCGCTATGAGTACGCTCTTTATGAAAGTCGGGGAGCTCGGGCTCAATTCCGAGGACGTCTCGGCCGCGATCAAGAAGAAGCGCGGCGTCGATAAGCTAACGACTCTAACGACGAAGGTTATCCAGACCGAAGCGAGGGGAGATCTCAAGAAGCTAGTCGCCGAGTTCTTAGCCGCGAAGGGAGGAAAGAATGGCGCCGCGCCCAAAGCAAAAGGATAGATCGAAGGAACCGCTCTCTTTCTCGAGGGCGAATACTTACGTCCGGTGTCCGAGGCAGTACCGACTCCAATACGAGGACGGCCTCGAGAACGAGTCGGGCTACTTCGGCAAGCAAGGGAAGGCCCTCCACGCGGCGGCGCGAGTTCTTACTCTTGCGATCAAGGACGGTACTAAAGAGTTCGCGCCCGAGGATATCCAGGCCGCCTTCGACGTAGCCGTTAAGAAGCACTTCGATCCGGGCGAGCTCGACGTTGACGACTATACCTCTTGCGTAAAGTGGCTCGAGAAATACTGCCGCCAGACTTTCTCGCGGGCCGAGAATATCTTCCGGTGCGAGCAAGAGTTCAATATTGATCTAGGCGACGGGCTTAAGCTCCGAGGCTTTATCGATCGGATAGATCTTATCGGAGAAGACGCCGCCGAGATCTTCGATTATAAGAGCTCGTTCTTTATCCTCAAGAAGGAAGCGCTCCGGAAGGACTACCAGCTTAACTCCTATCTGATCGCTCTCGCGAAGCTCCTCCCTCATATCCGGACTGTTACCCTTACCCAGTATATGTTCCGGCAGGGCTTCCCGAACTCCGTTACCGTTGACGCGGCCGATACCGCGATCGCGAAGGGCTGGCTAGTCGGAGTCCTCGACGGGATCAAGGAGCGGAAGTTCCCGGCTCGCCTAAACGATTACTGCTGCTACTGTATCGGGCGCGGCAAGTGTCCCGCTTATAAGAAAATGCTCAAGGTCGAGCTCGATCCTCCGACGGATCCCGATAGCGTCCACGCCGAGCTAGAGAAGCTATCGGCGGCCGGGACGTTGATCGACAAGCGGCAGAAACTATTCAAGGCGTGGCTCGAAGCTCGCTGCGAGAAGAAGGGTAACCGAGTTCCGATCGAAGGGGGTAAGAGGTTCTATACCCTTAAGCCGGTTACCCGGCGCCCGGTAAACGTCAAGAAGGCGGCGGCGGTCTTCGCGGCCAATAATCTAGACCTCCTCGCGACTGCCGAGCTCTCTCTTTCTAAGAAGGCCTTCTTCGCCGCGCGGAACCTCGGCTTCGAGGGGAAGACCGAGCCGGAGATCCAAGTCTTCAAGGAACAGCTTGAGGATGTCTTCGAGGAGAATACTCGGAGCGAGCTTTCGATCGAAGACGCCGAGCCGAAAGAGAAGAAGCCGAAGACTAAGAAGTCTAAGGGGGCCAAGAAGGGAGCCGGTAATGCCGGATAGAATAATCCGGAAAGAGTACGGTGAGGACCCGCGCGAAGCCGCGCTATCTCCCGAGGCTTACCTCGCCTTCCCGTTCCTCTACCGCGCGGCGGACGCCTTTGGGTGCGTCAAGTATAACCTCCAGTATATCCGGGACCGGGCCTTCGCGGGACGCGTGGCGCCGACGACTAAGGATCTCGATCGCTGGGTTAAGGAGTATATCGATAACGATCTCGTAATCGTTTACTCTACCGATCTCGGGGAGTTCCTCTGGATCAAGACGTGGTTCCGCGATAACTACTACCCGAACCGTTGTAAGCCGAGCGCTCCCCGGCCTCCCGTCCTTGAAGGGTTGATCTCCGAAGATAAATGGATCGAGGGGGATCCGGAGTCGTTCAAGAAACTTTTCAAGGACCCCCGAGGACTCCCCGGGACTCCCTCGGAGTCCGTGTCTAGAGGGAGAGATAGAGGTAGAGATAGAGATAGAGGGAGAGGTAGCGACGCGCCCCCCGATACCGGTAAGTTCGGGACCGATTTCTTTAACCTCTTCCTTTACTGCTTCAAGAATAAACAACCGAACGGAGATCAACTACATAGAGCGGGAGAGCTATATAAGGAGTTCGGCTGGCCGAAGCTAAAGGAGTCTATGCTAGCTATGAGATCCGGCGGCTACGGCTGGGGGATCGACGGCGCGAACGTCGCGAAGTATTGTCGGGGAGACTGGGATCGGCCGCGCGGAGGATCGCCGAGCGGCAAGGGCGGCCGCCGAGATAAGGTATATAAAGGAAAGGGAGGCAAGAAATGAAGGACAAGCGGAGAGGATACGAGGGAGTAACGCCCGAGGTATTCGAGGAGCTTAAGGCGAAGCTCTCCGAAGAGGGCGGCTTAGTAACCGGCGGACAGAAGGGAAGCGTTACGATAGCGGTCCGGGGACTCGACTTCTCGCTCGGCTACGAGTGGGACGGCGAGGATCAGATCGCTATCGTCTGTAATAAGAAGCCCTTCGTTGTTAGCTACGGGAGGCTCTGGAGGGAGCTCGACGGTATGCTGGCGCCTCTAGGGATAGGACCGTCGGGGAAAGGTTAATCTTGCTCTTCTTCAAGAATAGGAAAGTAGATCTATCGAAGTTTACGATCGATCCGGTAATCGAGTGGGGAGACGAACGCTTCCTAGTCTTCTACGGAGAGCCGGGGACCGGCAAGACAACGGCGGCGCTTTCCTATCTCAATAACTGGGAGGGCTGGGAGTTCTGCTCGGTCGTCGAGCTCTTTACCGAGATCCGGAAGTATACGTCGAGCGAGACGATCCAGCAGGTACTAGACGAAGTAGCGAGAGCGCCGAGAATGATCCTCGACGACGTAGGCTACGAGCCGGAGGCGAAATATAATCTCTTCGGAACGGAATACTATCCGCCCGAGGAGGTAAAGAATATCCTCTTTCTCCGCGAGGCCGCAGGCTTGAGGACGATCGTCTCGACTAATCAAGATCCGGATATGTTAGCCGATACATACGGCCCGAGAATCTTTTCGAGGCTAGTAAGGTCCGGCGTCTTCTACGTCTTCGAGGGTGACTGGAGTAGCGGGATCAGGCCGACGGTCGAGAAGGATCCCGTCGGGCGATCTATAACGAGCTCGAGGATCCCGCTAGTAGCCGAGCGAGCTCGCGAACTAAGGCCTCGGACCGAGGCCGAGAGGAAGGCGGAAGAGGTGGAAGCCCGTAGAGCGATAGACGATCTACCGGAGGAGCTTAGGGAGCGCTTAAAGGAGACGATAGCAAGGTGGAAAAAGGAACCGAAGCGACGCGGACCGCGTACCGGGAAAGCCATAGACTCTGCCTCCGGCCGTTCCTCGAGAACGGCGTCTGGCGCTTCTGCTTCTCGAAAACGCGGAGCGTCCACGAAATAGTCGGGCGCAAGGGCGAGTATAAATTCGCGAAGGAGAATCTCTTAATGCTTTGTAGCGCGAGGGAGCGGAACTGTCACCTAGGATGGGCCCACCGCCGGGATAACCCCGAAGAGAGCTTCGGGCGTATCCGAATCCGGGAGTTCGCCGTCAAGTTCCTAATCGGCGAGGCAAAGCTCAAAGACGCCGACTACTTGATGAGAGATACCGGCCGCGACTGGTGGGACGAAAGTCTCGGCGCCGAGGCGACGGTAAAGTCGGAGGTTACCCGGCTCGCCGAGGAGATGAGTCTAGGCGGCCTCGAGTACTGGGTTAGATCTTGGAATACGATAAGGGAGGTCTAAATGGCTGATATCACGCCGCAGGAAGCCGTGAAGGAAGCGAGGAAGATAGCGAAAGATAGGTCGGCTCTAGTTTACATATCGTACAGAGCAACCAAGCGGGACGGCCACGAAGCATTTATCAAGGTTGTACCCAAGTGGTTGCCATTCCCGGAAACGTTAGAAGTACAAGGCCGCACCCTCCGCTCCTGCCTCGCCAAACTCAAGAAAGAGGTAGCCAATGGCTGACAAGCTACAAGAAGCGTGGCTACCACTATGCCGAGAAGGGGCAAAAGCAAGAAGCAAAGAAAAGAAGAAATTTATGAAAGATAAGTTGGGTTGGTTGTTGCCTTTCGCCGATGATAAAAACAGAGTTGCAGGAGGCAGAATGAAGCTACAAGAAGCGGTAGAGGCGATATGTGAGGCGACATACATTAAAGACCCCTCTGTGCTTCCGGCAATCCTCACCACCTACGCCCAATCCTACCACGCAGAGAAGGTGAGGGGTGCGGGAGAGGAGTTGGAATTATTGCCCTGCTACTCGGTGAAAATAAGAGAGGACAGCAAGGCGAGAACAGATATGGTTAGTTTGAACGCCGCAAGACTTATCATCAAAGCCCTAACCCAACAAGGGGGGAGAGATGAGTAAGACCGAGACGAAGGTTGAGGAGTTGGAGTTGGACGTGTTGGAGGGCCCGCACAATTCCTACGCTATTTGTATCGGCTACGGAGGAGCGGGCCATCGTGTGGCTGGCCCGAGGATGCACGGACAGGGCAAGGTAGTTCGTAGATTAAAGGTAAAGAGAACGGACTTGGAGGAAGCGTTGAGGATGGCAGATAGCATAGCCGCTCAAAGGGAGGAGCGGACGAGCTTTGATTTGAAGGAGTGCAAGTTTTGCTTGGAGGAAAAGAGCGCCACGAGAAAGTGCGGCAACTGCGGGTGTGATATCTGCGAGGATTGCTGGGACGAGCACGAACACCAGACTTGCGCTTATCCCGGCTCGTTAAAGGGCTAGGAGGGGGTGAGTAATGAAGAAAGCCAATCGCCGAGGAGGGAGCTTTTCGTTTGAGAAGGTAAAGGACTTCGAGGGGCATATCGGGTTATCGATTCCGAATTACGATATCCTCTTTAAGACGATCCTCGGGATCGCCGATTACTTTCTCGAGAAAGAAGCGATCGTCTACGATATCGGGTGCTCTACGGGGAAGCTCCTCCGGGCGCTTAAGCACAAGGGCCGGAAGGAGGGATTCGATAACTCGAGTAATCTGCTTCCGATCAAGGTCGAAGAGGGAAGCTCGGCGATCGCCCCGGACGGGATCCAGTACCATAACGTAGATCTTAACGACTACGAGCCGTCCTTCGCGAACGCCTGCCTTGTCCTCTCGCTCTTTACTCTCCAATTCTTAAGCCGAGACGCGAGAGATACGATCGTCGAGAACGTCTCGCGCGGCCTCCGACGCGGCGGCGCTTTTATTATCGCCGAGAAGGTATTCGCTCCGACGTCGAAGGCGCAGGAGATCTTTACCTTTACCCATTACGACTACAAGCGCGAGGGCTTCTCGGCCGAGGAGATCCTCCGGAAGGAGATATCGCTCCGGCGTATGCTCCACCCCCTAACCTCCGAGGGATTGGTCGATCTCCTCAATGGATACGATCTTAAACCGATCCCGTTCTGGAAATTCCTTAACTTCGAGGCGTGGCTGTGCATAAAGGATTGAAAGAGATCTTCCTCGAGGAGGTCGTCAAGATCTCCGACGGCGCCGGACCGGTAGCGATCGCGTTATCGTCCGGGATAGATAGTACCGCCGTCGGGCTCGCACTATCTTCGCTCGGGAAGGCCGTTCACGCCTATACCTTCTACGTCGAAGGAGTAAAGAGTCAAGATCTAGTCTACGCGCGGAAGACCGCCGAGACCTTCGCGTGGGAGTTTACGCCCTGCGAGATCCCGAGAGAGGTAGATAAGAGTCTCGTTCTAAGGCTTATCCGAGATCTCGGGCTCTCGAAGAAAACGGATATCGAATGTAGCTATCCCTTCTTCTTCTTGATCCCGCGAGTAGAGGAGCGCGTTCTTATAACCGGCTCGTGCGCGGACGGCCACTTTTGTATCTCGAAGAAGGGTATGATCCATTACCGAGGATCCGTAGAGAAGACGGACGAATATCGCCGGAGCCTATTCGGCAATAACAATTACGCTCAGACGAAGACGCTCGCCGAGCTCGGGGCGCTCCGGGGGATCTCTATCGATACGCCCTATAATAAGCCGACGATAATCGAATACTTCCTCGGCAAGAGCTGGGCCGAGGTAAACAAGCCGAAGCAGAAGCAGCCGATACTCGATCTATTCCCCGAGTCGTTCGCGGCGATAAAGACGTTTCCTCATACTAATCTTCAATGCGGCGATAGCCAGATCCGCGAGCTCTTCGAGCCGCTCCTCCGAGACGAAGAGCTTAACCGCTACGGCCGAAAGCGCGTCCTTGATCTCTACCGAGATCTCTCGAGGGAGGTTCTTATATGAGCGCCTATAAGCCGCCGAGCCTAGACGAAGTAAGGAGGGCGTCCGAGTGGGGCCTCTTTAACGTCGTCTCTCTCTTCGCCGGGTGCGGCGGGAGCTCGACCGGTTACCGGCTCGCCGGGGGGAAGGTCCTCGGCGTCAACGAGTTTATCGAAGCGGCCCGGGAGACTTACGCAGCGAACTACCCGGACGTTACGATAATGCCCGAGGATATCCGGGAGCTTAAGGGCGAAGAGATCCTCCGGCGCGTCGGCGTCAAGGCCGGAGAGCTCGACGTCCTCGACGGATCACCGCCCTGCGCGAGCTTCTCTATGGCCGGGAAGCGCGAGGAGCACTGGGGGAAGAAAAAGCAATACTCCGAGACTAAGCAACGAACCGACGATCTCTTCTTCGAGTTCGCGCGGATAATCAAGGAGACGCAGCCCCGAGTCTTCGTAGGCGAAAACGTCAAAGGCCTAACCCTCGGGAAGGCGGGAGATCTCCTCGGCTCGAAGCAGTCCGGGCTCTTCGGCGAGCACGAGGATACGATCCTCTTTCACCTCGAGAAGCTAGGCTATCGCGTAGACTATAAGGTCCTTAACGCGGCCGACTACGGCGTCCCGCAGACGCGCGAGCGCCTCTTCCTTGTCGGAGTCCGGGGAGATCTCGGAGTAGATCCGAGCTTCCCGTCGCCGACTTATAAGGGGAAGTGGGTAACCCTCCGCGCGGCGCTTGAGACGCTCGAGCAACACGCCGCCGAGATAGACGACGCGGCGATCCCCGAGAAGTACGAGGTCTATAAGTACCTCAAGATGATGAAGCCCGGGGAGAGCGCCTCGAAGTATCACCCGAAGGGATCCTATTTCTCGCTAGTCCGCCTCGAGTGGGACAAGCCGGCAGGGACAGTCCAGCAGTCTCACGGCGCGAAGTCGATCGCCTCCGGCTCTATTCACCCCGAGGAGAACCGGAAGCTCTCGATCCCCGAGCTTAGACGGATCTCTTCCTTCCCGGACGACTTCGTCCTAACCGGGACCTTCGAGCAACGCTGGGAGCGGATCGGCCGCGCGGTCCCGCCGCTACTAATGAAGGCGATCGCTCGTAACGTCTGGAGTAATATCCTCGAGCCGCTTAAGGAAGGTACGGAGGCGAGCGGGGACGCGGAGCCGGGAGACGCGCTCGCAGACGCGGCTACCGATCCTCCCGCCGAGGCGACTCACGACTTAACCCCGGAAGAGGAAGAGATCTCGCGGGGCGCTTCCGTCGGGAACGAAGCCTTCGAGAGAGCGATACGGCCGAGAGGCGACGGCGCTAGAGACGCCTACGATAACGCCCTCGGCGAACAGCTAGATGAGATCTTCGGAGAAGAAGATCCGGACGCCCCGGACGGCCCCGGCGATCAAGAGTCAATGTTCTAAGGAGGATAGATGAATGGCCTGGATTTATTTAGCGGAATCGGAGGAATCGCAGAAGCCTTATCGCCATGGGTCGAAACGGTCGCCTATTGTGAAAACGACTCCTACGCTACCGCCGTCTTACTTTCGAGAATGTCGCGAGGTGAAATACATACCGCCCCGATATGGGACGACGTTACGACGCTCCGGGGGAAAGACCTCCCGGAAATCGATATTATTAGCGGAGGATTCCCCTGCCAGGACATCAGCATCGCAGGGCGCGGAGAAGGCTTGGAAGGAAAGCGAAGCGGCCTATTCGGAGAAATCATTCGCCTTGCTGGCGAGATACGACCACAATTCCTGTTCCTGGAGAATGTGCCAGCTATCACTTTTCGAGGACTGTCCGCAGTTGCCGGAGAGATTTCCCGGCTACGGTATGATTGTAGATGGGGGCTGTTATCCGCTTACGATGTGGGTGCGCCGCACAAAAGAGAACGGTGGTGGTTGCTGGGTCGGGACACCAAGAGCAACCGAAGCAGTAAGGTCAGAGAGGTTCCGGAAGGGAAGGTTGCCAACCCCGGAAGAAGTGGTGGCGATGTACCCCACACCAACCAAAGAGGACTACCGCCGAAGAGGCCCGAACAGCAAGCAACAAGGTCTGCCGGAAGTGATACACAAGGAGCAGATGTGGCCGACCCCGACGAGCCGAGACCACAAGGACGGAAGCGCAAAGGCGTGTCGGAATGTGCCGGACAACGGATTGTTGGGGAGGGTAATCCACGAGCCGGGGAAAGATACCCTTGGGCAACTGAACCCGGTGTGGGTCGAGTGGTTAATGGGCTACCCTTTAGAAGCAACCGCCTTATGTGCCTGGGCAACAGCGTGGTACCGCAGTGTGCGCGGGAAGCGTTCGAGAGATTAGTAGGATTAAAGGAGATATAAAATGAGCAATACCGCGACCGTGAACTATAACGAGGCGATCCCGAAGGGACGCCCGAGGACGACGGTTATCAAGGGGAGGCTCGTAACCTTTACCCCGAGCCGGACGCGCGAAGCGACGAACGCGGCGAAGCTATTTATCAAGAAGGCCTGGGGCCGAAGGAAGCCTTCGGAGAAGCGCTTCTTCGTCGAGATGAGATTCGCCTGCCGGAGCAAGCGGACGGACGGAGACAACCTCGAGAAGCTACTACTCGACGCGGCCGAGGGAATTATCTTCGAGAACGATTGCCAAGTCGAGACCGTCGTTCGGAGGAAGACGCAGGATACCAAGAACCCGGAGACGATAGCGACGTTCGTAGAGCTCGAGGATAGCGAGGACGTCCGGATCTCTTGGGAGGTATACGACGATACTCCGCGCGGATAGTGCCCCCACGCGCGGAAGGGAGCGCGGGGCCGGGGAGATCCCGGCCCCCCTCCCGAGAACCGGGGGACGAAAAGGAGAAGCGAGATGAGCGAAGGCGAAAAGACGGGAAAGACGATCGTAGAGATCAACGGAGTAAAGGTAGAGCTCGACTACCGATCGGCCCAACTAACGGAGGTCTCGAGCTACAAGGTAGGGGACGTCGTTAAGCTCCTCAAGAAGGAGTACGGCGATAGCTTCAAGGTCTATACCGGAGTTATCGTCGGCTTCGAGCCCTTCCAGAACCTCCCGACGATTGTCGTCGGGTTCTTAAAGAGCGAGTTCGGCAAGTCGGAGATCGGCTTCGAGTATATCAACGCCCAGACGAAGAACGACGTCGAGCTCTGCGCGGCCTCGAACGATAAGGCCCTTCTCCTCGACCGCGACGCGATTATCGCGAGTATGGAGCGCGATATTACCAAGAAGAAGGAGGAGATCGCGGAGCTCGAGTGGCGGAAGGAGTATTTCGTCGCTAACTTCCGCGCGGCCTTCGAGGATCAGAAGGTCGAGAAGGAGGATACGGCCTAATGATTACCGGCGAAGCGATCGTCCTAGACGCCGAGCGGGTAATCGAGATCTTCGACCGCCTCGATCTCCGAGTCTACGATCTACTAACCGAGCGAACTCTCGAGGATTACGGCGAGGGCCAGGAGCGAGAGATCGTCGAGCAGACGATGACAAATCGCGAGATCGTAGAGGGGCTCGATAGGATCGGGGCTCTTCAAGGATCGCTAATAATCCGAGCGCTCGAGATCCTCGAGGCCGAAGGAGGACTCGACTAATGAGATACGTCTGTACCCGGGACTACTACCTCGACCTCTTGATCTTCCCGGCGAACTGCGGCGGCTCGTTAGTCCCGCCCTGCGTTACGGTCCTTAAGAACGCTCAAGCGGCGGCGAAGAGAAAGCCGACTAAGAAGGAGGAAGTTAAAGAGAAGGAAGAGAGGAGGAGGCGCCCGTGGTAAGAGAGGTAGCGATCAACTGTAACGAGTGCGACGCGAAGAAGATGAAGGTAGTCGCTATTTGGCGGCTCTGCGTTCCCTTCGGATCGCGGAGCTGGCTCTTCGCACTCGGGATCTTGACCTGCTACGACTGCGGGATCTACCGAGTTCTAAACGCGGATGATCTTAAAAAGGAGGAGCTCAATGGCCGAGGTAACGGCGGAAGTAAAGGTTAAGGGAGAGACGGGGACCGTAACGATTACGGTCCAAGGCGAGATAAAGGACGTCGGCGGGATTCTCTACGACGCTAACAAGCTCGCCGAGGCGATCGCTAACGAGCAGGAGAAAAAGTAGATCCTCGCGGAGGGGATCCCGTATAGGGCCGGAAATAGCTACGGCTACTGCGGGAGGGCCGACGATAAGGGATCCGATAGCGGGCCCGGGGAGTCGGCGGGGGATCTGCTAGGGGTAAGCGCCGGAAGTAGAAAGGCTAATCGCTATCAATTCTACGGAAGGCGCTCGCCCCGAATATTAACCGGGGGCCGAGAGGAGAAGAGAGATGATAACGAAGATGAAGGCGGAGATTAAGAGGATCGACGACGACGAATACCTCGCGACGGTAACGGCCGGGAACGCCGAGGGCGAGAACCACGGCAACCTCGGCCGCGTCTGTAAGACGATCGGCGAGGCGGTAACCTACGTCAAGAAGGAGATCGATACCGCTATGGACAAGCTCGCCGAGAAGAGCGGGAAGCTCCCCTTCGACGGCAAGAAGGGGAAGGGCGAGAAGGAGGAGGGGAAGAAGTGAGCTGGCGCGGGAAGCTAATAACCGGCTTCGAGAATTGGGAACGCGACGCTCGGCTCGCCCGAGACAAGGCGATTAACGCCGAGAAGGATCCGGACAAGAAGAGAATAATCCGGCAGATCTGGAATATCAAGATCGCGACGATCGCCGAGGGGACGAACGCGATCCGCGAGTTCGACGAAAAGGACGACAAGGGCGGGAAGCTAGTCGTAGTAAAGCATTGACCGGAACCGAGCAACAGCAAGCGCCGAGCGCGAGTAGAGACTCCTTGACGGGAGCCAAGATCGAGGGCGGCCGTTACAAGGCCTATATCATCTACTTCGATACTCGCGTCGGCGCTTACCGGGAGGGCTTCTTCGCTAGCTACGCTAACCTCTCTCTCTGGCTCGCGCGGATCCGAGAAGGGGAAAGGAAGCCTAGATGAATCCTACTTCAATAGAGTATTGCCACAAGAGCTGGAATCCGATCTCCGGATGTAAGATCGGGTGCGACTTCTGTTACGCGCGGCGTATCTCCCGGCGCTGGGGCCGGAGCTTCGAGCCGTCGTTCTGGCCGGATCGATTGAGGAGAGTTACGACTCTTAGGAAGCCGTCTATCGTCTTCGCTTGCGATATGGGCGATATCAATAGCCCGGGCGTAGAAGATAGCTGGCGCGAGAAAGTCTACAAGGCGGCGGCCGAGGCGAAGAAGCACCAGTTCCTCTTCCTTACCAAGAACCCCTACGAGTGGCTCAAGTCCTTTTACTTCCCGCCGGAGGAGGCAGAGAATATATGGCTCGGGACGTCGATTACTAAGGCCGGGGAGATGTCCCGGCTAGTCGCGCTCGACGATCTCGACTGGCCGAGGAAATATATCCAGTTCGAGCCGCTCCTCGGAGAGATCGCTCTATCGGATCTCGGACAATACTTCGCGAAGGATCGGCCGCGCGGCGGCTTTAAGTGGATTATCGTCGGCGGCGCGACGAAGTACCAAGTAAAGACGCGGCCCGAGTGGGTAGCGAAGATAGTCAATAGCGCCCTTGTTTTCGGAGTACCGCTCTTCGTTAAGAACAACGCTGGGTGGCCTGCGAAGATCCGGCAATTCCCCGAGGGGCTCGATGAACTAGCGGGAGATCTCAAATGAGAAAAGCAGAGAAAGCGGTAACGAAGATCTTAGCGACGCTCAATATCAAGGGAGGACCGAGAATGGTCTGGATCCCGAGGAAGCTACTCCGCGAGCTTCTTATCGTCGCCTACAAGAGCGGACTAGCGGACGGCCTAGAGGGCGATACTATTCCGAGGAAGAGGCGGGGCCAGAAAGGGAAGAGATGCCGGACGTAATAGTTACTACCCCGAAGGGGGAGAGCGAAAATTCGAGGATAGAAGGCGCCGTCGGCGGCCCGTGGTTTAGGACATTCCGGAGGAAGCCGGACGCTAAGCCGGGAGATCTTATCTGGTTTGTAGAGCGCGGGAAGATAACCGGCCGAGGAGAGATAGTCAAGATAACGACTATCGACGAGCCGATCCGGTGCGCTACGACGGGACGACTCTGGGGCGGCGATTACGTTCTCGAATACGATAGCTGGAAGTGGCTCGCGCGGCCTATCAAGATGAAGGGCTTCCGAGGCTTCCGCTACGTCGATCGGATCAAAGGCCTAAAGGCAAAGCTCGCGAGAGCGCTTAAATAAGGGAGGAAGTAATGGGCGAGACAATTATATGGCTAGAGAAAGATGGGAAGGTAAGAATGAGCCAGGAGGAATTCGATAAGCTCGTAAGAATGGCTAACGAGTCTGAGCTCCATAGACGAAACCAAGAGAGAGTCTGTGATTATTACGCTCTATTGGAGCTAGCAGTAGGGATAGATATCAAACTAGCGCAGGCCTTAGCGAGGAAAATCAAGGCTAAATTTAGAGAGCGGCCTCGATATATTATCGGTATAGACCCCGCCAAAGACGCCGCTCATCGAGGGAGAAAGAAATGACCGAGATCTATGTAGACGGAAGCGCCGACAATACGAAGAAGGTCCGAGAGTCGTATACGTCGGTCTGGGTTCCGGGGCGCCCGGGAATAATCAAGGTCTGCCCCGCGACGACGAATAACGAGGCCGAGTATCTCGCGGTAATCGAGGGGATCCGGACCGCCGAGCTCCTCAAGATAACGGGCCCGGTTACGATCGTCTCCGATAGCCAGCTAGTAGTTAATCAGATCCTCGGCGCGTGGAAGTGTAAGGAGCCCCGCCTTCAAGAGCTAAAGCTAAGGGCGCTTAAGGAGATTACGGCGAGCTCCGCCGCGAGCCTTACTTTCCGCTGGTGCCGGCGGGACGTCAACCAAGCCGGGATCGAACTCGAGAAATTTACAAGGAGGCTCTAATGGCCGAGAGATCCCTAGAGGAGATCAAGAAGGAACTCCGGGAAGTCCGGACCGAGATCTCGGGGGGCGCTACCCCCGAGCGCCAGAAGGAGCTCGTAGATAAGCTACGAGATCTCCGAGTCGAGCAAGTAAGGGCCGAGGCGAAGCCCGAGAAAGGAGAAGAGAATGGATAACGAGACGCTAGTCTTAAAGATCCCGGCGGCGGCGAACGAGCTCGGGGAGGCGGCGAAGAAGATCGAAGAGGCGGCGGCGGATATTAACTCCGCGCTCCTCAAGCTCAAGGCGTCGCAGGAGGCGAACGCCCGAGCTAGCTCCGAGCTCCGGGAGGCCGTCGAAGAACTCAAGCGCCGCGCGAATATACGCGACGGGGAAGGAGGCAAGAAGTAATGTCCGAGCAAAAGGAGAAGCTCAAGATCTACGCGATCAAGACTAAGGCCGGTCTATACCTAACCGATCGGCTTAAGAGCGATAGCTGGTCCTCTTCGACTCCGCTAGCCGTTCTATTCTTCGATAACAAGAGGCCGAGGCCTACGTTTCACAAGGACTGGATCTTCGTCTCGAGCGAGCCGAAGAAGATCGAGAAGACGCTCCCGGAGAAGATCGTCAATATTCGCTGGGAGAGGAAGGATATCGAGGGAGCCGAAAAGCTCCCGAAGGTAATCCGCGAGGAGGAGTTCGAGAAAGATGTAGACGGCTACGCCTGCGGCCACCTTTATAAGCTAACCCAGACCGACTTCTACGAAAAGAAGTATGATAAGGAACTTCCGGGCCGCGAGAAGATCCCCTTCGAGCTCGAGATAATCCTCGAGATAGCTCGCGTCAAGGAATACAAGGGCTGGAGCTACCCGATCCTTAAGGATAATTGGGCCCGGGTCCCCGACGCTACGATAACCGAGAAGGATCCTCGCTTCGGTCTAATCCGCGAGATGTCTATCCCTTCTATCCTCTTACCCGAGGGGCCGTGCGCTCTATCCGCCGAAGAGACCTTCGCTATTATTCGCGCTTACGTCAAGGAGCATATCGATCCTCGATACGCCGAGATCTCTTCGGACTATCGCTTTAGCTTTACGGTCTATAAGAGGATCCGCGTCGCCCAGCCGATTCCCTATACCGCCGAGGAGGGGCGCGGCCGACGCAAGCGTAAAGTAACCCGCTATAACGATTATCGGAAGTCGGAGGTCCTAGATATCTCGACTGACGGGAAGTATGGCGAGATTCCGATTCCTTTCCGGGGCGACGACCGAGACGACCTCAAGCGGAATATCGATAAGTTCCTCAAGGATCTTATCAAGAAGATCAACGAGCCGATAGTCGAGTGCGCTAAGTGTATAGGCGCCGGAGTCGTCGTCGAGAAGATAAAGATCGGCGCCGGGGCCGAGGAAGGAGGAGCGAAATGAAGGTACGCTTCGGACCGGCAAGGGGAATAGAGGATCACAAGCCGACGCTCGGAATAGGCCTAGTCCTCGAGGCCGAGAACGCCGATGACGATCGAGTCGTTAAGTATATCGCCGAGCTCGGGACTCCGGTAGAGATCTCGAATATCTTTACAATGACGATAGATCCGAGGACCGGAGAGCGAGCCGACTACTCCGAGCGTATAACGCACGAAAGTATCCGGCGCGTCGCGCGGTCTAGGCCGGTTACTCGAGAGCTCGCGAATATTATCCTACGAATACCGAAGGATCCGGACGTTGTCTCCGGGGAGGTAGCTCGCGCGGCGGCTACGAGGATCCGCGAGAGCCTTCGGGGACTCGGTAACTGCCTCGACTCGGCCGCCCGGAAGAAGAGCGTCAAGTCGCTACGGGTAATTCTCCGAGCGATCGACGGCTTCCGGAGGGATATCCTTCGGGATAATAACGTCCGAGCTCTAAGAGGGGAGGAGGAGTAATGTGCGATTATCCCGAGGGGAAGTTCGCGGATCGCGACTGCGAAGACTGCGAGGGCAAGGGACGAATCTATAACAACGCCGACGAAACCTGCGGCCAGTGGGTCGAGTGCGAGTGCGTATCCAAGAAGGCTATGGTTAACGTTAGCGCCTTGATACAGCGGCTAATCAAGCAGATGAACGACGATCCCGAGACTAAGGTATCCCAGTCGTTACCGTGGAAATATATCTACGCGACAATTATGAGCTCAGAGAAATCCTATCCGAGCAAATCTAAGGACGAGCTCTAATGAAGCGATCGAAGATACCGTATATCGGGCCGAAGCTCGGCGACGCTCTTAGGGCGACGGCCCTCGCGCTCTGGACGGTAGTATTAACGGCGATCCTATTCCTACTCTGGCTAGTCCTCTACCCGTTCGGATTGTCGAGGCTTATCGCGAAGTTACAATATCGGATTTACAAAAAGGAGAAGAGATGATCGATAACGTAGAATTTAGGCACAAGGTCCACAAGCCCCCGAAGTTCTCTCTCAAGGACTCGGCGAGCGCTAAGCATACGCTTAAGCGCCCGGGCGAGAAGATAACGATCGACGGGATCCGGAAGGGCCTCGCCTTGATTAGCTGGACGCTATCCCACCGAGGCTGCGATCATTACGCGGTCGTCAACCAGAAGGGGGAGATGACGAACTTCTGGATCCGGAGATACTCGGACGACGATGTCCACGTCGAGTTTATCCGGAACGAGAAGGTCTTCGGCGAGACCGAGACCGGCTTCCTTAGTCTCCACCTTAAGGAGTGCGAGGTCGAGATCAACGGCGGAGACTGCCTCTTCGTTAGCGCTCCGAGCTCCAAGCCGGGAGGAATTAGCGCGACTTTCTTCCTCTCGAATCGCGATAAGAAGTACCGGCCTTCCGAGGCTTATATCGCGAGCCTCCCGAGAGCCTATCAAGAGGTAATGGTCTGTGACCGCTGTAAGGCGGTCCTCAATAAGACGTATAGGCTCCCGGGGATCTACTTCCTTATCGATACGCTCCGGGGCCTCGCGGCGCCCCTCAATTCCCCGAGATGCCCGAAGTGTAAATACTCCTCCTGCTCCGATATTAACTTCGCCTTCGATACTTTTATCCGGAGGATCAAGACGAAGGCCCGGGTAACGGAGCGGGGGCTTCGGCGCGTATACGCGAAGGAGCTCGCGCGGTACGAGGAGCTCAAGAGCGCCGAGCGCGAGGAGGACCGGAAGCGCCAGCGCGAGAAGGAGCTAGCAACGGCGGGGGCTAAGTAATGGGCAAGATCTCAATCGAAAAGGAGAAGCCGACGCCGAGTAAGGGTCCCTTCCCGAGGGGAGCGAGAGTAGTTCTAGCCGAGACGGACGCTATGGATAGGGAAGCCGGATTTAGGGCCGGAATGGCCGGGGTAGTTATAGAGTCGGGGGAAACGCCGACGGTAAGAATGGATAGGGCGGTAAAAGGCGAGAGGGTACGGACGTTTATCGAATACCAGCTGGTCCTCGAGCGATACTACAAGCCGAGGAGAAAGGAGAAGTAGCTATGGCCGATATAATAATCGATCTTAAAGTCTTCGATACCTCGAAGGGCCTATCCGCCGAGAAGCACGCGCTCAAGTTCTTAATTACGAAGGGAGAAGAGCGTACTCGTAATATTCGGGGGATCCTCGCGGAGATCGAGACGTCTATCCGCGCGGGGCTAATCTATCTTGGCGAAGAGGTCCCCGAGGAGCGGGTACTAACCGGGGAAGAGGTATGAAGGTCTATCTCGTAAAGGTAACCGGTAAGCCGATCGAGATCTTCTCGACTCGAGAGAAGGCCGACGAATACGCGGCGGTCGCTCCCCCCGCCGAGATCAAGATCTACGAGTTCGAGGTAGATGCCCCGAGCGCGGAGAACGGGAAGCTCGTATATCACGCCTTTATAGATTAGGAGGAGAGATGCCTAGTAGTAATTGCCCGGATTGCCAAGACCGAAGGGGGACGGAGGTATGCGATACTTGCGGCGAGCTGTTCTGCGTCGATTGTATCGAGAATCACGAAGAGCACTGCGAGCGGAAGCACGATTAAGCCCGGGAGATCTATATGAGCGTAGCCGTCGAGGAGAAGCCGAAGAGGAAGCGGGGCCGTCCGCCGAAGCCGAGGGTTGATCCCCCGCCGAGGAAGCCGGATCCCGAGAAGATCAAGAGGGCGCTCGCCGAGATAAAGGCGAAGCCCTATTAACCGAGGAGGAGAAATGGGCTGGCTAAAGGATGCGATCAAGAAGGGGAAGAAGCTATACGCGCGAACGAAGGAGCGGATCCCGAGATTGACGAAGAAGGTCCTCGGGAAGATGTCGACTAAGCAACTTAAGGCGGTCCGGGCCAAGATCGACGCCGAGCTCGAGCGGAGGGAGGCGAAGTAATGGGAGTCTACTCTATTAGACAACTTCAAGGCGTATGCGATATCTGCGAGGAGACCTTCTGGCCTAACGCCGTAGACGGCGCGGACGGCTGGACGCTTAAGAGCTTCAAGCGAGAGATGAGGCGTAACGGCTGGAAGGTTAGCGGGAGGAGAGCTACCTGCCCGAAGTGCCACGCCGAGAAGAAGGGAGGGGAGTAATGGCCGAGAGCAAGGAGACAACGAAGGCGATCGAAGAGAAGGCCCGAGAGATCGGGAAGAAGATCCACTCGGCGCTCCCCGAGGGCTGGGGCTTCGTCCTCTTAGTAGTCGAGTTCGATCCCGGGAAGCAGGCCAGCTATATAAGCGACTGTAGCCGAGCCTGTACGATTCACGCGCTCCGAGAGGTAGCCGATCGGCTCGAGAAGGAGGGAGGGTAATGCCCTATTGCTCTAGCTGCGGCTCGCCGATCCCCGAGGGACAAGGCTCTAGCTGTTCTATGTGCTACGGCGATATCGGCTACGGCCGGGACGGTTACTATCAACGGGAGCTCGAGCGGGAAGAGCAACGGCAAGCCGAGCAACGAGAAGCCGAGAGGCAAGAGGAGGAGAGATGAAGATCGACGCGCAGGTAGTTTACGAGAAGGAGGATAAGCCGGGAGTAGATTACGGCGAGTGCTTCTCGAAGCGAGTAGGAGTCCGGCTCAACGACCGAGTAATCTGGCTCGGGGCTTACCTCGTTCCGGGATCTCAAGGCGAGGCGGACAAGAACTATCAGGAGGCCGAGGAGCTCGCGAAGTACCTCGTAGATCTAATCGCGAAGGATCAATTATAGAGGCCGAGAAAGGAGAACGTAATGGGAGAGGTAACGAAGGTCTGGGCGGTAGAGTTCTTCGAGGCTAGCGAGACGTACTACGTCCTAGCGAAGAACTTCAAGCAGGCGCTAGCAAAGGCCGAGACCGTCAAGAAGGAGGAGGGGCCTAACTACGAGAGGCGCTTAACGCTTAAGGGCGTCAAGTACGACTGTACGGTTAGCGCGTAGTCCCGAGGAGATCGGAGAAAAGGAGAGACAATGGAAGAGAACGCTCTAAGGAAGAAGATCGAGGCGGTAGCGTCTAACAACGTGCAGGAGCGGATTAGGGCCTTTAAGAAGCGAGTAGTAGCCGCGCTCCGCGAGCTACACCCGGGGATTGAGCGCCGAGGCTGGTCACCCGAGGATATCGCTAGCCATAGGAAATGGCCCGAGGATCACCGGGAGATTCTAGCCTTGCTAGCGTCCGACGACAATACCGCTGGCTGGCCGAAGGCGCTATGGGACGAGGAGGAGAAGGCGGTCGGCAAGCAGATGATGGGCGAGCTCGATATACTCCACCGGCTCCTATTGACGGAGAAGGAGAAGGTAACTAACAAGCCAGCCGCCGAGAAGAAAGACGGGAAGAAGAAGTAAAGACGCGGCGTAGGAGCGGGGGCCGAGAAGGGAGGCGAGGTAATGAACTACTTACTTATCGGCGCGGGGATTCTCCTAGTCCTCGCGGGGATTGTAGGGGAGAACCGGAAGACCGAAACCGAGTCGAGCGCTATTTGCCTTTCCGGCTGGCAAGAGGAAGGCCGGACCGGGTTCTGTATATTCCCGAGAGGACATACGGGGCCTTGTCGAGATCGGAACGGCAAAGAGTGGGATATACCGAGGAAGGAATAAGAGCGCAGGCGGTAGAAATCAAGAAAAGAGAGGAGGTGATAATATGCCGAGCGCAAAGGAGTATCTCGAAGCCGAGATTAAGCGATGGGAAGATATCGTCGCGGGACACGAGCGTACCGTCGAGGAGGATAAGAAGAGCCTCGATAACGCCAAGGCCGAGCTCGAGAAAGCGAAGGAAGCTCTCAAGTCATTGGGCTAATAGCCGAGAGATAGAAAGCGAGAAGGTCCGGGAGTGGGAGAGCCCGGGCCTTTTTGTTACCGACGTATCGCCGAGAGCGAATTAACGACATTTTCTATTTGACAGGGAGGGTAGCTATAACGTAGGGTATCGTATAAGCGGAGGACGTAATGGCCGGAAACGCCGAGCAAGTAGAGAGCAACACCAACGAGCCACGACCGGGTAACGGAAGCCCGGGAGAAAGTCACTCCGCCGAGAGTAGCAAGGACCAGAGGAGCCTCTTAGAGAAACGGATCTCGGGACCTAACCGGGAGAAGCGGATCGAAGCGGCTCTTCTTTTTATTTCAGGCTTTCAGACGTCTCCGACGCGACTCGCCGAGAAATTCGGGGTCAGCAAGAACACAGTACTACGCTGGAAGAAGAGGGACGGCTGGACCGACCTCGCAACTCAAACGGACGCGATTACGAGGGCAAGCCTGCCGGATAGCGTGGCCGCATACAGAGTAAGAATGATCCGGAGCCTCGAGGAAGATCTCGAATTGATCGATCGGAAGAAGGAGGGAGTCAAGCCTAATAGCCTCGAGGGGCTCCTTAAGGCGAAAGCGGCGCTTCAGGGGAGGCTCCACGAGCTCCTGGGGATCGCGACGGAGAAGGACCGGCCGATTACGATCGTCTTCGGGGGGTACGGGGAGCCGCCGGCAGCGCGGGGCCCGGTCCGGGTTCCGGGGAAGGAGATCCCGGTCGAGACGGAGGAAACCCCGGGGATCGGGACACTTGGAAATCCCGAGAATACGGAGGATCCGGAGGGGGGCAAGGAGGCGCCGGAGGGCGGAAAAGGCGATTCAATAGAGATCTCTCGAGGGAATGTTGAAAATAGCGCTACGGCTCCGAGCAAAGGCGCGTCAAGCGCAGGGGGTTCGGGAGGAGCCGATCAAGATCCGGGAGAGCGGCCGGACACGCAGAGCCCCCTAGAGAGCGACGGCGAGGAGGCAACGGGCCGAGTCGCGTTACGGGGTAGGAAGTTACGGGGCGGGAAGACCGAGACGAAGGAAGGGCTATCGCTTGAGGAGGCGCTATCGTGAAGAGGTCCGAGGACGTAGTCAAGGCGAGGACGGAGAGGGCGCGGGACCGCGTCGAGAAGATCGCCGGACTCTTCCGGAGCGCGTCGAGCTACCTAGTCGGGGCCTTCGCTCCCGTCCTACGGAATCCCGGGGACGCCCGAGTAGAGGTCGAGCTTATCCCGAGTAGGACGACGAAAGAGATCGTGAAGCTAGCCGCTGATCCGGGGAGGTTCCGGGAGCGGCTTAACTAACTCCCGCGAGCGGCGGTTCAGCGCCGACGCCTAGACGCGGGACGGTCGGGGTTTTTGTTTCTCCTTCCCCGGCCGATACTCGAGAGGCCGAGATGAACGAAGTAGACCCGGGACACTACGCCTTCCTTAGATTGATTCGGACTCTTACCGAGGAGTGGCTCGTAACGGAAGGCGGCTCCGAGATAGACGCCGAGAAGTCTGCTTACGATTGCGCCGAGGCCCTAGGGTGGAGGAACCCAGACGGAACACCGAAGAGCGCGGTAGACTACGAGGCCGAGAAGGCGATCGACGTTACGCCGACTTACGTCCGAGTCCGAGTCCGGAGAGTCGGGGACTTTACCCCGGGGAGCTTCCGGACGATCGATCTATCGAAGGCCCGAGGGATCCGAGCTGTTATCGGTAGACTCAAGGGAAAGACTACGACCGCGAGGCAATCGATACTCTTCCGCCGGGACAAGGGCTGGACGCCGAGCAAAGCAGAGAAGTGGGTACGGGACAACGGGATGAAGCCCGTCTAACTATTGCCGGGAGCCGGGGGGTTATCCTTCGGGACCGGGGGAGGACGCGCCGACGCCAAAAGGCGTAAAAAAAGCGACGACGGGGCCCCCTCTATGGTCCCCCAAATAGTGTGGCCGGGAAAAGGGTAACCGGAGAAACGGCGAGAGCCGAGAAAGCCCCGACGGGGCGAGGGGTAGTAGGGGGAGAGACGGGGGGCGGAGACGGAACGGGGGGACGCCGAAGGAACGAGGAGAGGGCCGGGGGAGCGACGGACGGGGGAAAGGGAGGGGCGAAAACGAAATTTTCATCGAACGTCCTAAGCGGGGTAGGGGGGCGGCGGCGCGGAGGAGAGATGAGCGGACTAGGGATCGAGCGGGGGGATATAGTCGGCGCGGTAGTTATCGGGGCCTTCTTCGGAGGAGCGGCCTGCGCCGGGTGGAATATCGTTAAGGTCGTCGGGGGCTGGCTTATCGGAGCGATCGCGACGCTCGTAATCGGATAAGGAGGCGAGATGAAGAATAACGAAGTAGCGAGTCAAGCGGCGGTCGGGCGGGAGATCCGGCGCCGGGCGAAGAGGGGCGATACAAAGAAGCGGACCGGCGGGGACTACGTGATAGCGATATTGTTACTAGGGGCGGTCGCCTTCTTGCTCGCCGGGTGCGTCCCGTGGGTAATTCACTAGTAGATATTGCCCCGGTAGCTCAGATGGCAGAGCGGCTGATTTGTAATCAGCGGGTCGCGGGTTCGATGCCTGCTCGGGGCTCCAAGATAGGAGAAGCTAAATGACGCTCGACCGGAGGATAGAAATACTAGCACGGTTAATCTCGTTCGGGATCTTCTTACTTATTGCCGCGCTCGCGGCGCTAGTTGCCTGGGGCGGGATCAAGCTCTTTCAATTAATCGCGAGGTAGCGATGAGCGACGAACGGGGAGAGAAAGTCGATCGGCCGACGCTCAAGGTAGGAGCGGAGGTCGGGAAGGACCGGGCGGAGAAGATCAAGAAGGAGGAAGCCGCTACGGGGACCGAAGCGAGGAAGGATACGGGGCGCGTAACGACGGACGTCGAGAAGGGAGCGGGGGAATGAAGGTAACGAAGGTCCTCCTAGTCAAGGACGATCCGGCGAAGGGACAAAGGCTCGCGACGGCTACGGTCGCCTTTGATAGCGTCGTCGTTGTCTCCGGCTTCTCGATCTTCCCGGACCGGAACCGCCCGGGCAAGCTCCGGGTACTCTTCCCCGCGCGGCGGGTAGCCGGGGATACGATCGAGACCTTCTCTATATTGGATCCGGAGCTCAAGGGGACGGTCGTTAAGGAGATCGAGAAGGCCTGCGGCGACGAAGGGATCAAGGTGGAGGCAAGCGGTGGGAACTCGAGATAAAAAGAGATACCCTTACTTAACTAGCGAGTACGATAACGCCGAGATCGCGAACGCGGTTAAGAAGGCCGGGACGATCAAAGGCGCGGCCGAGAAGCTCGGCGTCAACGATAGATGTCTATACGCAGCGATAAGACGCCGGGGTATCGAAGTCAATACAAAGACCGGGAGGAGATCGATCCACGACTGGGAAGCGATAGAGAAGGCGTGGCGCAACCGGCCCGAGGGAACCTTCGCCGCTCGCTTCGCGCGAGAGTTCGGTATGAACTCCGCGACTTTCTACGCCGGAGCTCAACGGCGCGGCTTTTACAACGCGCCGCCTATCCCGGCCCCCGCTTCCGAGACTCCCCGGCCGAAGCTCGTACCGTCAAGGATAAAGCCCGAGCCGAAGGCCGGGAAGGGCGGTCCGGCTATTTGTAGCGTCTGCGCTCGCTTGATAGCCGACGTCTTCAAGGAGGAGCGGACTCGAGTAGACGCGATCGCCGGAATGTCCCCTATCGATCGGGCGAAGGCGCTCGCCGCTCTCGCTCGGATCAAGAACGAGAGAACTCTCGGCTCACTAATCCGCGAAGAGATGAGAAAGAACGCTACCGCGCTAACGGCGGCGGGAGCTAGCCGATCTACCAAGACAGGAGCCGCGTAATGTCGACCGCCTTACAGGTAGCCTATAAGCCGCTAGAGTGGACTCGAGCCTCCGGTTACGATACGAAGAGCGGCTCGTTCCTTTACGATCGCCCGGGCTTTCACTTCTCCCCGGCGCGGTTTAAGATCGTCGTCGGCGGTCGGCGCGTAGGCAAGTCGGAAGCGGCGGCGCCAGAGGGCCTCAAGGTAGCGATCGATCGCCCCGGCGCCCTAGTCTGGTGGATCTCCCCGACGTACAAGATCGGCCGGACCGGTTGGCGCAAGCTAAAGGCGATCGTCCCGCCCGAGCTTATCAAGGACCAGTCGAAGGTCGATATGTATATGCTCCTCAAGAACGGGAGCGAGATCGAGACGCGCTCGGCCGAGCTCGAGGATAATCTCCGAAGCGAAGGTCTCGACTACGCGATCTGCGACGAAATGGCTATGTGGAAGAAGTCGGTCTTCGAGTCCGCTATTTGGCCGGCACTCGTAGATAAGAAGGGCGGTATGACGGGGATAACTACTCCGAAGGGTAGGAACTTCCTCTTTCACCTATTCCTTCGCGGCGCGGATCCCGCTTACCCGCTTTGGGACTCGTGGACCTTCCCGACTCACGCTAATACGACTCTCGACGTCGAGGATATAGAGGAGATGACCCGGGGAATGAACGAGCTCGTATACCGGCAGGAGATCCTCGCGGAGTTTATCGCCGACGCCGGGGGCGTCTTCCGGAACGTCCGCGATAACGTCCGGGAAGATCTCCCGCTTAGAGGTCCCGAGCCGGGGCGCGTCTACTTTATCGGCGTAGACTGGGGCAAGCGCCGCGACTTCTCGGTCTTCGTCGTCCTCGACGTTACCGAGACGCCGAGGAAGGTCGTCGCCTATAAGCGCTTCTCGAAGATCGACTACGGCTTCCAGTTGGCGCAGCTTAAGAACCTCGCGCGGATCTGGAACCCGCTCAAGATCAAGGCCGAGCAGACGGGGATCGGCGATCCGTTGATTGACAACCTCCGCCGCGATATCCCCGGCCGCTGGGTAGAGGGAATCGTAATCGCCGGGGGGCGCGACGGCGGGACGAAGAATAAGATAATCGAGAAGCTCTCGATGTCGGTCGAGAACGGCGAGATCGTATACCCCGACTGGCCGGAGCTTCTCTCGGAGCTCGAGATCTTCGAGTACCAGCGGACGGCGAGCGGTAACGTCCGGTATACGGCTCCGGCCGGTTACCACGACGACTGCGTTATGGCTACCGCGATCGCGGACTCCGAGGATAAGTACGTCGAGCCGAGGATCTCTTTCGTATAGGAGCGACAATGAAGATAGGCGATAGGATTAGGCGAGCGTTTTTCAAGCAACCCGAGGCGGCCGCGAGGATCGTCGAGCAACGTAACGAGGCGCGGGAACGAGCTCAAGCCGCGCGAGATCGCCAGCCGAAGGGCGAGGTATCGACGAAGACTTTCCCGCTCGGGCGCGGCCTTATCCCCCCGGCCGATCTCTGGGGCGCTTATCTTCGCGTCTCCTGGGTTCGCGCTTGCGTAAACGCGATCGTAAGGACCGCGACTTCCCGGGGCTGGGGCTTTAGGGGCAACCCGGCCTCTTGCTTGAGAGCTCGGGACCTTATCTCGAGGCCTAACCCGCAAGACTCCGGCCTCGATCTTATGATAAACGTCTTCGAGGATATGGAGATCTTCGGGCGCGGCTTCTGGGAGCTAGTCCGCGAGGATCCGGAAGATCCTAACTCTCCGGTCGTCGCGATCTATACCCTCGATCCGGTCCGGACGAAACCCGATCAAGATAAAAAGGGGAAGATTACCGGCTATACGCAGAAGACCTCGAGCGGGGAGACGATCAAGTTCGAGCCGTGGGAGGTCGTCTACTTCCCGCTCTCGACTAAGGGGAGCGAGGCTCAAGGGATCGCGCCGTTACAGTCTCTCCTTATTCCGATCTCGACGGATATTCACGCGCAGAACTATAACCTCTCCTTCTTCAAGAACGACGCGCTTCCCTCTGGCGTAATCTCAATGGAAGGCGCCCCCTCCGACGTTATCAAGAGAAACCGGGCTTATCTCGAGAGCGAGCACCAGGGGACCGGGAACGCTCACAAGCATTTACTCCTCGAAGGGAATGTCAAATTCCAAGACTGGCAGAAGAGCCCGAAGGAAGCCGACTTCCTCGAGCTCCGACGCTTTACCCGCGACGAAATTATCTCTGTCTTCGGCGTCCCCCCGGCCAAGATCGGTATTATCGAGACGGGGAATATCGGAGGGGGATCCGGCGTAGAGCAGGATAAGACCTTTAAGAAGGATACGGTCGAGCCGCTCCAGAGCCAAGTCGAGGAGCGCGTTAATCGATTCTTTATCCAGATAGCTCTCGGCCTCTTCGATTGTGAATTTTTCTTCCTACCGATCGACCTCGAGACCGAGAAGGAGAAGGCCGAGGTAGAGAAGACGAAGGCCGAGACGAAGAAGCTCGAGGCCGAGACGGTCCAGATCTACCTCGACAAGGAGGTTATTACGAAGGACGAAGCGCGGAAGCTCGTAGTTATCCCCGGCGAAGGGAATACGGAGGAGTCGAAGCAGCTCTTCGTTATCGAGAGCCGAGGCAAGGATACCGAGACGGGATACGCGCGAGCGAAGGAGAGCTTCGAGAGCCCGAAGCGGAAGGGGATCTCTTCCGAGAAGGCCCCGGACCTCCGGGCGCTTGTTACGATCAAGGGATCGCCGAAGCCTTTCCGCTCCGAGAACTGGGTAGAGAATAGCCCCCGCTTCCGGAAGATGAGGAAGCGTATAGAAGACGAGCTCGACCGCTGGCGCAAGAGCGCCGTCTCTACCGTCCGGAGCGTCGGCGTTCCGAAGAGTCTTACGGATATATCGAAGACTTTAACGGACGACGTCCTCGCTTCCGTTGACGCGAACGCGCTTACCGAGATAATCGCCGAGGAAATGGCACTAGGCTTTGTCGCGGGGGCGGAGGCCGGACTCGACGAATCGGATCTGCCGGCGGATTCTTTCGATCCCTCTACGATAGAGCTCGCGGCGGTAGCGGCGATCGCTACATCGCTCGCGGATACGGCGGCGAGTAGTATCTCCGAGAAGATCCGCTTCGAGATCGCGGCCGGGATACAAGCCGGGGAAGGCGTCGGCGAAATAGCGGCCCGGGTAAACGGGATCTGGAATAGCGCGGTCTCTCACACCTATACCGCCTTCGGGAAAGAGGTAACGCGGACCTATTCCGCGAAGGCGTGGTCGCAGCTAGTCGCGCGGACCGAGACCTTAAGAATGATGAACCAAGGCCGCTGGGAAGCGCTCAAGGCGAATGATGTTAAGTTCGTCAATATACAGCTTACGCTCGGAGCCGAGGCCGAGTGTATCGCGCTATCGGAGGGCGGCCCTTACGAGCTCTCCGTCGCGGAGGGCCTCTTACCGGTCCACCCGAATTGTCGCTGTACGTTAGTCGCCGCTCGCCCGGACGTTACGCCGGGGGAGAAGGATCCTCAAGCGGTCCTTGAAGAGTTCCGAGCTCAATAGGAGGGATATATGAAAGGGATCGTCGTCGCTAACCCCCACGGGGACCTAGTAATAGAGGGAACGAAGACTCTTATAGTCAAGGACTCGACTCTCGCGAAAGATCTCGGAGCGGAGGTCGTCCTTATTCAGGGGGGAGCCGCGCTAGGTATTATCAAACTCAAGACGCGCGAGCCTCTATATAGAGACGACTTCGAGAAGCGCGAGAAGGAGCACCGGATCTCGAGCAACGAACGGCGCCGTTGGTGGCCGAACGTCGATAAGCTCTGGGGATATAGCTTCGAGATCGTCGAGGCGTTCGAGACGCCGAAGATGATATTCCGCGAGAAGTCCGAGCGGACGCGAGTCGCGGAGGTCGTCTACAAGGACGACGACTACTACGCGGCGATCAAGAGTATGTTTAGCGTCGAGCCGAGCGACTATAAGCCGGAGCAGCTCGGCCTCGTACACCGGCTCTTACATTCCTTCTACTCTAAGCGGCGCGACGGCGATCGCGTCGTCGTAGAGAAGCGCGATAGGTCGATAAGCGATATCGTAGAGCGCCACTCGGTAATCGTCGGCGAGTTAAAGGCGCGAGGGTTCAATCACGACGGACCGGACGACGATCTTAATTCTATGTCGCGGCCCTTCGAGGCGGTAGCGACGGCCGTAACGAAAACGGAGGCGAGCAAATGACAGAAGAGCAACAGGTAGCGGAAATTCTCGAGAAGGTTATACCGTTCGATACTCAATTCGAGATTATCAAGCAGGAAGTAGAACAGGATGACTTCTTCGTCGAAGGCTTCGCCGCGACGTCGGATCTCGACTCGCAGGGCGATATTATAACGCACCAGGCCCTTAAGAAAGCCGCGAAGGCTCTCTTAAAGGTCTACACTACCGCCCTCTTCAACCACGATATGGACCGGCCGATCGGTAAGATCGTCGAGGCCGAGGCGGTCGAGGGTAAGGGCCTTCGGGTTAAGATCCAGCTCTCGAAGTCCGAGACGGATATCCGCCGGAAGGTCGAGGAAGGGATAATTTCTAAGTTCTCGATAAGGGGCCGCGCTCTTCGGATCGAGCGGAAGTTCGATGAGTCGAAGAACGTAATGCTCTTTATAATCCACGAGATCGAGATCGTCGAGGTCTCCCTCGTTTCGCTCCCGGCTAACGCCGCCGCGCGGGTAACCGGGTTCGAGAGAGTCGCGACTTCTGAGAAGACGTTAGTCGGAGCGGTAATCAAGAGCTACAAAGATTCGGAAACGGGAGGAGGTGAGACGACTATGGATCCGAAAGACAAGAAGAAAGACGGGGAGGAGGGCGCGACGCCTGCCGAAGGCGCGGCGGCTCCCGCCGAAGGCGCCGAAGGCGCCGGGGCCCCTGCGGCTCCCGCCGAGGGCGCAGAGCCCGAAAAGCCCGCCGAGGGCGGCGAGGGCGCCGAGCCAGCGAAGCCCGAAGGGGAGGAGACTCCCGCCGAGGCTCCCGCCGAGGAGTCGCCCGAGGAGAAGAGCCTGAAGGACCTCGCGGCGAAGTTACTCCTCGCGACGGGGGACGACGCCGAGAAGATCAAGGCCCAGATGGCCGCCCTGATCTCCGGGAAGCCCGAGGAGAAGAAGCCGGAGGCGACGGTTACTCTCTCCGAGGCGCAGATCGCGGCTTTGGTCCAGCGCCAGGTCTCTTCTCAGCTAGCCGTCCGCAAGGGTGCGGGAACGCCGGCAGAGACCGAGACCGAGACGCCGACTTCGCAGGGCGAAGTCAAGAAGTTCGAGGAATACCCGCTGGGTAACCAGCTAGTCGTACTCGGGGCCCGGATAATGGGCCGCGAGCGCGACCTCTAGTAACGACCAAATACGATTACGAAAGGAAGGAGGATAAAGCAATATGAAGCTCGATCGCAAGCTGTGGAATAGCAGGCTCTCGAATAAGGAGATCTCTAAGGCGCTCGATATCGCCGGTGGCGATGCGATGCTCCAGGAGATGATCGATAAGGTTATCGCCGACTTGATCGAAGTCCGTAATCCGCTCCGCCAGAACTTGATGAGGAAAGCCTCTTCGGGTTCGGCTTACCGGGTAGTTCGCCGAACGGATCGCGGTACTGCGACCTGGGTAGACGATAACGACTCCGGAACCGAGAGCGAAGGGACCTATACCAAGACTGACTTCCCGTACAAGACCCCCCTCTTCGAGGGTAAGGTTACGCGGAAGCTCCAGGCCGAGGGCGCGACTTTCGGGGATCTCCTAATGGAGGAGATTACAAGCGGGATGCAGGTGATCCGCGATACCGAAGAGGACGCTCTCGTAAACGGGAGTATCTCCGTAGACGCGAAGCAGTTCGACGGCCTTAAGGTCCTCCTTGACGCGCAGGCGGCCCAGACAGTAGACCTGTCCGGTAACCCTCTGACGCTCGAGGCTATGGACGAGGCGATCGATAAGGTCGAAGGGAACGTCGATTTGATCTTAACCTCGAAGCGTACCGCGCGGGAGCTTAACGCTCTCCTGCAGTCAAACCAGCGCTTCGTTGATAAGGTCGAGGTCGAAGGCGGCTTCCGCCTCCGCTCCTACGACGACGCCCCGATCTATCGCTCGAACTTCGTCGCTATCAACGAGGGAACCGGGACGAACGAGTCTCGGATCTATTTCCTCGATTCGACGGAGGTCTTCGTCGGAGAGCTTACGCCTCTGACATTTATGGCCCTCGCGAAGGACTCCTCGCAATACGACAAGTTCCATATCTTCGAGGATATCGTTCTGGTCTTCAAGAACCCGAAGAAGGCCGCCCAGATTACGGGTATTACTCCGCCTACTCCGTAGTGCGGATATTCGGGAAGGCCCGAAGGGGGGCGCAAGCCCCCCGGAGGGATAACAAGATAACGGGAGGGTAGCGAGATGAGGAAGCTGATCGTTAGCTTAATCGCCTTGTTGATAGTCCTACCGTTCTCCGCTTTGGCCGAGGTCGTTACCTTCGACGTAAGCAAGGATCCGACGGCTTCGGATTCGGCCTGGGTTGGCGGAGATACTATCGAGGTGCGCGTCCCTTCTCGGACGAGCTCCGCGATAACGGTAGAGTTTACTAATTCGAATCTTCCGGCCGGAGCTATGCCTCTTCCCCCGACGATAGAAGATTCGTCTTATACGATTCACCTATACCTCGCCGAAGCGGGAACGAATACTCTCGCGGCCAATCACGGCACCGGCGGAGACTTCGCCTGTAATACTACGGCTGGCGTTGTCTCGACCGACGGAGTAGGCGGCCTCGGTTACGATCTTACGGCCGTCTCGAATACGTTCCTTACCCACGCCGACGACGCTAACTTTGACGTCGGGACGGGGACGTTTGCTCTCGGGTGCTGGTTTAAGCACGATACGATCTCTACGGCCGCCGACTACCTCTTCAATAAGCGGGACGGTAGCGGGAATACCCAGACCGGGTATGCGGCCTATATGGATAGCGACGGGACGCTCGGCTTCCGGATAAGCGACGACGGCGGCGTCTCGGCCGACGTAGCGGCGAGTACCGGGACGTATGACGATAACGCCTGGCACCACGCTTGGTTCGTCCGCGAATCTAGCAACGTCAAGATATACGTCGACGGATCGCTTGACGGATCGACCGCTATATCGAACGCTACCGGGACCTTGAGTACCTCGGCCGCTATCAATATCGGAGCGATAAAGGCCGCGACGAACGCTTGGGCCGGACAGCTCGATAGCGTCGAGATGATAAAGGCCGACTATCCTACGGCTCCGGACATAGAGACGCACTGGTTAAGGGCGAAGGAAGCTCTTAACCCGGCGAAGATCCGGAGTACCGATTCGGCGGTAACGATAAGTTCCGCTTCGGCAGCTACGCCGGAGCTATTTCTTATCGATATGTACGGCGATTTCCGAGGATATCTCCGCTTGAAGTCGAGCGCGAGCCAGACTTCCGATATCGAGTGCGAGATAAAGTAAGCAAACCGGGAGGGGGGGCGGACGTTCCGCCCCTCCGATCCGGGTATCAATCGGAGGAGGGTAGCGGAATGAAGAAGCTAATCGTAGGCGTAGCCCTCGCCGCCCTGATGTTGACGGTGGGCTATGCCGCTAGCGACTATATCCCGAGGAAGAATAACTCCTCGGCTACGTGGGGTACGAACGCCTCGGGCGAGGCGCGGGTTCTCCGCTTGACGGATCTTAACGAGCTCCTAGTAAGCGGGACTTTGAGCTTGAGCGGTCCGGTAACCGTCCTAATCGACGGCCAGCCGGTAACCGTTACGGGCGCCGAGCTTATCGCGATACAAGCCGCGCTTGAAGGGACAGGCGCGAGCTCGCAAGAGGTTCAGGGAACGGAGACGGACGGCGCCGCTCGAGTCGGAAAAATGATACCGGTCTCCGGCGAAACTTCCGGCGGTAATTCGGCAATTTTATTTATCGGAGACAACGGCGAGCTAGTCGTAGGAGATCTATCGACTCGTAATGTTGGATCTCTCGGGTACGCTTCTCTTATCGCAGCGCAAGAAGAAGGAACGACGGTCGTAAGTCCGATAAATCAGACGATTGATAATAGGCTTATAACGGTTACCGATCCGCGCTCCGGCCGCTGGCTAGTAAGCTCGGGTACTATAAACTCGGGCGGCGAGACTCAAGTTATCGCCGGGGAGGTCGGGAATACGATCCGCGTTATCGGATATACGATAACCGTAGACGCGGCCTCTGGCGAAGCTCACGGTTCGCTTCACTGGACAGCTACGGAAAGCGACGGGGAGACCGGGAATATCGTCGATCAATTCGACTCTTCGCCCGAGGGCGGAATCAAGGAACCGAATAACGAGCTAAGCCGACTCCGCGCGAGCACAACGAATGAGCAGCTTAATATCAACGTCGCGCTAACTGGTGGAGCTATCGTTAATTACTCTATCCGATACGTTAGGGAGTAAAGATGACGAAGGTAGACGCGGCAGTAGCCGGAGCGTTCTCGATAGCGGCCGTACTAGTTATAATGCTAGGCAATCCGCCGAGCGGCGTAGAGACTACCGCTACCGTTGTCGGCTTCGAGGACGCTGAGGTATCAGTCGAGGTTAATCCGGCTGGAGATAATCGGCTATTGATCGCGGTTATCGTTCGCTCGGATCCTATCGCCGAAATCTCCTCGGTAGATTTAGCCGGGAATAGCCTCTCGCCGATTGCGAAGGTATCTCTCGGAGGCGATGAAATCGTCGAGATTCTCGGAATACTCGCGCCGGAAGCGACGGCCGCGACGCTTACCGCTACTATGTCTACAGCCGTCGATGGCGAGCTCGCTCCGATCTATCTTACTAAAGTATCCCAAGCCGGACTCCCGACTGCTATCTGGAGCGCCGTCGGTCAGGACGTACCTTCTATTTCGGTTCCCGAGATTTCGGGCGACGCTACCCTCTGCCTCGTAATAGCCAAACCGGCGACTAGCTCGATCGGGACTCCGAGCGGCTTTACGAAGATCAAAGAAGAGATCGGATATACGGATACTCGGATCGGAGTTTTCCTCGACGACGACAACTATTCGGGCTCCGTCGATATCCCGGTTGACGGCCATTCGATCGTCGTAATGATAGGACTAGATAATGTATAAGCCAATGCGAATACTATTCGTTAGCGCGGCGCTTTTCGCGGCTACGGTTCCGGCGAAAGCAGCGATCGGTTACGATAATGCCTCTTCGACGGCGGCCGAGGCGACTAATATTAACTGGTCTCATACGACAGGAAGCGGCGATGACCGCGCCCTCTATGTTCAAGTCGGGATACAGAATCCTGTCGACGTCTCTCCGGTTACGGCGGTTACTTATAACGACGTCGCTATGACTTTTATCCGTCGCGATCGGGTTACCTTTCAGATCTTCGTCGAGACGTGGGGACTTGTTAATCCGGCGAGCGGATCGAATACCGTCTCGGTCAAAATGTCCGAGTCCGAGAAGATCGCAGCCGGAGCGATCTCCTTTACGGGCGTCCACCAGACGGACGCGTGGCCGACGGACGCCGGAAGGATAAACTCGAGCGGAGAAGCTGGCCCGGTAACAGTATCTATAACGACTCAGTATGACGACTCTTGGCTAGTTAGTCTCTGTCAACGGAATACGGCGAACGGACCGGCGACGGTAACGAGCGGCGATACTCAGCGCTGGTCGAATAATACTACCGGGAACCCGGACGCGAGTAATAGCTACGGGCAAGGCGCGACGCGCTCGGTCGGTACTGCCGGAAGCTATGACGTAGTATGGGATTGGGCTGGAAGCTATAAGAACGGCCAGCAGGTAGTAGAGATCCGAGAAGCTCCTGCGGCCGCAACCGCTACGGTTACTCCTACCGTAACTGAGACCGATACTCCTACGGCGACTCCTACGTGGACGCTAACCGATACTCAAACCGCTACTCGGACGTGGACCAAAACAGCAACTCGTACGAATACCGAGTTAATGGAGACGTGGACTCATACTCCGACGGCAACCGAGACGTGGACGAAGACTTCTACGAAGACCTATACCAAGACTAATACTAGAACCTCGACGACGACGATAACGCTTACAGCTACTCGGACGGCTACGAAGACAGATACGCGGACTTCTACGAAGACCGTTACGAAGACGGCTACCCCTACGGCTACTCCGACGGCAACGAAGACTAATACGAGGACGGAAACGAAGACGGCGACTCGGACCGCTACTCGAACTATTACTCTTATAGCTACATCAACCTCGACGCCGACGGCTACTCCAACGTGGACGCGGACGGCGACGGAGACGATAACGAAGACGGCAACGCGGACGAATACTCGAACTGCGACGGAGACGATAACCGTTACTGCGACGCCGAGCTCTACGCCTACGGCTACGCCTACTATTACCAAGACGGCTACCGAGACCGCGACGCCGACGATAACTACGACATATACCCCGACGTCTACTCCGACGATTACGCCGACGATAACCGCTACGGTTACTCCTTCCTCGACGCCGACGAATACTCCGAGGGCGGGGCGTATGGGACCGGATACTAATTATCTCTGGCGAGGCTATCAATAACGAGAGGAGGCGAGATGTCCGAAGGGAAAAAGAGTTACAGGCTCGAGGCCCCTAAGAACGTAAGGGGGACGAACTGGATCCTCCGCTTCTACGGCGAGATCGTCCCGGTCCGGAATAGGATCGCCGAGCCGAAGCAGGAGCGGAACTATAAGGATCTTCTCCGGCGCGGCTGGAAACCCGTAGGCGGCAAGAAGGAAGAGAAGAAGGCGGATCCTCCGAAAGCCGAGGAGCCGAAGACGGAAGAGCCTAAGAGCGAGGAGCCGAAGGCCGAGGCTCCGAAGCCCGAGGCCGAGAAGCCGTCGGAGGACAAGAAGGCCAAGAAGGGGAAGAAGGATAAGAAGAAAGGGTAAGTCGTGGGCAATTACGCGACGCTCGCAGAAGTAAAAGCGTTCTACGGGATAACGGACGCCTCTCAGGACGCGGCGATTAACGCGGCGCTCCCGAGAGTTACCGCGCTCTTCAACGCGGCGTGGGACCGGGATCTCCGGGAGACGGAATGGACCGAGCAACAGGACGGCCTCGGCTCGCCGTTCCTCTTCCTCGATCAGAAGCCGATCGTCTCGATAACGAGTATCGAAGAAGACGGCGACGCGGTTACCGCGAGCTCCTACGTTATCTATCGTAAAGAGGGCTACGTCAAGCTAACGAGCTCGATCGAAGAGGCGCGGGGCTTTACCGCCGTCTTCCCGAGAGGAGATCTCAATCTCGAGATCGTCTATAAGGCTGGCTATCTCCTCGAAGGATCGCCGACGGGGAATCAGATCTTACTCCCGGAGGATATCAAGCAGGCCGCGATACAGATGGTCGGCTGGATTATCAAGAACCCGGATATAACGAACTATATCTCCGAGCGGATCGGGAATTATACCTATCGGAAGGGAACGAGCGACGGCGCGAAGAAGACGGCGCAGAGCTATATCCCCGCCGAGATATGGGCGATAATCTTTCGGTACGAGCGCCTCGACTTCGAGACTACGCGGAGAAATATATGAGCGTTACGAGCTTAATGAATCAATCGCTAACGATAACGCCTCGAGGCGGGATCGACGGCTTCGGCGAGAACGAAGACGGGACGCCCTTTATCGTCAAGGCCCGGGTAGAGCCCGAGGTCGAGAACGTAATCGACTCGGTCGGCCAGACTCGGATTACTAACTTCCGGATCTTTATCGAGCCGACGGTAACGATTACTCCGCAGGACAAGGTAACGTGGGACGGGACGACTTATCTAGTCCTCAAGGTCGAGTCTATGTATAAGGGCTCCGGCGAGCTCTCGCACAAAGAGGTAATGGTCTAATGGCCCGTCCGCTCTTCAAGGTAAATATGGTAGTAGATGGAATCGAGGATCTCCTCGCTGAGTTCGATAAACTAGCGCGGTCAATTCAGCGCGAGGCGCTCGAGGCTATGGACGAATGGACCCGGCTAACCTTCAACCTCTCGCAGGAGCGGGTTCCTGTAAAGAGCGGCGCGCTCCGAGCTTCGGGCGAACAGATCAAGGCTCGATTTATTCGAGGCCGTAGGGGTATAGAGAGCGCGATCGTCTATAAGCAGAAGTACGCGCTCGAGCAACACGAGGTTCCCTATACTCACCAGCACGGCCAATGGAAATATCTATCGAGCGCTATCGAAGAGCGGAGGGGGGATCTTACTACCGATCTCGCGAACGCGATAGGAGTAGTAATCTAATGGCCGATACCTTTATGGAAGAACTCGGTAAGTATCTCGACGCGCAGGGCGTCGGGACTTACTCTCTAGATAGCGATACCGGCTGGGGGATCTACGTTATCAATCAGCCGAGCGGGATCGAGAAGATCGTTCTTATTACGCCGACGCCGGGTACGTCGGATCCGGATATCCCGACGACGTCGCGGAACTTTCAGATCTTAACTATCGCGCGAAAAACGAAGCTCGCGCTCGATAAAGCGAAAGAGATCTACGATCTCCTCGCTCGCCAGACGGACGTCGATCTAGCGACGATAAAGGTCTTTAGCTTTACGGCGGTTAGCGATCCCTTCTATCTAGGGAGGGACGACGACAAGAGGGCGAGGATCGCCTCGAACTATACCGCCTTCGCTAGAGGGAGCCACGTATAATCGAGGAGGAAGGTATGGCAAAGAAGAAGGCGGCGAAGAAGACGGCCGAGAAGGCCAAGCCTAGCAAGGCTCGGAAGGAGCTTATTCCGATCGTTGCTCTCGGGGGCCTTAACGCTCCGATAATCGGTAGCGCGACGGAAGCCGAGGTAACCGAGGAAGAGTTCGCTCGGCTACGGCAGATCAAAGTCAACGGCAAACATTATGTAGAGAGGAGGTAAGGATCAATGGGCGTAACGCAAAACGGGACTCTAAACGAACTACTGGCGGGACCGGCGCAGATTACCTATAAGGGTGTCTCGCTCGGCTTTACGCAGGACGGCGCGACTCCGTCGATCGAAAGCGCAGACGAGGACGTCCGCGTAGACGAAATGGGGAATACCCCCGTCGACGCCCTGCACACGGCGGACAACGTAACCGTTACGGTCCGTCTCTCCCAGTGGTCTATCTCTCTCCTTAAGACGCTGCTTCCGGCCGGGACTTATATTCAGGACGGCGCGAAGGAGAAGATAGCAATCGGCAAGGCGACAGGCTTCCGCTTGAGCTCGGTCGCCGGTCTCTTGACTCTCCACCCGATCCGGAACGACGCTTCGGACGTAAGCCAGGACTTTACCGTCTACAAGGCCTACGTTTCCGAGCCGATCGAGTGGACCGAGACCTTCGATAATATCAATAGCTACGAGGTTACCTTCCGGGGCCTCGCGGATATGGGCCGGGCCGACGGAGACCGCGTAGCCGCTATCGGCGATATTACTGCCGGCGCGGATACGACTCCGCCGAGCGTCGCTTCGGTAAGCCCTCTCGACGGCGCTACCGGCGTAACGGTTAGCGATAACGTCGAGATAACTCTCGTTGATGACGATCTCGACGAGAACACGATGAACGCGACGACCGTAATGCTTATCGACGACTCGAACGATACGCAGGTCGTAGCCGCGCTCTCTTGGGATAGCGGGACGAAGAAGATAACCCTTAACCCGAATAGCGACTTGACGGCTTCGACGAAGTACCGTCTCGTAGTCAACGGGTTAAAGGACGTCAACGGCAACCAGATGACGACCGCCTTCTCGTCTGACTTTACGACCGCTTAATCGATACGATCTATAAAACTGATAGGAGATCGGGAATATGGCTGAGAGATCAAAAGACGAATCGAATCTATCGTTACCGTCTAGCGTCAAGTTTATCGTCGCTGGGCGAAACGCGATCGCGAAGCGCGTCCCTCTCGGGAAGAGGCTCGAGTTACTTAAGTTCTACTCGAAGATGTTCGCGCAAGTAGCGAGCGGGGTTAAGGTTCTAGACGGAAAGGACCAGCCGCTTATCCCGTGGGGGGATCTCTTCGCCAGACTTCCCGGTCTCCTTGAGGTTTTGGGGAAGGAGTATTTCGATATTATCCGCTGCTGTACGGATATCGATCCGCAGTGGGCCGAGGATAATCTCGAGCTCGAGGACCTCTGGCTAATAATCCAGAAGGTCGCGGAGGCTAACAAGATAGAGGAAGCCTTCAACGCCGCGAAGGAAGAGGTAGACCCGAAAAAAAAAGAGGCGCCCGGGACCCCCTCTGGCTCCAAAGGCTAATCGGATTTCTAGCCTATCGCTGCGGCTGGAACAAGCAGGACGTTCTCGATCTATTCGTCGAGGAGATCGAGCCGATCACCAACGAGATCAAGCTCCAGATAGAACTCGACGAGCTCGCTATC
>Ga0180438_10001072_pt1 | contig 49959 bp, 62 predicted proteins | sample SS_ome_12_FD_132455 | JGI IMG/M metagenome (GOLD analysis project Ga0180438, IMG submission 132455) | Hypersaline lake sediment archaeal communities from the Salton Sea, California, USA - SS_3_D_2 metaG | ecosystem: Environmental > Aquatic > Non-marine Saline and Alkaline > Hypersaline >...
GGTTAATCCCATAAGGTGGGTCTGTTACGATAGCGAACACGCTGTTTTTTTGCATGGTTCGCATAAATTCAAGGCAGTCTATATTGTGGAGATCAACCATTCTCTCAAGTCCTCCTCTCAAGTCCTCATAACGCCGCGTTTCAGGTGCGCCAACCTGCCATTGATAGCGGGCACGAAACGTGACACAACCACAAAACCTTACCGGAAAGACAATGATAAATTCGCCTGCGGGTTGGCGTCACCTGCAAACGCATTGTTATGACCTTTGACGTTGACCTTATAGTCTTTCCAGGCGACTGATTTAAAAATCGCCTTATGATTCACCCACCGTGCAAACTTCTTTTGCTCCTTCGTTGGGTCAGTATTCGTGTCAAAATCTCGATACGGTTGAGCGAAGACTTGAAGATATAGTCCCTTTAAGGCTTTGACCCGTTCTAAAGCCTCTTGTACGTCTTTCACAAGGCAATAGACAAAAATATTTGCCGGGTTCGCGTTATACCATCGGAGCAACGTCACAGCCTTTTGAATCTCTGGCAACTGTGATAACGTATCGCATGACAGACGAATATACCGAATCCATCTCAATTTTGAGAGCAAATGAGCAACCTGATCGTCAATGAGTCTCGCGTCAAGTCCCTGGTTAAAATCCACTTTGACGCCTAACTTCGCAAGCTTTTCAATTTGTTGTATGCCATGCTCTGAGGCTAAAATATTATTATCCATCAAGACAACGTCCTGATGTCTCAAAAATTCGTTAACGTCTGCATGTTTCCGAATATCGCCCTCTTTATCCGGCACAATACACCATTGACAATGACGTGGACAGCCTCGCGTAACAAACCCGACAGAATAGTTGACATCATACAAGCTGTAATCAGGGCATATATGCTCAATCTCTTCTGGCAACGTATGAAACAATTTATAGCCCGTTCCGCCTTTCTCAACGTTGCCAATAAGCTCTAAATCCTCTGGCGTGAAGGTGAAAACCTTTGACGAATAGACTGTATCAAAGCATGATGCAAACAGCGGATCGTACAGCTTTACTATGTCCCCTTTTGCCTTATGCCACGCTGACAACTTCATCAAGGCTAAATTTGGAAAGCGTGTTTTGTCTGCGTCATGAATGCCTATTCTCACGTTCTCGCCTCCACTTCCTGAAACTGTCTATATCTAGACATTTTGCCTGTTTTTACTCTTTACCTCACCTGTCTGACACTACCCGATCCATTAACCCCAGGGCCACGACTTCTTTATACGCCAATTTTTATACTTTTTGCTGTTTATCCCAAACGCCACCTGCTGCCTTGATCGCTTTGCCTACTTCAACTTCACCATATTCGACTTTCAATGATAAGTGTTTGTTGGGATGGATCTGGTGCTGACTTAGATCCCCATCAAATAAGCTGGGGTAAACTTCCTGTAGTTTCTCCCCTAATTTGGTATAAATCCGTTCAAGCACCTGTGGCGTGAACCTATACAGGAGCCAACTGATAATCTCATCGACACATGGAACATCAGCATTATCAGAGATGCCCCAATACATTGCAATTGCCTTTTCAATAGCTTCTCCAGACGTTTTGCAGGCGTTAATTGACTTTAGCGCCCCAATCTTCCACCGGGGCAATCTGATCTCAGTACACCGCGCATTAAGCCTACCGTTGGACATCTTCTTTATAAATTCAATATTGTTGGTAAGTCGCATATTCCCCTCCTTCTGCCGTATGACAGCGCTTGAATTATTGTTAGAATTATAATAGTGCTTTTTCTGTTTTCTGTAAAGCACTATTTGCAAATATTTTGTTTTCGCTTCTGTGCAACCTTAATAATAGCGTCGCGAATAATGTATCCGTGACACCATTTGCTGTCACAATTGCACACTAAATTAACATCCCAACCATCAAGGAATAGCTCCGCAAACTCATATATTGCCTTGTATACAGCAAACCCGAATGGGAATGATGACCAATCATATTTATAAAACCCCATGACCTCTTCAATAAAATTATGTTTTGAGTCAGAAAAGTGTTTTCCGGACAAAAAATTCTTGCGTAACCATACTAAATATTGCTGCTGCCTCAAGCTAGTCATATCTCCCGAAAGGATTGAAGTCTTCATAAGTGGTGCCCACCATACAAACGTCATGGAAGAGGCTGGATCTATCACAAAACCACGTACATGCATATCATTATTAGATGTAGTGCGAATAAATATTTTAGAGGGCATAGGTATTCCCTCGCCATGCTATTGCCTTCTTATATTGTTCGGCAGAAAGCGCATTTTTGTATTGGTGTTCATGAATTACCTCCAATTTTAAATGTCCTCCATACTTCTATCTTTTCAGGACAGGTAGAAAGATAAGACCACCATGTAGCTATCTCAGCTCTTTGTAATGACATCCCCTGCCTCACGCGTTTAATAACACCTAACTGAAACCTACGAATATCCTTGCCTGTTATGCATTCCGGAATCCAAGGTACATGAGGAGGGAACGAATTTGCTCGCAACCATTCATTGAAATCTCCGCTGAGATAGTATTCATTAACGTCTGAATATGGTTCCAGTGACAACCTTTTTACCTTCCGGCCAAACAGAGTCCGCAACTTTTCAACACCTTTCTGTCCGGCAGCATCGTTATCGTATGCTGCCAGAACTTCATTAACATGTGAGAAGAAATTTCCCCACATGGCAATATCTGGCAAAGTTGTGGCGCCTCCAAATGTTATTGCTGGCAATTCGATATTTTGTGCCGCAATAATGGCGTCAAATTCCCCCTCACAAAATATTATGCGATCATGCCCTAACATGGATTCAGCGTTAAAGATTGCCGCTGTTATTCCTCCCTTTATACCCCTATAACGCTTAGATTTGTCCTGTGTAGCGATGTTTCTAATTTTGACATACCACAACACTCCTCCGGCAAAACATGGAATGAGGATGCCTTCATGAACATAATGTTCATTTATAATTTGAGTCTTTTCATTATACCCCAGTTTGTATACAGCTATTGAAAGGTCAGTTATACCTCTACCGTACAAATATCTCTTGGCTTCTGTGTTCTCCCATAGTTTTTTGTGGCATTGTGCCACAATTTTTTTCACGTCATTTTGCCATTGCGCATCTGGGAATAGTATGGAAGGTACTTTTCTAAGATCCTTTTTTTTACTTTTTTGTCTTATAGGTACCGTTTTTTGAGAAGTAACAGCTTCCTCGCCTGAAAGCATTTTGCAGGCTTCTTGAAAGGAGGTGCGATGCTTTTTACGGACATACTCAATGCAATCTCCCCATTTCTCGTGGCAGTTTCGGCAGAACCAGCGCCCGCGTTCCGGCTGTACGTGAAATCTATCCTTGCCGCCACAGAAAGGACAGGGACCTGCATACTCTCCACCATGAGACGTAGAAATTTTCTTGATATTTGAATCTTTCAAGACCAAGTCTAAAATATCCACATTATTTTTAATTTTCTCAGTGTTAATTTTCATTTATAATTTGGTGTTAGTGTATGGTGTATGTAATCCCCTTATATATATAAGGGGATTTACACCTTACACCTTTAATTTTACACTAATAGTGTAATTTTACACTATTGTAAGGTATTGTAAACGTTGCTATTTAAAAACTGGAAAATAAAATTCACACCTTTTTTACACTAACGTACACCATTGGTGTAAATCCATTTTTTACACCCTACAATGTATCACCTAAAATGGAGAATTAAGAATATAACGACTCCCGTCCTTACCTACTAAACCAGTGCTTTTAGCAGATCTAATATGTTTTTTTGCGGTGTCAATTGACAGTCCTGTCACCTGTACATATAGGTTAATAAGCTCTTTATATCTCAATGTCGAATGATTCTTATAAATTTCTTGGATGGCTTTTTCAATTTTCTGCCGAGTGGTCTCTTTTTTCGGCCTATCAGGTATGTCATATTCGATAAAATGACTCATGCCATCATCTTCATCCCATTCAAAAAACGCATCCACGCCTGACACACGTCCATTGCGAACCTTTCCAGCACTAAATTCTGTTGTTACGCGCTTAATGTCCCTTCCATCTTCAGTTGCTTGTGTCTGTACCATAAGAAACGCACAGCACTTACGTTCAATTGCTTTGCCAACGTGGCCCATGCCTGAACCAGTATCATCTTTACTCGTCTTGCCGTGAACTGTCACGACCACACCACAACCAAGTTTTTTGGTAATGCGCATGAGGTTATTTGTGAACATTTTTGCCTCTTCTTCAGCATTCATGCTTGTTACAAGATCAAGTGCCCCGTCCAGTATGACCAGCGACACTTTATCATCTATGGCGTCTAAATGCTCAAGTATGTATTCATTTTGGTCTTCAATGCCTTTCACAGCCACAATTTCAAGCCGTTCAAAACCGTCCCCATCTTCTGTTAGCATATTCTTATTTTCATGCCTCCACGCGCCTACGCGCTGCTTAATACGCCTAAGAGATCGCACACAATCACCCGTTGACCTTTCCGTGTCATACCATAGTACCTTCCCTCCATGGATTGTTAGGCGGATAGGGCTCAATGCCTCGCAGTCTGGCGAAATTGCGAGACTCGCCAACAATTCTACAAAATTCGTTTTTCCGCTGCCAGAGAAGCCGCTTACACCCATGAAATTGTCTGTTGTCAGTAGTGTTGATTCCCATTCATCCCCCTGATATGTGATTAAGGAAACTTCGTCCTCTATAGGAGTCGAGAACCTGATTCTTGTATCAAGTTCCGAAAAAATAGATTTTCTGGCTTTTTCCTGTGTAATTTCAGGCAATTGTTCTAAGATGTCTAGAGTAAAAAATTTTGTATTGACCAGCATTGCGTCTATGACATGTTCATATCCTTTGCCATGTAGGTACGTGCAAACATACTCTTTCACAGATGTATTGAGGCGCCCTCTGACCTTTGTGCGTTCCATCCCGTCCACTGTTTCCAGGACAACAGTAGGTTGTCCCTTTTTTGGGAATACTCTATAGCTTGCCTTGTCTAAGAATTCCAGATATTTTGAGGCGCTGATAGCTATACGTGGAAAACCATTGATGTCAAGACCTTCTATGCGCCAAAATGCCCAATCTGGCACCTTAGTAGGTTCTTCATTGACTTTAATTCCATCGGCAAAGAACTTTCGCATATGCTTTGATAGCTCTGGTTCTAACTCGTAGGCTTCACTGAGGATGCGTTGTATTTCTATGTCCTTATTCATCAGGTACCCCTTTTTTTTGTTGACTTCTTGGTGCCGTATGGCTAACATGGCTTTTGTTTAAGCTCATGTTTTCTCCTTCATGCAAGCAGTGTTAACCAACCCACTAACGTAAAAAAATAGTGGGTTGGTATTTTTGTTCAAACATATTACCTCATTCACATTTTGGTTGTCAATTAATTTTCACCATGGCTTTCAATTGGCGTTCAATTCTTTTTAGTGTCCTCTTTATTTCTCTGATGGCCTTTAATAGGTCATCAGAGTTTTCTGACATGAATTCCCCCAGGAGGATTTTACTCCTGTCAGAAAGTGGGTTGCCAGCCTCATACATGGCAACGGTACTTCTCTTTACTCCGAGTATTGATGCCAGTTCTTGCTGAGTCATCCCCAGCAATTCTCTGTACAGCTTTATTTCATCCATTTATATTCCATCCTCCGTTACCTTAATATATGGTATGCAAGCAGCGTGGCCGCTGCATCAGGCATATTATATTTTATTATCTTTAAGTATTCGCTGTTTTCAAATGCTTCAGGAACATCTTTCCCTGAAAAGGCCTCATTTTTGGCAAAAGGGATATCAAGTTCTGCACATACCTTTGCCAGTGAAATCATGCAAGCATGTTTCGATTCGCAGTTATAGCGGGACACGAAAAGCCGCATGACATCAACCTGATTATACTTATATGATCTTGTCAAAAGTAATGGCTCGTTGACGCCATTACGTCTGGCTGCCAGACGTAATTTAGGAAAATCAAAGTTCCATGAGTTGAAGCCCACAATTACATTATCATCGGTTCCGATAGCATCAACCGTCTGCTGGAATCCAATAAGCATTTCCTTCTCGGAACTATAAGTTAGTGGTATAATTCCACTCTTCATCAGGCCTATCCTCTCATCGCCATTAAGCGGACATATGGAGAAATTGACCATTAGGCTATCAAAACAACAGCCGATGCACAGAATTTTTGCTGAGTTCCATAGCGCGGATTTTGACTTGCATTCTGCATACAAGTACTCCTCCGCATTGCTATAATTAAGTAATGCAGCATTATACTCAGCATCCTTTTTTTCGCGGTCTTCCTCTATTTTTAGAGGATCTTTTAAACGCGAATTGTAAGGCTTTTTGGAAGGCGGCTTGAGATCCATTAACTTTTTCGTTACCTCATTTTGGATTGTATTATGAGGCGCAAACCCCGTCTCTATGTCAATGCTAATCACCATAGGCATTCCGCTATAGCGTCACATTACAGCGTGACGCTATAGCGACTCCATTTACCTTGAAAACTTGTTGGAATTTTTGTTATTGTAATAGTTCGTCTTGACCTTGACGGGAAAGCCCTGTCTAATTACCTCTATGACAAACCCCTCAATTTGGTCTGGTTTGATTCCAGTACCGTCAAAAGTGCAGTTGATCGATACTGACCGGTCTCCGTCTTTGAGTTCTCCATAAAGAGAGATTTCTTTTAGTTTGACGTCATACTGGACGCCGTTAAGACCACTCAACAGCGAACCACCTTGGAGTTGTCCTAACTTCGCCATTAACAATTCCAACATTTTTTCATTCCCCACGTCTGTTTTGTTTTCTTCTGCCATATTTCGTTGCACAGTTAAGTGTGAATTTCACACTTAACTGTGCCCTTACATGATTGGTTATACGTTAGCAATGGCGTCTACCATTGCTGTCCTAAGACCTCGCGCAGATATTGACTGTATTGCGCTAATGAAGGTCTCGTCATCCATAATACAATCTAACAACGAGACAAGTTTCTCTTTCCGAGACGAAGAGATCTCTTTCTGAATGCCTTCAATGTTGTCAGACCTAAATACCTGAGTGCATACATCTATAAGAGCGTTGAGGTTTTCTACGCAAAAATCCTTGATCCTCCAAAAGGCATCTTGTTCTGTCCAAAAGGGGACATCAAACGATGTGTTGGCGGTGTAACTAGGCTTCATGAAGGCCTCAATATCTGAAATCACTTCGCGGAATTCGCGGATGTCATACGCATCCTGGAAATTCCTTGTCTGAATATCCATAACGCGCGTTCTCCCTTCTGAGAATCCTTCTAAGTCCAGCCCTTTCCGGAAGATTGCGTCAACCTCTTTTTTACCTGCGACTCGCTTCCGGTGCATCTCCTCGTTAGCTACCTTAAGAAGACCTATGATCTGTCTTAGTCCTTCCCTTGCCTCATGGGCCTCAACCTCAATTCCATCTGACGGTTTAATGCAGTTATGTAAAATTTCGATGCTTTTCTTTAGCTCGTTAATTTTAGCATGTAACTCTTTGCGGTCAAAAACATTTTCTATTAATTTTTCCATTGACATTTTTTAATGCAAACATTATTTTAAGAATTGCGTATCTATAATAACATTTACATTAACCTTTTTTAGTTTTTTCGTATTTTCCTCAGTTTCGTATGGGCGCTAATTGTAGCGCCCAAGCCTTACTTCTCTGAAACCTTTGCATACTCACCATTATAGTCACAGCACAGGTCAATGATATAGTCCTGTTGTCCCAGGATGTCGCCGCAAGAACAAACAATCACTCACGCCATACAATTTTCTCCGTGCCCGTTTCAACGCGGCGTGGTTGATAATACCCTCTTTTTTTTGTTTCACTCGTTAGTGTCACATATACCATAAGTCTTGACTTGACATTTGTCAAGTGCTATCGGCAAAAAAAGTGTATTTTTATGAAAAATATTTCAAATGAAATATTTGAGTTTCCGAACATCCCCATGTTTGTAGGCGTAGGCTGGCAGAGTGAAAGGTTCTGTGTATTAGTTATTTGAGACAAAAAAAAACCCCTGGTTATTCCAGGGGGGGGTCCAGGGGGCAAAAAGTAATTTTTATTATTTGCAATGTTGCGTACAACAACATTGCGCGCCTCTTTTTACTTTAATTAGGTAGCACAGGAGGGCTTTCTAAATATGATTCGTGAAGGAACTTACGTCAAGTACTTTGCATCAAAAAAAAGTACTTTTTAAAAATTCCCTTGCGTCACATGCTTAAAAAGCCGGATTATTAAACAAATTAGTACTAAACAGTATTCTTGTCAAGTAAAAAACATTAATAACTCAAACATTCTTCACCATTTCCATTTCCATAACCTCCAAAATGTCCCGTATTGAAGACCTTCGCAACAAAACTTACACATCGTCATAAATGTCCAGGGTTCTATCCTCGCCTGCCAACCGTTAACCCTAATGACATCCTCACCTATTCTGGCAACAGCCACTTTATAGCCAAGAAATTTCTTGGCTAATGAGTCTGGTAAGCGGATAAAAGCAAGGTCTTCGTCAAGACGCAACAACCCCGAAAGAAAGACTTTCCAGTGAGACGGTCTTGGATGTAAGACTCTACTCCTACACCGCACGAAATTAAGATGATCTAATTCTGTTTTATTGACAATGTAGTATCTTATAATTTCATCCCGCCTCAATAGCACGTCAGTCACCGCCTGTATAGAATTTCTTAATGTCCTTTAGCTGCTGTATAATCTCAATGTGCTGTTCCTCAATGGTATCTACCATGCCACTTATTTGCCCCCTAAGTTCAACCAGTGAATTCTTGAATTCATCTTTTAGCTGCAAAATAGCATGAGTCAGTTCTTTAAGTGGCCTGACAAAAATTGAACCGAGGTATGAAACAACGAGGATAATTGCCATAGCAATCCCCGGCGATGAATTAAATATTGGAATCAATTCTTTTAGGCGATCTAATTGTACCGGGGTCAGTTGTAAAAACAGATAAACTAGGCAGCCAAAGAGGGCAAGTAGTGCGTACGGCCCGTCAAGTAGAAGCTTGAAAAGTGAGAACACTCCCTGTTTTCCGTTATCCTGGTCACTCTGTTTCATGCTCTTCCTTCCTTTTATTTACTTTCTCAAGGATCTGTTCGGTTGCAGTCATCCTTCTCAACCCCCTCGAACCGTCAGCTTTAAGCATATCAAGCGGATTTAAAACCCCGGCCTGAATCCCCTTAGCAAAGACATCCCATGCTAGCTGTAAAATAAAATGCAATACGGGGCGTCTAGATGGCATTTCAATAATGTCTTGGTATGATTCGTCAAGCGTTTCCACAATTATGCCTATCCAATCTTTGACGTGGAGTTCTCTTGCACTTACGTCTCTACCTACTTGTTTTTCTTCGTGTTCCCTATTGCTCATATTGTTATCCTCCATCTCTTCGAGTATCAGTCTTAGGATCCTTAACGTTTCTCTGTCATAATGTATCCAAGGAATATTTCGTCCTGGATCTCTCTTATTAAGTTTTTTTGTAAGATAGTCAATGTTCCGAATTTCTTTCTCTGTGTTCATAGTCTTACTCTCCTTTTTGCCTCGTTAATGCCATCTACGGCCTGCTGCCAATAACAAAATAATGGTACCTGGAACCAATGTTAAAAATCTTTGGTGTCCGTTTAATTTTTATCCTATCCATATAAAGATTGTTTCCATCGGCCCCTTGATGCCCAAAAAGAAACGGTCTGTCTCCTTCAATTGCCATTCCAGGGACGCTTACAGGTGTTCCATCGATGCTTCCATCTACAGAAACGGAGAAAACTTCGTTGGTATACGATATAACTATTGTATGCCAGGTATTGTCCTTAATATCAGTTGTACCTGTTATGCTATAGGGGATACCATCCCCATTATAAGCGGAGAGCTTGATCGGACTTGACCCTGACGTGAGTCCGTTTGCATGTCCTACTTGAAACCAGGGTCGCGAACTTTTTACATCTGTAATTAGCACAAATTTTTCCATACTTGCGCTAGTTCCACCTCGAAGATAAAAAGAGATCTCAAAGTCGCTTCCGCGAGTACCACACCATGCCCCATTGAATGGGGCGAAGTTAGACCAATACTCCCCAAGTTGAACGACAGACCCGGCGCCAGTGAATTGCAAGTATGCTGTGCCCTCTGGGATAGCAGGTGGAGTGGAGTTAACCCAACTAGTAGTTCCCGCAACTTTAACGAAGTTATTATAGATGGTAGAATCTGTTACTATCGATGTCCCGACCGTCCCATCCTGTATATCAAAAATAGTTTCTTGAACACCAATATCAGTTGTCCCGTCAATCGCGAACTCCCCTGTCCCTAGCTCGACAACTCCTTCTGAAATTGGGAGTGCCACTGAGAAAAATACTTTAATAGGGATACTATTGTTCTGCATAGTTAGTGTTTTGATATAAGGTGAGAAAAAATGGTCGGAGAAGACATCGTCTGTGAAGGCGCTATCTTCGTGGATCATAATGAATGCTATCTCAAGGTCTTGAATATTGAGGGGGACAACTTGTCTTGAGATTCCTAATGGAAAGAAAAAATCTGAATCAACGACAGAAATCCCGCTAAAAGCTGCTGTCTTATGTAACCCCACCTCTTCATGTTCCATTTGGAATGATGTGTCTAGCGCGTTTTCCACACTATTTGCCATGGTGGCAGAATTACCCCCTTGCATAGCTACATTATGGCCAATCCATGCTGGGGCGCTTGACGCGTCACCAGTGTCAGGCGTAGGCCCATTGGATACCGCAAAGTAATAGAATGTGGTTCCAGCCGCGTTGACTTCAGCATCGGCCCCAACGGTAAAGCTTGTGTTCTCTAGCGCCGTGATTGCATCTGATAGAGAACACAGGTAATATGTTGAAACTATTGTATTGACAGTCGTCAATGTCTTAATATAGTATGACGGATAATCTTCTGACCATACCATAACAAGATCGGGTCGATCTGTTATGCTAGGCAACGGTATAGTTTGTGTCGTTCCATTCCCGGTATATGTCCCTGTATCAACAATCCCAAGTCTTGCTAGATCTCCTATGTGCCTTCCTGTTATTGGGTCATGTCCTAAAACAAAACTTGCCCACAATTCCTTGATATACCGGTTTTTAATGTCAACTAGGTTTGGGTGTCCCTCTGCTACAATGTAGTCAGTAGCAGCTATTAATGTTCTCGCCATTACTCTGTCCCCCCTACTATATAGTAGTAATCAATGGTATTCTGATTGACAGCATTGTCTGTCCCAACTTGAAATTGTCCAGTAGTTGCAATAGACTGTATCATATTAGCCTGGAAAGCGTTGACCTGGGCGATCTTACTATTATCACCTGCCATGTCAGTACTGCGTAATACTGGTGCTGTGGTGCCATCTCGCCAAATTAGGATGAAAATAATATCAAGGCTGGAATTCGTCAGTGATATGTTTCGATTATCAACTCCATTGCCGGTATACGTTCCCTCTTCGATCACCATGCATCCTGTAGACGCATGGGCTCCAGTTGCATAGTCATGCTCTACAGTGTATGATGTATACCAATCCTTTGCTGGACGGTTAAACACATCAGGGCGCCCATTTGGTTCATTTTCCCCGTCCCTCAATTCGGTATATTGGATGTAACGTGGTTCACCTAGATTCCCAACGGCCATTATTCATCCCTCCTTATTTCTCCTACCATAGCTTCCTTAATTCGCGGTCTCCACCAAATGTTCCTCCATCCCCTGTATATTGCGTACCATCCCATATATCAGGAAAACCAGAGAGAGGGGACCCAAGATCTTTTAAGGTGAAAGTCATCCGTTCATTGTCAAGGTCTATGTCCTTGCTTAACACCTGGGCTATTTGATTTACCAAGGGATCTCCGTTGGCATCTCTCCTCTCTTCCCAGGAATACGTAACATAGTCCCCTTCCTCTACCTGCATATTCAGGTAGTCATATTCTTGCCATGTTATTATCCATGTGCGTCCAGAAAACCTATCAATAATACGTTCCTGTATATCCTGTGCCACGCCTGAGTTCTGCACCCAATCAAGCTCAAATATTCTTTTTCTTATGCCGTACTTATTCTGGGAGGACAGATCTTTACTTGCTTCCCCATTGTCATAGTACAGGTAGTTATTAAGAGTCCCCTCTTTATATCTTCTGTCCTGCTTTTCACTTGACAATTGGGCGTATATTATAGCTTGATTGACAATATTTTTTGCAGTCAACGTCCCTGTAACTTGCGTTGTTCGCCTCTCGACAAGGAACCCTGCCATCTGTAATCCTCCTATTGAGTCTGTCCCAAAACTTAGCTTAAGCTTCCCTTGATTATTTTGCCACCAATCGCCAAGGAAACTCCCCATAATTTGAGTGATCCAGAATGCGAAAGAATTTTCAACAACAATTACCCCAGCAGCGACGTACCCCTCTTCTGTCGCTGTACGTTTGGCATTAGCATATGTCGTTGCGTCAACGCTAACAGATGTAGTGTCAATTAGATCATTTATGATCTCTACCGGATTCTCTATTAATGTGCCTGAACTATCAAGCTTACCACTACAGGAGACCACTAATGGCCCTGACGATGGTGTCAACAACTGTATTGTCGCTATCGACCCTTGTCCCTCATAATCATTATTATCGGAAAAGGTAGCATCCGTTCTTACGCCGTTATCGTCTGATACTGTCACGTTATTCCCGGCGGATGCAGACTGGACAGGATGCGAAGCAACACAGTAGATGAATGTGAGGGTATCAATGCAAGGGGCTACCCAACCACCCGTCATGTTACCGTATACGATGGGGAGTATATCATTATCTCTTTCCGGTCTCGCATACCTACCTGACACCGGTAAGGTATATGTGCTATTTAGAGTCAATGTGCTCATAAGAATGCCAACGGTACAAGGTACATGTAATATTTTTGGCGGATACGACACCCATAGAACGTGAGAAAACCCAACAAGAACCAAGGACAAAACAACAAAGGAAGCCATGTCAAAGCTATCCATGCGAACCGCTTAAGTCTATACTGATACGACTTCCCATATAGATATGAATAGTCAAAATTTATCAAGAATGTTTTTGCGGCAGAGACCTGGCGCTTCCATGTCCTGGGCGCCCCGCAAGAAAACACCTTTGCCCACAGCACAATAAATACGATGCAAAACGGTAACCACCATCCGAAAACAGTTAGTGTTACACTGAAGACAAGTAGGTTAAGGTATAGGCTATCATGTGTTGGTTGGTGTCTGTAAAAAATGAACCCTGGTGTTGCAACTAGTAAGCGTAATGGGATTATTCCTTCGCTTGATACATAGAATAGTGACAATAATATCATGCTATTCCACGCGAAAAACATATACTGCGCACACACATAGTCTGCTTTAGCAAGCACCCATGAAACAAGAGGGTTTTGGAATTTAATGTATGGTGTTAGGGTTGCTTGCTTAAATGTTTGGGTCATTGTTGAACCCTCTAATCTCTTAAGCCCTTCCCATAATAGGTGTACATCGCAGTATAGCTTATGTTCGCAGAAGACAAGAAACCCTACCGCACAGTGTGCGACAAGCCAGTAATGCAAGACTGATGCCGGAATAATAATCGACAGCAGGGACAAGCCTATGTAGACACATTGTGGCTTAGTTAGCTCTACACCATAGCGGTCTGCCCACGTAGGACGGATGAATGGTAGTCTTATATTTTGGGCCATGCGTTCCAGCTTCCTCCAGTAAGCGTATTATCCAAAGCGCCTATGACTTCAGGGACATATAGCAAGGTGTTATCCCCTTGGTTGTTGACCCAATAATGTGCCGATGTATTCCATACCCAATTTTGGATGTCACCGTCAAAACCATTGCCTAGTCTAATATAGCAGTCACTTGTCAAGGCCCTGTCATAGCCTAACGTTGTTGAGACTGTCGTTGATGTCTCTGCAACAGCAAATGTAACTTCAGTTGCCGCTGCGTCAAAGTATACCCTCAAATTAAGTGGCCTCGTGATGTCACTAGCGGTTAATGCCGTTGTACTTGTATAGGTCAACGTTGTGGGGCTTGTCTCAACATTCCTCCCGACTGTAACGAACGGATAGTTATTGTTATCTATCCCAATTTGTAGGACGGTTGCCCCATAATAGTTCGTACTTTCGATTTCAAAAAATATGCCTGCGTCACCAAGGTCATCCTTAATAAAATTGCTAGTAAAAAGCCATGTGTCGGATACGAGAAAGCCAGTATACAGTTGGGCGGCAGTAAACTGTGTCTCTGCCATTTCAGAACTTCCGTCATGTATCACGGCGTATGTAGTAGGACTCGTTTCCACCTCAAGATCTGATGGAAAAACTGTAGCCAAGTCCTCTGCAATAACCCGGCACCTTGAAGATGTCAAAGAAACCTGACTAATCTCACCATCGAATAGAATTACAAAATCGCTATACTCGTCACCTTTAAATCCTTGTAGAATCTTTAGCTTTTGTCCCAATAATGGTTCATTTTGGTCATCACCTAGCAGTTTTGAGAAAAAGTATTCATGGTTGTCAAACGTCACGCTGTAGCTACCTATACGTGACTGCGTCAGTGATGCTGGTAAGTCTTTGGCATTGGCAACAAGTGCCTTGCTTATGCTGCCAAATTGTAAGACTCTTGCGTCAACTATTGAGACAGGCAACCCTCCAAATGTACCACCATCTCCTGTGTTCACGCTACCATCCCATAAGTCAATTCCAGACAGACTTCCCGTTTCGTCATCATTCGGGTATCTCGCAAAGAATAGGTAGCTTGTCCGTTGAGTCTCTATTCGGCATAGGACTATGGGCACCTTTCCAGCTTGCTTGGAAGTGAAGTATGTATTGGTAATATTATACATTATATTCTACTCTTAACCTGTTCTGTAAATTGCATTGTCATATTATTCCAGCCGACGCGAAAAAACTCAACCCCCCAGGCATTAATATTATCCCAATCCATATAATACAGCTTGTCTGCCTCATCGTAATACAGATGAACAAGCAATGGGTTTACCTCTCCAGTTTCAAGGTCCACCAACGCGTCTTGCATTGTCGTAATAGTATCGATGTCTGTGTTGCTTGTCAGCGGGAAGCTAAGGTTAAGCTTCCGTTGTTTTGCATAGGCTTTCCTGCGCTGCAAGCCAGTGTATGAATTATTGCTATACAATACATAGCCGTTGGTTTGTACCGCCCCCCAATCTGCGTTGCATTTCTCAAGCTCAGTGTACTGTCCGAGGAATAGTTCCCCGGCCTCAAAATATGAAATGGCACCATCAACAGGAACAAGTCTCCAGTACCTATACGTCTCATCAAGGTAGAGATACATTGGATCTTGTATGGTCACAACTTGGGAATAAGCGGGGGAACCCCATGAATCTGATGTGTTCGCTTGTAGCGTGAATGTCCCCCCTGTGGTAACGTTGTGGTCAAGTAATGCAAAAGCTGTTATTTGTTGCGCTGAACCTAGATCTATTACTACGGTATACGTGCTGCCTGTCCGGAATATGGTATTCCGCTCGTGGTCTATTAGGCGCCCAGGGCCGAATATTGCGTTGGCGTTAAAGATCCATGTGTTCCCTACTGCGAAATCATTTCCATCCCCACTTTGCCACGCGATTTTTACCCCGTAATTGAGTGTCAATAGGGTTGAAGAGGTGGTGACTCCGGACGCTTCCCATCCTGATGCCGTTTCAGATGTCCTCCACCGGAAGGTAGCTTGCCCAACGGAAACGCCTGGGGTTGTACTATCAATCTGGACGGTATACAACAAGTCTTCTGCGCCTGAATATGACCCCACTGCAACGAGGATTGCGCTCTCAGTGCCTATAGTTTTTTGCCCCCCACTGACAATGCCAGTGGCTTGAGATCCTGGGGTTATCATATCAAGAGATGTCACTCTATTATCATAGAGAAATCTTAGTTGTCCATACGCCATTATTGCTACCTCTATGCCATTACAAGTCTAGCATCTTGTTCCTTAACAATCTCACCAATCCTTGCGGCGAACCTCTCTAGAGAGTTCTCATCAACAACATTAGTACCCTCAAAATTCACAACAATGCTCCGATCTATACTTCGCGTAGGGGCTACAGTTGCAAGCTGCTGTTGTCCTGTTGCCGCTGGTTGTTGTGCGGGTTGTCCGCCTTGAACGGCAAAGCCTGAAGTACTCTCTATTAGGTTCATCTGTTCTAACCTCGCTTCGTTAAGGTACCGTTGCTGTTCTATCAGGAGATCTCGCATGGCTGCCTCTGCTCTCATGACATCTTCCCTAGAATTACGGACAAACGCATATAAGGCACGCCTTGATTCTCCCTCTAGTGGGTATACCCCAAAGATATCGGCCATATTGTCCCAATATTCAGCAATCTCCTTAGCCTCTCCAATTTCATCTCTAGTCTGTTGTATAGCTCCTTGAAGTTCCGCGAATGCCTTGTTATTTTCTTCGAGGGATGCAAGCATGTCAGGTAATGTTGAGTTTCCTGTGGCTACCATTCCTAAATCTGCCATTGACTTCGTGTTGTCACTAATTTTGCTTTCAAGCGTCCCTAGAGCATCCACATTCTCTCCAATGGATTCAAGCATGTCTGGAAACACAGAGTTTCCTGTCGCAAGGTCTCCAAGCTTTGCGATTTTGTCAGTGACTTTCCCAATGGCGCTTGCCAAACTTCCGACAAGCCCCAAACCATCTTTAATAACTTGTATGACGCCTCCAAAGAATGACTTTAGCCCACTAAACATATTCTCAATGTGTTGACTCACCTTACTGATGCCTTGTGTCACATTGTTAATTGCCCCTCTTAGGTCTCCTTGTAATAGGCTTATAGTTGCAAGGATAGCGGACTTTGCCGCCGCGCCAAAAGCCCCCAATGCACCAGAAATAGTGTTGAATGTGCCGATAATAGTGTCCGCAGCACCACCAAAAGCCCCAACAATATCACTAATAATGGGCCCGAATATAGAGACAAGATCATTGGCTGTCGTCTTTACCGTTTCGAAGGCTATTTTGACGCCTTCTACGGCGACTTTAAGCCCTTCCCATACCGATCTCCCAGCGCTGACAATAGCGTCAACATTTTGAAACCCATACGTTACCAAATCAAAAAAAGTCCGTGCGGTGTCAGCAGCGAATTGAAAAGCGTCTACCAGTCGTTGACGTATAGTATCTGCTGGTAAAGTTGCAATCCACTCCCTAATGCTCTCTAGCGTGACGAGAAAAGCTTCTCCTGCGTCCTTAGCCCCATCAAACCTGAATGAATCAGCTACTTGAATTGCCTTTAGTGTTAAGGCATCTACAATGTCAATGATCCGTTGTAATGCATCAGGCAAGAATTCTTCAAGGAATTGTGAACTTTCTAGCCATTCACGAAATTGCAAAGCGAGGTCTCGAATGTTGCTTCCGGCGATAATCTCTAACGCCTCTACAACATCAGTCCCTAATATAACCTTAATGTCGGTCATTATAGCACCCAATCCTTCCCATATTGACGACAAACGGGCTGTGGAATTCAGGAACTCTTGAGTGATGCTATCCATATTAGTAATTCCTTCTGACGCAGGATCTAGAAAGTCTGTCCGCAAGCTATCACCAAGTCCAGATAAACCTAACAAGACTGTACTAACCCCTTGCCCTGTAAGGCTTAATTCTTTTAAAGCCTGGCTTACTAGCTGTATCCCCTCCGGGCCACTGTCACGCATTCTACTTATGTTGTTCAACAGCACTTCAAAGGCCGCTGTGGTGTCTGTTTGTACTAGCTTGTTGAAGGATTCAAAGTCAATGGCAAATGCTTCTGCAAATGCCTTGGTGTCTGAATTCATCTTTTTGAATAGGCTTGAAAGGGCAGTTGAAGCTTGTTGAGGGCCAATTTTTAGCGCACTCAGGGCTCCTGTTAGCCCTATAACCTCACTCTGGAGTATGGGCAACTGAGAGACTACAGGGGCTAATCTCCTTGCCATCTCTAGCATCGGACTAACATTTGCTTGTGTCGTATCTGCTAACACGTTGAATGCATTCGCTACATTTCCAATATTTTCAGGTAGCCCACCAAAAGCAGAGTTAAACGCTGATAGCCTATCAGCAGCTTTTGAAAATGATAAGTCTAGCGCCGTTGCCATTTTTGCCACGTCTTCAGCGAATTTCAATGCGGCCCCTGACGTTTCGTCAAAGCTATCTCCAGCTAATATTCCTTGTTGTCCTGCTATCTCAAGGATTTCTCCTAATTCCTCAGTAGACACCGCCCCTTTCAGGGTTTCCACTGACAGATCCCTCACCTTGTTGGCTAATTCGTCAACTTGAGTCGATGTTAGGTTCGCAGTTTTCCTGACCCCCGACAGGCTGTCTTGTAAGTCTGACGCGGCCATAACACTGTCCGTCCCAAACTCAAACACCGCACTCCCTATAGATGTGATTACAGAGGTTACTTCGCTAAAGGCCGCTTTTGCAAGTGACAATGCCCCAAGCAGACCAGACTCTATAGCGTTTTCAGCAAGGTTCAAAACTGATGTTGAGATCTTATCAATAGCGCTTGAACCATGCTTCCCTAGATCTGCAAACGGCTTAATCTTTAGGCTATCTGAAATATTAGAGAAGTTTTTTGACACGTCCTTCGATGCACTATTAATGTCCTTCAGGAGGGATTCTATGGTCTTGAGGACGCTTGACGCCTCATCATCAACGACGATTGAGAATACAACTTGGTCTGCCATATTAATCAAGCTTAAAGAACGCTATTATGACTTGCATAATGGTTTCTTTTCCGTATGGTTGCAGCTTCACGAAGCTTCTCCTCGGCAGCTTTTGAGTCCCATTCTGATGATATACCCCATAATAAGGGGACATTATGTTAAGAACATGCTTCCCAGCGCGGTGAAACCACCCTGTCAATGCAGTCTGTTCAGCGCGTCTACGCATCTTCCGCGTCTTCTGGAGGATAGGCCATGAATAGTTTCGAGTACGTGGCCTCCAGCGGGGGCGGCCACCTGAGTCAAAATTGCGTGAGATTGATGTTTGTACCACATCTGATATTTGTGGGTACAACGCCCCTCTGCCATTATTTAAGATTTGTCGTTTATTTTTAAATTTATTAATTATGGCTTCCGCGCCATCTACTCTAAATGCAAACATTTTATATCCTTATCCTATGTCAGAATATCTATATTGTAATGTGCATGTGACCTGCGCAAGAGACCTGTCTTCTAGATCAAGGTTGCTATAGGTTGCCCCTGTAAAGAATGACTCTAACTCATTTTTTGCATATGTGAAGGTGTTACGATTAAGGGCTGTTCTGACATCACTCTCGATCTCTGCCACCCCTTTAAAATTAGGATATTGTGAGACGAAAGAGTAGCTTTGCTCCCCCCAATTATCAATAATAATTGCTAAACCAATATTGTATACATGATCTTCGCAGGCCACGGCGAATGAAACAGGGGTGAATTGAGTTGACAGCGGAAATATAAGGCATAAGGGCGTCTCATGGAGTTGCTGTTCCAGGTTTAAGACGCTAAAGCTTTGCACGATCTCAGTATGAACGATGTAGTCAAGGTTTGAATTCGTATCTACCTCATCTTTGATTTCGCTTAATAGATCATTGAGTATATGCATTATCAAGCACCTCTAATAGCTCTAGCCAAAGCGCCCCATCGTCCTCAAGCCCTAACCAACTGAGGAGTGTGTCGAGAACACTTATATTAATTTTGGGGAAATTGATGTAGTTTTCCCCTTTTTTTAGTTGTTTGTCAAGCGGCATTTTTCCGTATAGCCACCAAGCAAGCAGCACGTTCCCGTTGGGTTGCGTTGGGTCCCCATGCACGCGGCATGGGTAAAGAACCTGCTTCCGCTCATGTATAGGAACCCGTTTATTTTGTTGTTCAACGAGGCACTCAGAACATACGTTTTCGTATCCGTTTTTGACAAACATGGCATAAGTCTTTAACTTTTTTTTAGCGTTGCCAACCATGTTTCATAATTTTTCAGAAACACATAGACGATAATCATCAGTTGTTGTTGTGGGTAGCTCTCGAAATACTTGAGAGCTTTCTGGACTGAGAACTCTCCTTTGACGCCATGCCATGCTTTCGCAAGGGCAATTATTTCGCGTCCTATGTCACATAATTCGCGTTGATGATCCGTCAGTTTCATGAGGATAGGGATAGACAATTCTTTTTGGTCAATATCCTCTGATTCGTTTCCAATGTATGTTGCTGCCAATTGTGCGTTGACCTTGTTGTAGGTTAATAGCCACTTTTGCCATTGTTTGTGGCTTGGCGCCTTGATAGTGAGAGACCAATCGTTATTGATCCCGTCCTCTCCTAAGCCTTCCTTAATTTCAAGCACAAATTCGTTAACCTCATCACGTTCTGCCAATATCCTGTCAATGTCTAGCATAGTTCCCTATCCTCTATTATATTATTATAGGTGTGCAATAATAAGTTCATCGTTTCCGGCATCGACGGTACCCCAGCCATTCCAGGCTTGCGTTATCTTGCCAGCATCTTCTCCACGTGGTAATTCGCCATAATAGGCGTTAGGCAACCACATGACGAAGATGTTTCCAGCGGTGTCACCGCCTATTGCACGCAATTCAAAACCGACAACGTTGTCTCGCATATAGCGCTCTAAAATTGTACGCCATCTTGCGTTGTCTGCCACAAAATCAATGTTGCGGTCAGTGACAGCTTGGTTGGTGTACCCACTATCCACGTGCATACACATATCCTTATTAAGGATGTTCTCAAGCGTTACAGAGAGAGACGGCAAACATTCTGTGTGCCTAATATAGGCCGCATTTCCGGCAGAAGGCGCTCCTGACAATGCGCTGACAGTGACAGTTTTATTTCCGATCCCTGAGCCTGCCACAACAGACGGAGTACGTGTTTCGTAATCTGAGCTTGCATCAACATACACAATAACTTCATCCGTTGCCTCGATTTCAAGACCGCCTGTCGATGTCAGAATTACGTCTGTCGCCGTGCTTCCTGTGACGACTGTTGCGCTATAATATATGTCAAGCTCGATACCAAGGCACATGATTGGAGTCGTCGTAACGTAGTCAGATGGGACAACCGTGTAGCCTATCGCTGTCTCGCTATAGGCGTAGTTGATCGCTTGCATTGTAAATTGCATGTCAATGCGCTGACCAACCTCCCAATTGATAGCAAGGTTGCTTCCCATGCATCCGGTGAAAACATCCTTCTTATCACCGTCAAAATAGAAGAACCCTGACCCTGTGCTGAAATCGCTGGGATCACTCTTTAGGAGATGCGTGACCCCGGCCTGTACGTCACCACCGGCTGCAAGCCCTGAGTCTGGCAATGGGGGCCACAACGTAAGTGCGTTTCCTCCGCTGACATCAGTTACCCGTCTGATTGCATAACTTCCTCCAGCGGCACCATTGTATTCAATGCGCGCGATGTCACCAACCACCCATCCACTTCCTCCAGTGACAGTAATATCCGTGCTTGTTGGCGCCGCAGCAACAACTCCACCTGTGGGTGCATTAAGTCCACCCATAGTGTGTTTAAGGAGAAGGCTATAGTCTGGTGCAACTCCCTGTGTTCCAGCCCCCCTTGCAAATACTGGTATGACATACCCAATATCCTCGTTATACATCCCTATTTGGGGCGGGTTTCTACCTAAGACTCCGTTCATATACCGCGTCTCCAGGATTTCCCTTCCCAGTGTCCACGTGGCAGGAGTGTCTGTCCGAACGAGGACAATTGCTGTATTGTCAGAGTCACTGGGGGCAGTCCCAACAACGGACTCTTCCCTGTAAGAGAATACGGTATTTTTGAGTATGACTACTTCTCTACTCATAGCTTATTCCTCCCTAGAAACATGCTGATCCATCTGAGATTTTAAGGTCATTCGTTCCATCGCAGAAGCATAATACATTCGCGGTATCATTGTAAAAAATACTGCCTTCAGGGTATCCGCTACCACACGGGTCAGCCGTAACAGCATCAGGAACAATTCCCTTCTGAAACTCTACTTCTCCCGTGTCATGTATACGTAGTTTCTCGGTTGCCGCTGCTCCACCTGTCTGGGTTAGGAATAACAACTCACCTGATTCAAGGGATGGAGTTGTTTCGCTCGCGACAGCATCAATCGCTGCGATACTCTCAACATTTCCAGCGCTAGTTTCCTGTGAAAAAACCATACGAAGACCGATCCCATTGGCAGGTGTGCCACTAGTTGTATGCCTCAAAAATAGCGCATCGAGAATACTGTTAGTAAGCGAGCTGTCATATGTTGTCAATAGAGTCCCATTGCTTGAATTATTGACAACCAAGCCGTTTTCTAACGTGAGATCTCCTCCATACGTAGATGCATCGCTAATAGCAATGATTGGAGAGGTTATCGTCACTGTACCATCAACGCTATTGTCAATGGTTTCGCCGTTAACAAGGGTAATCACTCCTGTTGATTCAATTGCAAATTTTTCAGCGGCCGCCGCACCTGCCTCCATAAGCTTGAGACTAAAACTGGCATCTTCACTCGCCCCTGTAGCATCATCTACAACGGCATCAAGAGACATGATGAGTTCATTGTTAGCAGCACTTGTCTCTTGTTCGTATTGTAAGCCAACGCCAATTCCGTTGGCAGGTGAACCACTTGTTTCGTGTGTTACTCTGATGGGGTAACTTACTGTATTAGTTAAGGCCGTAGTTGCCTCCGTGTGGAAAAGCACATCAGGGGTTCCTGTGCTTACTCCGACCCTATCATTCCCGGCGTCTACATACAACAACTGTGTGTCAGTATCCCCCTCAATATATGAGTCACTATCCGCACCAGTTGTATTAACAGAAGCCCCTTCGCCGATACTTACGGCTCCTGTCCATGCTCCTGAAGTAGTCTCTACTCTTGCACTCTGTGTGCTTGAGTTGTAGATCGCGCTATAGAAGGCTTCCTGTGTCAACCCATAGGCGACAAAACTTAATGCCCCTAAGACCAGAACTAATACAAGGGGAGTGTATTTCTTAATATATTTATGCATTTTTATACTCCTTTCAGTGGCAGCAACTACAGTGGCAATTACAACAAGGACTCATTGTCGCGTTGTTGTGACAGTCGCAAGTACAATCCTCTGTCAAATCGCTGTCATATGTTTCCGTTATAATTTGGTAATCATCTTCGTCTGACACTCCTGGGATAGTCATCTCATATAGGTTGATGGCCTTGAGTGTAGACATCGCATTCTCAAAATTCTGCTGGATCACAGGGTTTAGGGTTTGCGTTCCGGTTGCCAGATAAAATATCGCTAAGTCATCACTTAACGTTTTGATAATAGGAGGTGCGGTGTCAAAGTCCCAATCATCCGCCTGACTTCCATAACGCTGATAGACTACAGACAAAATATGGTTCTTCGCGAAAGCTAGAGCTTGCTCTAATGTTTCTGAATCAACTGTTCCATCCCTGTCCTTATCCCCCCACAATTTGACTCGTAGGGGGATGACCTTAGCCTCAAGCGTTGCTTGACTACTGTAATACTCACTCATATTATCATAGAGCCTTTAGCAAGTACCCTGCTTTCTGGGCAAACACTTTCTCTTGACTCCAATAGCCAACCATTAGCAGTTCTCCCCCTGCCATTGTGTTATTATCCATTACTGACTTGACAGTAAATCCGCCTACATTCGGGAATGAAGCTGACTGTAGTTTGAAGGTCCGCATGAACGGGGTTGCGAGTTCAGGAACTCCAATTTGCCCCCCATTGTGCATAATAATCACATAGTCTGCCCAAATTCTAGACAATGTAGGGCTTGTAGCAGGCTGGTTGCTGTTGTACCGTGCGGGGCATACAATAATATCAGAGTCAAAATAATTACTGATATATTCGTGGTCTACATATGGATAATTATCTTTTCGCTTGCCACTCCGCGCAGATACTACACTTGATCCTGTAAGCTGTGGATGCCGCTGTAATTCGCGAGAGACGTTGTATCCGAACACAAGGACATCTCTAGGCGACAACAAAGCATCCTCACCAGTCTGTACGTCTGACAATAATGTTGCCGCTGCATCCGTCCATAGGGGTGATGCCGTTGCACTAAACCCCGCCGCATATTGCGTTGAGTCTTGCGCGATACCTGCTACTGTAAGCTCTCTGTCAAGCAGTAATAGATGGGTTAATTGTTGCGTCAATACGAAGCGCCATCTTTCAACGCTTCCATATTGGTTAATGGCGTCGTCACGGTCAACGTTAGACATATAGACCGATAATGCGCGTCCAGAGAGATCATAGTTTTCAAATTCGCTTCCAATATCGATCCTGCTAGGAGGGGAATCTTTCCCTTTATTAGTTTTGGGACGGTCATAAAATGACCTCTCTGCATATTTTCGGTATTTGCCTGCTAACGCGGTCACAGGATATACAGGGGCCACCATGTCAGCCTTGAAATCTTCTAGCATATTGGAGTAGGCGTATGCTGCCTCTGCCAAGTGTGTCCGGTGCTGTTCATTTGCCGCAAAAGACAATACAGACTGCATCTCGTTCGCAAGTTGACTTGGCTTGTTGTCCCATTGGACATGTGTTCTCCCACTACTTAATGCCGCAAATTGGGAGCCCTGTGCGATCTCTTTCAATTGTTCTGTTTTCATTTTCTGTCTTCTCCCCTAAGCCAACAGAGTGTTGTTACCAAAGTCAAAACGACCAAGGCAATACACACCGGCTCCACTTGCTGCTTCCATCGCGTACCCGATAACTCTGTCGCCAGAAACGGCTTTCCGGACACGCCCCGCCGTTCCATCATCTGGACACAATGGGTCGTTAATCGCGATTGCCCCACCAGCCACAAAGACTAACTCTCCTTTGCAAAAATACTCAATCTGTTCACCGGAGGCTTGCGTGGTATCATTCATTTTTAGAATGCCGACTGCCACATCTGTATCGGCTGTCGTCTTGACAATGGTATCTGATGCACTTAACTTGACACATGCGCGGTCAAGCGTCATCTCCTCACCTGCACTTGCAGATCTTACATCTTCTGTACTCCATAATTCTGATGGGTATCGAAATGCCATATTACTTACCTCCTGTGTTGATTTTACGGTATCCATCTCTTGAGGCCGCATCCATTGCCTTGAGATATACCTCATGTTCGTTACTCGGGTTCTTTGCAAGCATCTTCCCGTCTGCCCCGTAAAACTCCATGATCATTTCGCGCATTGGTTTTGGTTCGCGCTTTTCTTCAGGGGGAGTGTGAGTTGATTGGAGATCTCTGAGTCCCCTTACGGGGACAAGCAAAGTGTTATCAGCCGCCATCTCAATAATATTGGAGACTAATGTTTTAACTGCCTCTCGTGTAGTTGCTGATATATCATTTGAGAATTCGATGATATTAGCATTATCTAAGCTTGAGATAATTGGCTTAACGGCATCAACCAGCTTTTGAGAGAGAATAAAATCAAAGCCGTTATCACCTTTTACTTTTTTTGCACTAAGTTCCCGACAATACATTTCGATTGATTGCAGATCAAGCTCGTGGGCCTGCTTTCGCATAAGATCTGCTTGCACTTTCTTCTCTTTCTCGAGCGTCTCTACCTTTGACCTTAGGCTTTCAAATTCTTCTAGTCTGACTTCAGGAGGGTTCTTGGTTCCCTCCGTCGAGGGCTGTGTTTCCTCATTGTGTTGAGTCATAGCCTCTTTTTTTTGCACGTCTTTATCAGGCATAGGTTGATCCTCCTGTTTTAAGTTATCATGTTGTCCTACTGTTACCTTGTGATACAATGCCAAGAAACCTGTAGGCGTGTTTTTGGCAAAATTGACTGTAATTTCTGGAGACATTCCCGAAACTCCAGGCGCCATATTATCTGGCAAGAAACCGATTGAACGTATTACGTTTTTATATGTTTTGCCGTCTTTTGGGTTGTATAGATTGGTTATCAGCTCAACCGAACGCCCGTTGAAGACTTCCTGTAGCATCAAGGCTATATCATCCTTGACCCCCTCTAGATTGGCAATTAATGACTGTCCTTTTTTCGCGAACCTTACTTTCATTCCTTTAAGAAGACTCTTAATATCCTTTAAATAACGCTGATGCCCAAGGTTGATGAAAGCGGGAATAGGTTTCCCAGAACGTTTTATTTCGCTATTAAGTCCTGGATTTCCAGGGTATTCACCTTTTTCAATACTCTCCAAGATTAAAGGTAGACATGCGTTTGTTGACTCTATCATCTCATCAAGCATTTCAGATGAATAATATGTCCCATTATGCACACCGGGCCTAAAAATTTCTATGTCAACTAATTCAGCGTATTCTTTAATCTCTTCCATCTCTCTCATTGCCTCATAAGCTAGATTAGAAAGTCTTTTTTCTCTCTCTTCATGCCCATCAAACTCTTCTGGGTTGATTCCAGCCGCTATTGCTTGGTCAATAGCCTTCTTCTTCGCAGTTTCATCATGACCTTCTTCAGAGGCTAAATAACACTTTCCCTCTGGGAAACCTCGCCAACCTTGTTCATTATTTCGTTCGCATCGTTCTATCGGCATTATTCTATATATTAAGCCTGAAAGCCTCTTGGTATTGGAGGAATTTCACTTTCAGGCGTCATTTTGTATTGGCCTGGGATATTCTGCTTCATGGCCTTAGTTATCGGGACTTTGTAGCAACGGCAACCAAAGTCCAGGGGAGCTTGCAACCTGTCCCATATAGGGTCATCTACAGGTCTTGTCAACCCATCCAGTTTTACGTGTGTGGGCCTGACCCTCACGTCATCTTGACTCTGCCATTGTATCCCCCACAATATATCCTCACTTTTTGCTATCATTTCCTCTAGCGCGCGGTTATATGCGGTCTGTCTTGCGTATCGAAACGAGGTAAAAAGGTCACTCTGTATTACATTAAGATCCTCTTCCTTCATAAGTTTCCTTGCCTCTCGGAAATATTGCTTCCATGCCTTCTTTTCGTCGGTAATATGTATAGTATCAGCGATCAAATTCCGTAGAGCCTCAATCCGTTCAAGACTTTGTTTATTGTTTTTAAGCGCAGTGATCGTGAACGATTTACGCTTTTCTTTTGGGTTTAATTCATCGAATGCTTTGCGCGTGTACACTGGCATTCTTAACACAATGCGCTTTGCTTCTTTCGTTAAATCGTTAACAATTTCTGGCGCCTTAGTTTTTTTTTACTTTCAGCTTGAAAGCCTGAGATCGTAACAGCCTCATCCTCGTTTTCTCTGTCTTCGTCTCCTACCTGACTATCCTGGTCTTTCGGGATTGTCGGCATTATTAAGTCTGGTTCTATTAACTGCATCCTAGGGTAAGCTTGGACTCCTGAAAAATTCATACTCACAAGCTGAGGGATAAACTGGTAATTGAATATGTCTTCAACAAGAGTCGCGTCATGCATCTCAAGTTCACTTTTACGGCGTGTCGTTGTTGCTTCCTCCTTGGAGTAACCTCCTACACGCCCCTCTTGTAACGCTGTGACGCTTCCCGTCAAGACGACTGAAATTATTTGTCCACACGCCTCGTGAAAGCCTTTAAACGACTCATCATTAATATTGGTATCAAGCTGTTCTATCGCATTTTCAATATGAGTAATTGTAGCTGTGTCACTTTTGAGTTTTTTAATTTCGTCAAAGAAAGTTTTTCGCAGGTTCTCCTTATCCCTTCCTAATAATTTGTTACCGTACTTCCCTATGTATGCCCCAACTCCGCTTCTCTCGTTACCTCTCGCCCAATAGAGGAAGTTCTTTTTCCAATATTCCTCAATTTTGTTCAAAAGACGCATTTCTGAGATCCCGTATGGGTTCTCAAAGTACATGTGGTTTGTCCCCCACATCATAAGTCCATCAGGTAGCCTTTTGATGTTCAGCGTATGAAATCGGCTGTCTTTAAGGTATATCCCCGGTTGGTACCCATGAGGATCTTTATAAAAAAACTCAGGGTTATAGTCTAAAATATTTGCTGCGAATATTTTTTCTCCCCAAGGAGTTTCATCCCGCGTCCAATCAATTCCCTCAACACATCTGCCGTAAGTAATGAGGGCGCTTGACATCTGAGACAATATTGTCCTCAATCCCCGTTCGAACATCCCTTCATCAAATTGCCAGCGCACAAAATCAATTACTTCGTCTTCGGACTCTTGACCAGGTGGGGGGATAATTTGACCTTTATGGAGCATTTGACCTGTATTCTCATCAAATATAGGAGAGGCAGAAACCCACAAACGGCTTATGTCGCGAAATCTGCGGCCAGCAAAAGGAAGTGGGGACAGTCCGATGTCAAAGAATCTCTCAAGGGTTTCACATATTTCGACTTCATCAGGGCTCCCTTGCGTCCATGTTCCTTTTCCGTCATAATCCCAATAGTATGACGGAAATAAGTATTTTTTGAGGGCGTCTAAAAGTTTCATTTAAAAATCAAAGAGTGTCCGATAATATTGATAATTCCGTTCTAGCTCTGACGGGGTTAGAACCCTATTATACCAGTCCATAGCGTGAATTAAGCCGTTAAAAAAGCCTGAGGGAGAGGTAAATGCTCTGGCCCCTATCCTGGGGTTGTTCGTTACGCTTAAGACTTGCCCGGTGATATCAACCGGCGTTCCCTGCTCTTCTGAGTTTAAAAAACCTCTCAATTGATTATTTCCTGCGGTGTAAGCAAGGAAATACGTTTTATTTTCAGTCAATGGATTAGTCGTTATCTTGATGGTTGAGTTATTGTAGGTACAGCGGGCACGTCCCTGGAAATTAAAATTCACAAGGACACCATCTCCTCCACCGTCCCTGCCATCAAAAATAAATTTATCAGCAGAATTGACTGGCGTCAGGACTATGCCAAGGGTAAAATCCTGCTCATTGAACGGCTGTGGTAATGTTATGTAAGCACCAGTTCCGACGAGAAATGAAGCCCCTTGGATCTTATACGTCATATTAGTGTCAACTCCATTATTGCCATTGCCACTAATATCGTTAGAATTTCCGAGAGTAAAATTCCATAAGCTTCGGAGTCCATCCTGTGTTATCCCTACATATTGAGTATTATTATAGAGATTAGATACTATATATTGATTTAATTCTACGCGATAAAGCTCAATTAATTCAATGTCTCCGGTAAAGTATCCAGTAATCTGCCCAACCACAAAGCTATCCGGAATTACTTGAGATGTGTATGTGATAACAATCTCGTTAGACACCCCAGGTGTAATTGCGCTCCCTGATACCCCATTAACGTAAATTGATGTACCAGTAAATCCATTAGCGACGACGGTACTACTTGAAATCGTGATATTATGAGTACTGGTCAATTTCAGCACTTCCGTTGTCGTTAGGCTGGGGGTTAAAATAATTCTAAGGCTTTTTGTTCCAGACGCGTTCTGATATTCGATCTTAGAAGAGGTCCCGTTAAACGTAGCGACTCCATTTAAAAAAAACACGTCAGTTGAATCGCCGCTGTTTAGCGATACATTCTGAAACGTCTCGCGCCAAACAACATCAGTTCCCTGTAGCTTGTACAGTGCCTCTCTCATTACTTTTTCTTATTTTTAGGCAGATTCTTAGAAATTGCTCTCGTACCAGGAACATACTCATAGGTGATGCTTTGGCTTGCATAGTTACCGACTTCAACGCCGGTGAATTCTTTGCCTACCATCCATTCGCAAATTTGCCGAATTTGCGCGAGAGAAAGAGCCTTAACTGAGGCGTCCAAGCCAGATGCCTGAATCGTATCATAGAACTCCTGAATAGTGTACCCACGATTTTCTGCCATGATTGACACGATATATTCAGGGACACCCCACCCCCCCTCAGCAACACTCTTTACGAATTGATTTAAAAAACCTTCCTCACATATTGTCATGGATACATCCTTTACTGTTTGTCCCTATGTTCGTACCACGAGAAGTAAATAGACGCCTTGTTGCCATCTGTGTTCGATGTGACACGAAATAGATATTTTGTATTTTGTTTCAATTCTATTTCCCTTTCACCACGAGAGCTTCCACCAGCGGTAACTCTCCCAATCCCGCTCCCAGTAGACAATCCGAATGAGTCACCAAATATTGTCGTACCATCAGCACCATCATCATTACTTGCATATAATGCTAAAGTGGCCGTGTTGCTTGAGTTACGGTTACTGTTGAATGTCGTTTTTTGTGAACCATTAGTATGTGTTGATGACTCAAACAATTCTACGGTGGTGTCAAGAGGAGCACTGACATTAAAGATGAGATGACCCCATTTAGTTGTGTCGGGGGTAACAATTAGAATGTCCATAGTATCAGTAGCGTCTAAGACAGTATCGTATTCGGTGTAGTAGAAGTGGCTGCCTGAGTGTATCTCGTGGTGTTCATAAGCAATTACTTGTTGTGTTTGCGTGGATCTATCAACCGCCGGGGATTTTGTAAAGCCTGACATTATGCCCATCCTTTAGTATAGTCAATTGTTACTGTTGCCTCTGTCGTCCCGCCACTACTGATCACATCATCAGCAAGAGTCTGAACCTGTACTTCACGGATCAAATTATCAAGCTCAAATGACAAAAAAACTTTTTTGCTTGAATCACCTAAGAGCCTCTGGTAGTCTTGCAGTGACTCCAATTCATGATCGTCTCCGCTCGCCTCACGTCTTACAAGCACCTGTATTTTGCTGCCAATAGAATCATTAGCTATAAAGTCAACCCACAACCCAAGTTTAGTATAGCCTGCTGTCGCTATTCCAGATCCCTGATTAACCGCGACTCCGTCTGCTACCCCTACATCTTGTGTCGTCACTAAACGCGTAAAATCTTCTCGAAATGATGGTAGAGGTGATTGTTCCTGAATTTTAATAATATCAAATGCACCATCGTACCCAGCGGTTTTAAGCTTCCCTGCTAGGTCTGTCTGGAGGATTGTTGCTTCACCATCATTATACGCGGAATCAATTGTCCGGTATTCTCCACCCATCAACGATATGTCAGGACTGGCTCCAGGGTCAGTACCATCTGTTCCGATAGCACCTCCCAACGTATCAAGATTTCCAATAGAGGATGCTATTGTATCAAGATTTCCCCCTGTCTCTTGTGCTAGATTAGCACCTGTGCTGGAGACTACGTCAACGTTGAAATTTCCGGAAGCATTGACAGGCGTCAGACTCCCATCTTCGTTGGTCGGAAAAGAATATTGTATTCCGTACAGAGTTGAGGCAGGTCTTACAGCGTCTCCCTCATTAACTGCGTTCGGAAGTGCAGAACCATCAAAATCTTTTGCTTCTGTAGAGACTTGGTTGGTCGTGTCGTTAGCGGGATCACCGTGTGTGGCGTCAGAATCTAGCCCAAATGAAGAGCCAACTATGCGTATAGCTTGGTTGATACTATCGTATACAAGGTTGAGGATCGTTGCTCCAGTTTTCATGCTTTCCCCTCTTAAAGTTATTCATATAATGATATAACTTTAAGATAATACATTAGTGGGGAAATGCAACTATATTTCTAGCAAGCCATGTCTGTGTGCTATTATTGTGTCTTTTTGGGGGTTCTTTTTGGTTGGGTTTCCTGGTGGGTTTGCATATACCTTTGATGGTACTCTATGATTTTCTCGTAATGTTTTTGTCGCTTAATCTTTTTAGCACGGAATACAACGAAATATCCGTGTTTTTTTTGGTAACAATTATGGCATAGCCCCTTCGCTTGCTGAGGTTGCCGTTTCTTACATATTTGACAGATAATGATCTTAGCCATACATATATATATATACCAAGTCCATTACCTGTCAAGACTTTTTTATAAGTAGCCAAGCTCTTGTGCCTTGGCTACAAGTTTTTCTTTTAAGATCTTGACGGTAGATTCCGTCAGACCATAGTCTAATTCTGCCAGCGTTTCAATCGACTGGTCGATCCACCAATCAATAGGATCGCAAGTGCAGCCTACGCGGAGGGACTCACCGCCTTGGAAATGTACGTGGTACCCATCTACTTCCATGATGCAATCACTCTTAGGGAATCCTGCCCCTCTGAGGTCTGCTTTCAATAGGTTTGAATATGGCGAATTCACCTCTCGGAGGTCTGCTCCTCTGAGGTCTGCTCCTCTGAGGTCTGCTCCTCGGAGGTCTGCTCCTCGGAGGTCTGCATCTCGGAGGTCTGCCGCTATGAGGTCTGCTCCTCGGAGGTCTGCTCCTCGGAGTTTTGCACCCCTGAGGTCTGCTTTCCATAGGTCTGCTCCTCGGAGGTTTGCATCTCGGAGGTCTGCCTCTATGAGGTCTGCTCCTCGGAGTTTTGCATCTCGGAGGTCTGCCGCTATGAGGTCTGCTCCTCGGAGGTCTGCCGCTATGAGGTCTGCTCCTCGGAGGTCTGCTCCTCGGAGGTCTGCCGCTATGAGGTCTGCTTTCCGGAGGTTTGCCTCTCGGAGGTCTACCTCTTGAAGATCAATCTTTACGCCCGGATGTTTTTGCCTACATTTGTTCCAGGCGGCAGATCCTTTCTTTAATATTTTTAGTTTTTTTTGATCTGCCATAACATCTCTTTTCTAAAAATCTAGTCCATCTAATCCCCTATTAGATGGACTAGATTTTTAAGCCATTTTTTTTTAGTTAGAGCCACAATATCTGGCTCTAATCCATCTGTACGTAGGGCACACCATATTCATCAGCAATTTCTGCCAGAATATGTGTTGCACGGCCCCGTTCATCTTCCATGTCCATCTGTCCCAAATATTCCCAGACACGTTTCCTAATCTCTTCTGCTGGGGCACCAGTTTCTTCGATGAGGGACGCAATCTCTTGCTCGGTCGCATTGCAACCCTCGATGTACTTTTTCCACCATGCGTAATCTTCCTGATCCATGTGGTATTGACCATCATATGAAGGATTAACCCCACAATTTCCGAGCAGGTCAAGAGTCCACTCGATGTTGGAGTCGATGATTGTCAAGTCTTCTTTTTTTTGGGTTTCATTGATAATGACGTTCATATTCTTCTCCTTTTTTAAAGTTTTTATCTTTTATTTCATTAGCATCACATATACTATAAGTCCGTACTTGACATATGTCAAGTACTATTTCAAAAAAAAAGAGAATTTTTTGTGCTGATTCCAAGCCGTTATTGACCTCATCGTCTTACACAAGGCAGTTTTGCCCAATAAAAAAAGTTATTATTTTTATGAGTTGAGCATGGGGGTGAGTTAAAAGACGGTTTTTATTTTGGGGATTTCCCCAAATTTCTTTTGACTATATTCTTCTGCCTTAACAACGGCATAACGGAGGGTGTCAACCAAGTGGTCATCTTGCCCGGACTTAGGAACAAAACTGTTATCTCCCTTGGAGACATAGTTCTCCATTTCGTCGATGACTTTCACGCAGGAATCGCATACGAGTAGTGCAGGGGTTCCTGTAAGCTTGTCAAGCTCAAGCCTTCTTCTGACAATTTCAAAGCCAAGTTGTAGAGTTTTTTTTGCTGGTTCGCAATATACATCAAAGTTTTCGAGTTCAAATCGCTCCTGGAATGCATGGTCAGAAACCGTGTCGTCACTGTTTCGGCACAGAACATCCTTCTCTATGCGCTTCATTTCCTCTGCCATCTCCCTCAGTGTGACTTCCTGCTGCTTCCATTCGGCAAGCACATAAGCAACATCATTATCGTCTAATCCAATCCATATACATGCCTTGTTACGCCCGAAATCTAATCCCCTGATGATAGTGCGGCATCTCTCAATAATACTTCGTGAGAATGGAATGACATGCGTTCTGTCGGAAAACTTTCGGTATATCCTCCCTGTAAGTTGCCCCCATTTGCCATATACTCTGTACCTCCTCTCATCTTCAGAGTATAATGCGATCAATTGTTCCCGTTGATCGTCAGGCAAGTAGATGTTATCATACAGGGTAATTGTGGTTGCGAAAATTTGGGGAGAGGGGCTTTTGAATAACTCATGGTATATCCAAGTTTTTCCCATTAAGGGGGTCATGGAAAGGATTATTTGTCCTTGCGTCATGGTTGTTCTTGCAACACATGAGGTATAAACCGGCTTGTCTTTAATTTCTTCATCTGCCCAGATAAGGTTGACCTGTGCCCCTTCAAACTTCCGGAAACCGGAATCACATGATTTGAATACAACTTCGGAACCGTTTATATGCCGCAATGAATGTGCTATTCCCTTCCCTTTTGCTGCCCAATTCACACCTTCAATTTCAGACGGATGCAAGTACTTCGTTATTTTGTCATAACAGATCTTACTCATTTCAAACGTTGTTGCAACCGCCCATATTAAGGTGTTTGGATTGTTTCGCATAAAATCGGAAACATAAGCACCGGCTGTTTCAGATTTTCCGCTTTGATTGGCTCCAACAAGTAATTTTATTTTTGCGTCTGATGCCCACCATTGTTCAACTCTCTGGCATGATGGGGAGAACTGAGGCGGTTGAAATTCGGATGGGAGGATGGCTGTACTATCTAATTGATTTCGCAACTCTTCTCGAAACTTTTTCCATGCGGCAAGTGACATCTACCCAGTAAGACTCTCAAGCTTGTTCGTGTAATCGTCAATCACGGAAATTTGTTGTTCCGTAATGATCTGCATCAACCTATCAATGTCATCCTTACTATGGTTACTGCCCTGCAACTTGGCCTTAACGATCTCTAATGCCTCTTTCGCATTCCTAGCTGACCTATGGGGGGCCTGCTTTAGGAGAGATTCGTTGACCCATACAGCCTTTCGAGTTTGCTCCAATAACCATGCAAAGTGTTCCCGTTTGGGGATGTCACTATCTGATTCAATCTTGAGTAAGCGAATAAGTTTTCGTAGTATGGCCGTGCTATCATTTAGTGTCGCGTCCAACGAAGAAATATTTTTCTCATACCGTAGACGCCACTTGTCCTTGCCACACCAACCACGCAAGGTGTTTTCATTGATTCCTGTTATTCGGCTTAACTCACTTATTTCAGTGATCCCCTCATTAATATACAAGAACCCAGCATAATTACGCAAGCTAGTTACTTTCGCTTTTTGCATTATTATTAATGCTTACCCCTCTAACCACATATTCAATATGCATATTAGCAAAAACCAACATGCTATGAATAATATATTGTCTGAGATTATTTCAAAAAGTGCTTCTAGTATCATGCTGATATCCGACAGGATTTGAGACAGGGATAGTAATAACGATGTTCCCCTGCGAGACAACTGCCTTGGCATACAATTCTGACTTTTTGTCTAACTCGTATGTTCGCACATAGTCAAGCGGCAATTTGATCCTCAAATCCTCTCTAGTATGCTTTGATTGGATAACTTTTATTTCTTTCATGTGTACAATATAGTACATAGTACTTTTTTTGTCAACAATGACTTGACAATAATTGTAATCCTATTATTATAGTATTACCGTATCTTATGTTACATACCGATCACAACTTTTCATTTCATTATTATCTCATTTTGATCATACAGCAGCATAGAGGCCATAGGTGGAACCCGTGATGGCCGCCTACACATACGCATAGGATACGGAGCTATGCTGCTAACGCCTATGCAAAAAAAACTTACAATCCTAGCAACCGCAGCCCTCTTGGGCTTCTTAGCTTCTGGCATTTTTCTGTTGCAAAAAAATAATAACGCCCAGGTCAATCAGGAAACTATAGCGCTAAGGAATGCGCTAGAACAAGAAGAACTTCGCAGTGACATTGCTTTCGTATCCTGGAAAGCATCATTCTACAAGGGCTGTTCTGTCGCTATTGTTGCGATTGCAGCTATAGCTGCAATACTGCTGGCTTCTGCTTATTCGCTTAAAATTTTTCGCGAGAGTCAAATTATTACTCAAAAGATCGGGCAGTACTCAGAAATTTCAATGCATCGTAAGCTTGCAGCCCAACCTGAGATGATACAGCTTACAGCCGGTATGATACAGGCAGAGGCGTTGAGGATCGAAAATCCAGAGAAATTTACACAATTCGCCAAGAACTTTTTATCCGCGATTGATCTCAAAAGCTTACAACAATCTCAATTACCTGCATTGTCACCGGCAGAAGATACGTATAAGCGAGAATTCAGACCCCCTACTTTCCGCGAAGTCCTTGATAATGGGCTAGTTGGCAAGGGGAAAGATCTCTTGATAGGCTTTAAGACTGATGGGAGTCAATTGAGAAGCACGCTTGAGGATAACTATAGCACTGTGGTCATTGGGACTCCTGGGTCCGGAAAAACAAGTGGGGAGGCGTATAGCATCGCACAGGCGCTAATAGCTTATATGCCAAGGTATACAATCCTTGATCCTCATTACCCGGACAAACGCCGCGAAAGTCTTGTTGATAGGCTCGGCAAGCTCGCGGAACTTCCAACTTTTCGGGTGTACAATAACCCTGCTGTCGTTGGCGACGTTGTACGAGAATTGGACGCAAAATTTGAGGCTCACAAAGAAGATGGGGATGGAGACACCCCCCATATTATCGTAGTAGATGAGCATCAGCTTTGGAAATCAAGTAGTAATGGTGGGCCGGAATTGCTAAAGTTTGAAGAGAAGATGATCTTTGAGGGGCGGAAGTTCGGGTGGTACTTACACATAACTAGCAAAAGTCCTCTCGCGCAAGATTTTGGCAGTAGCGCCATACGTGACAACTTCGTGACCTCATTAATGTATCGCGCCAAGAGACATCAGGCAAGGACATTCTACAAGGACAACGAGGTGACGGAATTAATCTCTCAGTGTAAGAAGCCTGGACAGGCGGTCTACATGGATATTGAGAGTAACGCCCATGTAGTCTCAATCCCTTATTGCACTATAGAGGATATGGATGTGGTGTACAAGCAAGTCGCCAACGGGAGGCCCGCTGGACAAATGCACCCGATTAGCAAAATTCCAAGTAGACCAAATGATGCGAACGGAACGGAAAGTGCAAAAGATAAAATGCATAGATTAGGGTTGACCCAAGAAGCTTTAGCAGGGAAAGCGAACGTTGAGGCATGGAAGGTCAAAAAATGGATGTCTGGCAATCAGACGACTCCAAAATCAATGACCGACGCAGAATTAGCACGCCTCAATGCTATCCTTAGAGGTAATGTTGTTCCACTAAAACCGATCCCGGTGAAGAATTTGGGAGAGAACTGAACTGAGTGCATACATTTTGACAATTTGCAGTATGTACTAAACGAAACTGAACCGGTGAACCGTGCTTAATGAAGGCAGAACTGAGGACATAGGCAAAAGTTCAGTTCTTTTTTTTGAACCATGGCACTATAGTTTTTTATTGATTTTTAGGATAAAATGTTGACGGCTATATAAAGCTATAGTACTTTTATTTTGAATTAACTCAATGATTACTAACAGACACAAGAGGAGAATACATATGGACAGATGGGACAAGGTACTTTTCGCATTCTGCATTATATTCACAATCATTATGCTTCTGATTACGGGGTGTACTCCGTATTCTGCAACTAAGAGTAACATTCCACACCAAATACACAATCCAGAACTTATAACTTTATGCCGTTGGGGGGAATCCGTATGAAGAGTTATCAAATCGGTATTGATATTGGGACGACATGCATGAAAGTGTCATACTATGAGGACGGGTTAAAAAATCCCTCAGTATGGCAACTACCATCATTCTTTTTTCCGTGTGACACGGAAGAGAGGTTTGCTCGGCTCAGATTGACAGAGCCGAAATCATACTCTGGCATTGTAGGCGCAGATGTGCGCCTACATGACCGATATAATGTTACACGACAGGAAGACCTCTATGGAAGCAAGAAGCATTTGCTGGGGGTATTCTACGCCATAGGCCATTCATTGGATTGTATGATGGCGAAAGAACAATGCACGGTGTCACTTGGGCTTGCAATTCCAGCAGGCCACATGGGGAAAGCAGATGAGTTGATTAAGATGCTACAGGGGAAAAAAATCAATTCCGTGCAAGTCAATGAGGGGATAGCGCGTCAAGTCATTATAGATAGAGTCCACATCGTTCCACAAGGGACGTGTGTACTTTTTGACCAAGTATTCCAGCGTAAGAATACACTGACCGGGAAACGTGGAGTAGAATTACTTGAGAATGGAAGCATTACTACGATGGTATTGGGTTCAAACTCAATTGAGTTAGCGCATTTCCGAGGGGATTTTCGCAAGGTCTCAGCGGAGAGCATCTTTCGTGGAGTGTTGGAGATAGCACCAGAGTTAGGCACATATGCACATTCAAAGTGTGGGTTTCAGCCCACACAGTACCAAATTATCAACAGTATCCTCTGTAAGAAGCAACTGGAGGGAGTAAACTTTGAGCATATCAACCGGAGACTCGTCCACGCTTTCATGCATGATGCGGAGATTAAGAGCGGAGTAGGGTTCTTCTTGCGAAATGCGAAGAAAGAACCTGGAAAACGTGGAAATTTGATTTTAGGAGGCGGCCCGTGCCTATACGGGATTGATCCTCTTGAGAAACAATTTGCTGAGATCTTCTCAAAAGTCAAGGTTGCTGCGGATGACCGCAATAAACCAGAACCGCATCTGTCTGTTATTAGAGGTTTGGCAAAATACATAGAAATTAAGCAACAATGAGGAGGAAGTATCATGAAAATGACGGTGGAGGATATTAAAAAACAACTACAGCAGTACCCGCCTGAGATGCAGATCGTAGGCATTGAATTTGGCGATTGTGGACGTAGGTTTCTTACCTCTGAACCCATTATTGTCCTCAATAACCGCGATGCCTTTGATGACATCGAATTTGAGTCATATAGCCAGAGGGATTTTGATCAATCATTCTTGACGATCCAATGACAAGGAGGGAGTGTATGGAGACTAAAATAGACATTAACCCGGTAGCGGACATCTTCCCGATGATGACGGAGGATGAACTTGACGGACTAAAGGCAGATATCAAAGCGAATGGACTGCTGGAGCCTGTGTGGCTGCATCCGGACGGTAGCATAATCGACGGGAGAAATAGGTATAAAGCATGTACAGAGTTAGGTATAGATCCGAAATTCCGCACATGGGACGGTACCGGATCACTCGTGCAATTCGTAATTTCCCTCAACCTACATAGACGCCATCTGACCGCAATGCAAAAGGCAGTAGTCGCAGCAGAAGCCCTTCCTTTCGCGGAGGCAGAAGCCAAACAACGCCAACAAGCAGCCGGAAAGGAGACACATGGACACAGAGGTCAGAAACAGCTTGAGGAAAATTTTCCTCAAGCTGTTTCTCCTCATGAGATAAATAAAAATCCTACGAAGGATGTTGTCAAACGAAAGGCGCAAGCAAGGGTAGTTGTGGCTAAGGCTGTAGGGGTGAATGAACGGTATGTCCAGGATGTGAAGAAATACAAGAAGGACGCGCCTGATGTGTATGATGCCATAAAGTCAGGCAAACTCAATGGCAACCAAGCCAAACAAATCGCACAATTAAGCAAAGAAACACGTAATGAGGTCTTTGAGCAGCGAAAGATAAACCCCAATGGAGATTTGAAAAAGATTATAAAAGGAGTAACCAAAGCCAAAAGAAAAGCACTAGTCTCGAATGCTGTGAAAGTGAATCACTGTCATAATGTTTCCTCAAGAGGGATTACTCTTATTAATGGGGATTTCTCTGATGAGGTTAAAGGTGTCAAAGATGCATCAATAGATTTAATCCTGACAGATCCTCCATACAATATTTCTAAAAAAAGGATATTCACTAGGGATAACAATTCAGACATCGACAAGGATTTTGGTGGTGGAGAATGGGACAATCAATCTTTTGAAGATTTTGTAAAGTGCATATCGACTTGGGTTTCTGAGAGCGAAAGAATTCTGGTGCCTGGGGGGAGTGCATATTTTTTTACCTCGCACCTGTACCTATCGTTTTTTACCCAAATTATAAACAAAACTAATGGGTTAACTTTTCGCGAGGTACTCCTATGGTGCAAGACAAATCCCCCTCCTCAATTCATGAAACATACCTACCGCCCGTGTGTTGAATATATCATTTTTTTCACCAAAGATGGTGGTGACCACACATTCAACTGGCAAGGAGATAAACAAGAAATGCTACAATACCGCCTTTCACCAATATGTGGGAGAAGTGAAAGGGTTAAATTGATAGATGGTCAAACCTTGCATCCGACACAAAAGCCAGAAGCCTTAATCCGGTACCTTATTGAGATAAGTAGTAATCATAGTGATACCATCTTTGATGGATTCATGGGGGTTGGAACAACTATGGCGGTTTCAAAAAAGACTGGAAGGAGAGGGATAGGGATAGAACAAAACAAAGTGTATTACAATGCTGCCGTCAAGAGGATAGATGAGATCGTGAATGAGTAGGCATGAACAAAAGGAATCTTTAATAGGTATCTTTGGAGAACAAGATATTGAAAAGTGTATGGGACAAATTGGCAATCACGGAAACATTTATAATGCCCTCAAATTTTGGCTTTCTTCTTCAGACTGGAGCTATTTTAATAATTGTTTTGACCGTGGAATTCGCATAACAGATATTGATGGAATTGTCGAGACACAAGGGTATTTCCTTGTGTTAGAGGTAAAGGAACCAGGAAAGGCTCTCCCTAAAGGGCAGCGTATAATGTTTGAGGCATTATGTAGTATTAAGCGATTTACGATCATCATAATATGGGGGACGGTAGAAACTCCTGAAAGGTTCCAAATATGGGACTACAGGGGAACCCCATTAAAAGATTTTCATGGTGATCAGGCAACTCTCTCAAAGCTACAAGAAGTTGTTAGCCGATGGTTCCGGTGCTATGACAAGAAATAATCAAAAATAAAGAACACAAAACTTGTGAATGGGGAAAAGATGAAGAATATACAGGTGTGGTTAGACCAAAATGACGTAGACGATAGGAGGAGGATTGAGTATCGCAACAAGTTGAGGCATAAGTATGGAACGCATACGAATGCCTACCGGGCAATGCTTGATCATTTTGAAGCACACGACAATAGTGGAGACAATGTGCTGAAACGTATTGAGAAAAGCGTGAAGGCATTGGAGGCTAAGCTTGATGAATTAGTAACAGAATTCAACACCCTCACAAACGGGTTTGACACGGGAGGTAGCACACCACGCGAAGCAGTTGACATTCAACAGGATGAGGTGGAAGAGGACTTTAGTTCATGGGGCATTTGAAGGTCGCCTTCCCCCCTGCAACATAAGCTTGGTGTACTCACGTCTTAAATCTTCTGTCAATTCTCGAATATGTTCATTTAACAGCCGCCTTTCCGGCGAGAACAGGCGGCTATAGTTCAATTTCCTGACGACATCTAGCAATTCATCTCTCGCTGTCATTTTCTCCCTCCTTTATACAACCAAGCTCTTGCGCCTTAGTTACAAGTGTTTTCCGCAATGTTCTGGCAGTATCAAGAGTTAGATCAGGATCTAACTCTGCCAGCGTTTCAATCGACTGGTCGATCCACCAATCAATAGGCTCGCAAGTGCAGCCTACGCGGAGGGACTCACCGCCTTGGAAATGTACGTGGTACCCATCTACTTCCATGATGCAATCACTCTCAGGGAGTCCTGCCCCTCTGAGATCTGCCATCTCCAGATTTGACCATAGCGAATTCGCCTCTCTAAGGTCTGCATTTCTGAGATTTGCCTCTCGGAGGTCTGCTCCTCGGAGGTCTGCACCCCTGAGGTCTGCTTTCCATAGGTCTGCACCCCTGAGGTCTGCTCCTCGGAGATCTGCCTCTATGAGGTATGCTCCTCTTAGATCTGCCGCTCGGAGGTCTGCTCCTCGGAGGTCTGCACCCCTGAGGTCTGCTTTCCATAGGTCTGCACCTCTGAGGTCTGCTCCTCGGAGGTCTGCCGCTATGAGGTCTACCCCTTGCAGATCTGCTTCTTGCAGATCTGCAAACTGTAGGGCAATATCATCCGGGTTCTGTCGCCGCCACTGGTTCCAAATTGCAGCGCCTTGCTTCAATATCTTACATTGTTTTGGATTTGCCATATTATTCCCTCTTGCTTGTTACTTTCCACAGCGAAAATTATAATTTGCCGCAGATTTCAAAACCTCATTCGCGGCCGCTTCCCATTCCGTATCTCCGCGATAATACTCATAAGTATTACCGTGGACACGATTCATATTCACTTTCGGTTGGATTTCATACCAACCGCATTCAGGGCATTCCGAAGGATGGATTTGACTTTTAAATCCATGACCACAACCACTTTTCCCATTGCATTTCCAAATGTTTCTACCTGCTCTCATGATTACTCTCCTTTGCTTTGGTTAATATTTCTTCCGTCACACACCCTTGTTTACAAAAACCATTTTCCCGCCGTTAAAACAGCGGGAATCGTGTACTGGCGGCAAATATTCCCTGCCCCCAAATTCCACATATTTTTCATGTAGCCTCAACTCAGAGGCTACATCCCTCGGCACTTCAAATAGATCACTCGTGTTATCAAGGGCAGCACTACGCCCCTGAACCCATACTCCAAAATCAAATGTGGCAATATGGCAGCCCATGCCACAAGTCGTGAAGGCTTTTGCGGCTTCAATTCTTTTCAATGCTTCTTCCCTTTCAATATACATACTCTTTCCATCTGGGAGTGTACAGTGTACACTCCCAGATGGCTCCTATTTCTTTTTAAACGGATTAATGGAACGGATTAATGGATTTGATCATTTTTGTCTCTCGGAGGTCTGCTCATCTTAGATTATTGCGACCATCTGTCGAACCAATCCTGGACGATAGTCTCTCTTTTTTTTCGTTCCACGCGTGCTTCCTCTATCATTTGAGGTAATTCTACCTCAATAGACTCTGCGATCTTGTCCATGAGTTCAAAGTTCAACCCTTTGTTGTTTTTCTGCCATGCTAAATTTTCTTGCATTAATCTTTCTGATTTTTCCATTTTTTCTTCTCCTTTTTAAGTTTTTATCTTTTATTTCATTAGCATCACATATACTATAAGTCCGTACTTGACATTTGTCAAGTACTATTTCAAAAAAAAAGAGAATTTTTTACTCTCGCATTAACACGTAAGATCCATCTTTAAGCTGTATCAGGTCGTTTTCAGTTAGCTTTGAATTATTTTTTTTTATACTGTAATACGTATGGAATGTTTTATGGCATCGCGCACACAATGCATAACAATCCATAACCTCATTCTTGAAATCGCCTCTATGACGATAACTCCTGTGATGTAAATGTTTCGCGTCACGATTGCATAAGGCACATCGACCCTGTTCGCGAATCCAGACGAATTCTTTCAACCGTTTCCAGTGTGCTGTCCGCTGATATTTGGCGTATGGCAGCGCCAATAACTCTTCTCTAGTCATACGGCCTCCTTCACCATTGCCGCCATGCGAGGGGCCATAAATAATGACTTTGCCCCATTGCCGCCGGTGACGTTCAAGTCATACATCATATTCTCCACCTCCACGACTCAGTGGTTTTCTTTTCAGCACTGGCGATAGCTTCTTCCGGAGAATCTCCAGCACCGAAATGTTTTGAGATGATACCGTTGTATGCTATTGGCGCGATATAGCCAATAATTCCACGCACCTTCTGTGGTTTCCCAATCACCCACACATGTTCACAATGCCTCATGTCATTCCCTCCCCAGACTTCTCATTTTAGCCTCTAATACGTTTTGTGGCGACACCCACCCACCCGGTTTAATGATCACATACGGACGCTTAGGATCAAACCTGGGGCGTTTATCCGGCCAGAGTTTTTCCATATTTGAATTATGAATAATCCCAAACAGATTATCAAGCCCATGATTGCCTATAATGGACATCAAATACACACAACACCCCTGCAATATTGAGATGCTTGCCCTTAATTGCATGTCATACTCATTATTTTGAAGGAAAGCCTTAATTGGTTGCTTGATTAGCAACCTCCCCCAATCAAAAAAAGTATACTGGTAGCGCTGAAAGTCACAATAGTACGTTAGGGTGTCAAGGCTGTCAAAACATTGCATCGGGCCTAACGACAACACGCCAAGTTCAAGCAAGTTACCATACGCCAAATACGAAATATCAAGAATTTCCCGCACAACATTAACCATATCATCAATCTGAGTTGATGCAAGTTCATTGGCTTCTGCCATAAAAAGTTCATTGCGTTCCATCCTTCTTTTGAGGTTACTCATCATCCACCTCAGCGCTGATACCATCAATGATCAATGCGTTAATTAATACACGTAAAGTCCCCTCCGGCAGTACTTGCCTTAATAGTTCCGCTATAGCGACTGCATTGATCCGGCATAGTTCATTACAAAGCGGCTGCGTATCAACAATAGGGTGTCCCCCATATATTTCAAATGAGTTGTCGTTCCCATCATTCTTACACCAGACCTCAATCCTTATCATCCCTTGCCCTCCCTCAAAGTTATGTGGATGGTCTGCTTAGACCATCCAGGCTTGTTCTTTCCACGGGCCTCATACTTCGTCAATCTTCTTATCGGCCCTTTGTACTCAATCTTTACGCGCTTGCTTCTAGCTATAGACGCTGAGAAGTCTACCAATTCTTGCGCGTCCCCTCTCAGCGTAGCGACAATCATAATTTGTAGGGATCTCCAACCTCGCAGCATCTCACCTTATCAATGTTGTTCCAATAAGGCGGCTGTGTGCGAACCATGCGCAGCCCATTTTCATCTGGCAGCCAACGCATAGCCTTCCCATCGCGGATAAAACACCAGGCGTTATTTGTCTTATTAACCTCAACTCCTTCAATTCTTCCAAAACCTCTATGTCTTTTTAACCCTATTCCAGGTACCCTTTTTAACAACTGTCTAATTCGCGATGCATTCCCATATGCATAGGCAACAAGATGGGTAATGTGTAATATCTGTATTTTGAAATTCCAATCCCGAAACGTGCCGGATTTTAGGTTTATATTCCCCTTCGCATACTCGATTCCTTTTGTTTCTGTTTTCTTCCTAAACGATCTAAAATCTTCAATAATTCCTTCGCCACCACCCATAACAAACAATGCAGAGGCGCACCAAACATTATGGCCTCTTATCTTCCTTGATGCTAACGGCAATCGAAATTCAATAGGTCTTTCATTCCTGCCAAGGTATGCCCCACCTCCTTGTAGTGGAGCTAACGTCCAGGCAATAATGGAATCAAGATGCGGTTGACAATACATGTCAAAGCATGTCCCCGCACCAACGTCTAATTTAAAAATAATTTCAAGGGGAGAAATGCCAGTGCTCATAAATTGTCCCTCCATTTTTCATTAACATATCCTTTTGGGGGATGTTCGTGTTTCCGAAAAACAAACAACTCGTCTCCCCTAGCGGCTTCTACTTGCTTCCACCAAGTCTTTTGGGACATCATCCCGTCCATATAGATGTCCCACTCGCCCTTAGTACCGTTGCGATTGTGCCATGCTCTAATACATTTCGCTATTGCAGGGTTGTAATCACTGTACATACTATGTCTCTCTAAAGGCGTCCCGTTCTGAGGGATAAATGGCGTCCATTTGATGCGCAATGAAATCCGTTTTTTACCTCCTACACTAACGATTTCATCCAGTACATGGAACCATTCATCGAGATCCCCCACCTTTTCCCATTGATGTCCAAACATCTGAAAGATCTTAAAATTATGAAAACCATTGCTAACAGCGCTCTGAAAGAATGAAATAATTTTTGCATTAGAAATGGGCTTATTCACTCTTTTTCGAGTAATTTCAGTTAATCCATCTATCCCGACCCTTATTAGCTGCCCCCGATCAATATCCTGACACGCCGGGGAAAATGTATCGATACGGTAACTGCCAAATCGCTGCCTAAAGCCCAATGACTTAGCATAGTCAAGAATCTCTTTGTAATAAGGGTAACTCGCCCCATCTGGGGCAAAGAACGTAACATTTTTAGCTTTAAGTCTGTCGCACTTCGATAAAGCTAATTTCACAGTTTCAAACGATCGCCAACGATACGGCATTGAATTCCCTAGTTCGCAGTAGTAACATGAGAACGGACAGCCTCTTGCTATCTCAATATACCATGAGGCTGAAAGTTCATCCTTCCGATTAAGATACGGCTCAACTTCGCTATTAATGTCATCATAGTTAGATTGTGGGAGAGGGTCCCCTTTTTTCCATATCTTTGGAACGATGGTGCCTGACAGCCCCAGAAGAGCGTCGTCTTGCAACTGTACTTTTAGCTTGGACAATACATTAACCACCCAGGATTCACCATCGCCAACGCAAATAGCATCAGAGAAGGGAATAAGGGGACGTGGATTGCTATATGTCACATGACCTCCGACTAAACGTATCCTACCCCTTTTGGGCATATTGCATAATATTGTGAAATCGTTTTGATGATGAACGCTCACTAACTCGACATCATACCCAAAACGATTAGAGTTATATGGCAAAACATCAACAGGATAGCCTTTTTTTTCGAGCGCCCGTCTGACGTAAAATGCCCCTATGGAACCTCTGTATTCATAATTAGAAGTCGCCTCAATTAGACAAATTCGCATAATCAATAAACCCCTCTTCGATCTCTTGTTTTGACGGCAGGAGGTAGCACAATAGCTGGTAACGATGAGAATACATCCATCCTTTTATGAAAGACTCAAGCCTGATAATGTAGCTAAGCTCTTGCCCCTCAACGCATTTCATTGTCATATCTTCCCCGGCCAGGAAATTTCGTGAGACCCCTTTTGCTTGCGCTTCTCTTAGTATGCTCCATATCCAGCGATTTTCTTCTGGGCATACCATGTATGCTAGATTGTCATTGAATGCCCATGCGCCAAAAGCTTCTATGTTTATAGGAGCCCTTAGCGATCCATGCTTTTTGTACGATGTTGTTACATACCCCCCCCAACACGCACCTTGGCTCCCAACGAAGAGTTTTTTGCGGATGCCAGCTTTATCCAATTCCTCAAACCTGTTGCCATCACACCACCAGCAAGACATGGATTCAGGTTTTTTCCTGATTTTTTTTGGGGAGCCGTCTTCGTTTGCCCCGAAATATCCGCCCTTAAATGCGATATAAGCATCGAGGCTTATCCTATTAGAATATGGGGCTATCAATCTATCCGTATCCCCAAAAGAACTTGTTATTACACTTTTACGTGGAATTGTTTCACAATATTCACCAGTCACGCAACAAACACCATGTTCTGTTGCGTGACTGGTGAGTCCAGAAATCCATCCATGAGGGAAGGCTGATGCTACCAAATTAATCATATGCATGGTTCTGCTCCAATCTTATTGATGTATGCTAGAATAGTCTTTTTATTAGAAGAGAGGTATGTCAGATACGGTTCAGGGTACAGTACTAGCGCCCTTTTTGTTATGTCAGAATACTGAATTTCAAGGAGGCCATGCCCTCGATGTTTTTTCCCTCCAAACCTCCCCTTGGCTTTCATGATTTGTAAGGCGAGATCTAAAGCGCCCTTTTCCACTTCAGTTATGTGGGGACTTACATTGATCCCCCCCTCTAGAATACTTCCCTCTTTCAATACCTCCGTATTGACTAACATTGAAGTATTCCCGTCATCACTCGACTGCTCTTTAGCAGTCGACTTATTTATTCTGCCTTCGTACGTGTCATGGCGTGTGCTAAAACGCCAATCAAACAACTCCTGAACGGGGATAGAACCATTCCCCCACTCAACACACTCTGGCCTGAGATCGTATATGTATAACCTGCCTTCCAATGGAGCCTTGGCGACGCCCCCCAGCAACGAAAAGAAAGGAAACATATCACGGAGCTCTCTTACCCCATCGCTTCTAACTGCACCTGCCGCTGCTCCCTGCAACTTTTGGACAAACCGCTTAGGGATAGCGCCATCTGCCATGATTCCTCCGCTAAATAAAAAATGGTGAAACCATATTGCGTACTGAGGCTTACTCATATCAAGCCTAAAGCCCAAAAAATTCAAAAAATGTTCCGCTAACGCATTTCTTAGCCCATGACCAACAGCATTAGCTGAATAATACGGCAGACGCACCCCTCCTCCCACACTGCCACGCCTAAACAAGATACTATTCCCGGCCTTAACGTCGTCACCGTGACTTAATGCTTGTGATACATAGGCTCTAATGTTCACGTCGAATGGTGGGCGTCTATGGATGGGTTTGAATTTTAGTTGAGGGGAAACATAGGCGTCTAGTACGGAATCAATTAAAGAATCGCGATCTTCTGTACTCAAGGCTAAGGCAATAATAATTTTCGGTTGTTCGTTACACCAGACTTTCAGTTCATTCGCACTCCCACTTGCTGAAGCCTTAATTAAGGCTTCAGCTTTCGTATGTGGAGAGTTCAGTAACTCTGAAAACCTGTTTCCGAGTGCTAGCAGATTTCCCTCTGAGGAAGCCACTATAAGGCGAGAAACATAAAGGTCGTGCGCCTCATACTTCGATTTCTTTTGAAAAACTTGTTCATGCTTAATTACATCTTGCAGGAAATTTAAAAAATTAACTATATCCTTTTTCTTCATAATGTCATTCCCCCTTTTTCTTTAGGCGGCACCGCATTGTTAGGAAAGCTCTATGCGTCCTTCCTTCAGGACAAATACCGGATGCTGCCTGTTTCTTCTCAAATTCTGTCCACGCCTTATGTTCAACGGAATTCCTGCCCTGTTTTCTCGTCTCTATCCGCAAAATCGCACGATCTAAATCATAGAGAGAAAAACGCCACGCCTTAAATTTAAGGTTGCCTTTGCGATAACTTATCTTTCTGCCAGCTAGCCAACCTTTTTGTACCCAAACGTAAACAGTTTTGATGTCCACGTTCATTAACTCCGCGATGTTTCTTGTGCCTAGTTTTCGCTTCAAGAAATCTTTCGGATAGGTCTCTCTCCAATGTCTGCTCCAGAAAAGGTCCCTTGAGGTTGCTACATTGCTGATGCTAGATGCCATCGCATCAGCAATCCCTTGTTCATACGCATTCATTTCTGTTCTCCATACCATCCTTCCTGGCTCCCTTCCGGGTTGAGGCTCCCAGAGTTGACCTCCCCTCACGGTTCAGTCTCCACAGGTCATCGCCTGTCGGGCTTCGTTGTCATCCGGGCTTCCCACCCCGTATGGCAGTACCATACGACGCAGGCCGGATTAGGAAACATATGGCAGTACATATGGTAGAATCAAAGAACTCTTCGTTCTACAGTAACATAAGCGACTTCGTGTCGCACCCTAACCCCCGGCTTCACGTGGCATGACCGCGCCACACCGGACTGAATCCAACCAACTAACCTGACGCGGCGGGCTTTGCTCTGCTTCATGCGCATTGTTATGAGCAAAGAGATTCCCTTGTTTCGCCGCATCCTGAATACGTCTTTCTGCTACTTTAAAAATATCTTCATCAATTTCACATCCGATAAAATCTCTTCCAAGTCTGACACACGCGACGCCCGTCGTGCCGCTACCCGTAAAAGGGTCAAAGATAACATCCCCTTCTTGAGTATAATTTACCAGAATCCATGTCATTAATTTAAGGGGCTTCTGTGTTGCATGTACCCTTTTTTCTTCCTTCCCGATTAACCCGTTATATTCGCACGTTACCTTTTTAATTGAGTTTCTTTTGATGTTTGTCCAGGCGAGTTCCATGTCTCCGAATGTGGGCATTGTATTAAGCTTATCCCATGCGATCCAATGGGTTCCAACTGGTAACAAATCAGAAAAAAAATTCCCCCCAAAAATTATTTGAATTTTAGCGACTCTCAGCATTTCTTTGAAATGTTCAGCAGTAGGGCGTTTTGAGTCCCAACTACCCCGGTAAGACTTCCTTTTGATTTTACGCCCTGTTTTCCCTCCAAATGGTTGCGCTCCACCAAAACCCTTGTCTCGGTTAATCCCATAAGGTGGGTCTGTTACGATAGCGAACACGCTGTTTTTTTGCATGGTTCGCATAAATTCAAGGCAGTCTATATTGTGGAGTTCAACCATTCTCTCAAGTCCTCCTCTCAAGTCCTCATAACGCCGCAAATCAGGTGTGTGAGGGACGCCCTAACAGCGGGTAAGAAACGTAATATTACCACAAAACCTGACCGGAAGTATAAAAGTTAAAATCACGCCGCGTCCCTCACATCACCTGCATTTGCATTGTTATCAGGAATCATTATCGGCATCCTCAGAGAATGAACTTAATGAATCCAAGGTATCCCTAAATTTTACAATCCTA